>UMKG01034680.1_pt1 | contig 76502 bp, 67 predicted proteins | sample 1966261 | NCBI WGS metagenome assembly UMKG01 (sample SAMEA4836169, study PRJEB28245) | human gut metagenome | biome: gut microbiome; material: fecal sample | place: Denmark | collected 2008 | reverse complement strand
CGCTCCTTTCTGCCTGTCGGCATAGAAAAAGGACAGTCGATTTTCTCGGCTGCCCTTTTAGGTCAGTATTCAATTTTGGGTGGCTACAATTATTTAGTTACTGCTTCTAAAGTTAATGCAGCTTTTGTCATGGTATACATTCACAAGCTGGTCGTAAATCCATTGCGCCGATACGCCTTTAGTCGTGACTTCCACAACCACATCTCCATAACGGACACCGAAAGTCATTCTAATTGCGCTTGTGCCGTTGCTCTCATTGATAGAATAGGCTCTGCGGTTGATTGCTTCCAATGTCAGCTCGTCCATATTAAAAATAGGGTGGTCTACAATCTCAAACAATTCTTCCGGTACGGAGTCTGCAAGCGGGAATGAATAAAGGCTTAAATCGTAGTTCTTAGTATCATCAACCGATGTTACTCTGTTTTCCATAGTCGCGTCATAGGAAGATACCCGCCAGCTTATTTCATCAAAGGAATCTTCGCCCTTCGTCCAAAATCCAGAGAGGTAGTTTACAGTTTCATCTTGGTAACGCCGGATTATATCGCTGGTAAAGCCGGACGGTGCTTCGGAAAGCATATAGCCGCCGAAAGGCTCGGAAAGCTGCGCTTCCTCTAAGGTCATAGTTTCATCAACAATGACATTTTGTGCTGCGCGTTTTGCTGCCATATCCTGTGTATTGCTACCCACATCTTTTAATTCGATTAGCTGCTCATAAATCCATTCCGGCGATACGCCCTTGGTTGTAACATCAACAACAATATCCCCATAGCGAACACCAAAAGTCATTCTGATTGCGTCTGTGTCGCTGCTTTCATTGATAGTGTAGGCTCTGCGGCTAACAGCTTCTAATGTCAGTTCGTCGATATTAAAAATCGGGTGGTCTACAACCTCGAACAATTCTTCTGGTACGGAATCAGCAAGTGGGAACGGATAAAGGCTTAAATCGTAATTTTGGGTATCATCAACGGATGTTACTCTGTTTTCCATAGTGTCATCATAGGAAGATACCCGCCAGCTTATTTCATCAAAGGAACCCTCGCCTTTCGTCCAAAGTCCAGAAAGATAGTTTGCAGTTTCATCTTGATAACGCCGGATTGTTTCAACAGTAAAGCCGGACGGTGCTTCGGAAAGCATGTAGCCGCCGAAAGGCTCGGAAAGCTGTGCTTCCTCCAATGTCATAGTTTCATCAATGACACTGTTATCGGTCTGCTGTTTGTGCGGCTCCTCCTGTATAGGAGAAATAATCGGGTTACTGGGCTGTGGCGTACCAATATCGCCAATATCGGAAGGCTGCATGAGCTTCGGTACGGTAAATGCTGCGCCTAATGCCAAACAAAGACACGCGGCAAGGGAACCCCACTTCGTCCAGTTGTGTTTCTTGCTGGACTTCTTCTTGTAATGGATTGCTTCATCAATGTACTTGCTGTCAAGCTCACTCATGGCTTCGGAAAACTTCTTAGAGTTCATATAAATACCTCTCTTTCGATTAAATAGTCTTTCATTTTTTGACGGATACGGGTCAGCCGGACGGAGATGTTTTTCTCTGTAAGCCCTACAAACTCGGCTATATCTTTGCAGCTTTCAGAAAACCAATACCGCCGTATGAAGATAACTCGATTTTCAACGGTCAGCGTGTCCAAAAAGTTTTCAATGATACGGGCTAATTCTCTGGCTTCAATCTCCGTTTCAACTGTGTTGGGGTCTGCTATGCAGGCTTCGATTTCCTCCATAGCAATCGTGTAATGGCTGCTTCGTTTGGCTGCTTCCTTTCTGTAATAAATCTTCAATGAAATGTTCCGAACGATTTTACAGACATAGGTCAGCAGCGGGTCAGGCTTCGCCGGGGGGGGATTGCGTTCCATGTGCCTAAGTAAGCGTCATTCACACATTCCTCCGCGTCCTGTCTGTTGTTCACAATGTTATACGAGAGCTTTTGATAAACTTTGCCGTATTTTATATCCAGTTCCCGTATAGCTTCTTCTGAACGTTGGAAAAAAAGTTCTATGATTTTTTCATCTTCTATCAAATACGCCGCCTCCTTTCCGGCTTCACCCATATACTACGGTTTCAGCGGCAAATACTACATCAAATCCAAAATTTTTCAAAAAAATTATAGCACACCTTTTTGAATAGGGTGTGTCAAGTTGCCGTATTGTTTCTTTGCCGCTTTGCTGGCGGCTCTGCGCCGTTCTTCGCTGTATGGGGCGGTCAGGCGAAAAGAAAAACGCCCCTTTACAACCTCAAACTCCATGCAGCCCGTTTCGGGGTCTGCGTCGGTCTGGCTGCACTGGTCGGGGTGCTGTCCGGCGTAGGCGGCAAGCCGCTTCTTTAAGTCGGTGTTGTGGGTGCGGATATGGATTAGCGGGTCTTTCTCGTCAAACCAAATATCGGTGGTCTTTTCCTGTTTCGTAAGCCCTGTTTTCATGCGCTCTGATTACCTCCTTGCATTTCGCCCCTGTTACGCAATAGGGGCATTTTTCGGGTGTTTTCTCCGGCTCTTGACTTGGGGAAAACGGCGATTTTGATGATAAAAACCGCCCGGACGGGAAATGTATCGCCGGGGCGGCTGTTATCGTAAGATTTCTGTTTTTTCCGGCTCTTGACCGTCAAGCATAGATTAACTCGTGCTTCACGATTTCCTCCGCCTGTGCCTTGCAAGCGTTCATCAGTCCCACCCACGCAAGCGGGTCTTTCACTTTTAATTCCTCGGTAGCTCCCGCGCTCTTGGCAAGCTGCGGCATGATTAGGTCAATCCGGCTTTGGGCGGCTGCGGCAATCTCGGCGCAATGCTCATAGAGCGTTTCACTGGCGGTAAGGGCGGCGTAGAGGTCGGGGCGGTAGCTCTCAAGGTAGGCTTTCCGCAAGCGTCCGTAATGCCCGATATAAGGTGGTCTGGCAGCGTATGTGTTTCCATTGTCAATCAATCTTCTCATGCGATATGTTCTCCTTTCTCGTCTGCGGCAGAGGGAAGCTCTTGGGGCTTCTGCGCCTGTTCCTGTTCCCGCTGCTCTTTCCATTGTCTGCGTTTCTTCTCCATATAGCGGCGGTTATATTCCGCTTTTTTCGCTCTGCGTCGTTCCTGCTCCGCTAATGCGGCTTTTTCTTCCTCTGTCAGTTTGATTTCTTCATGGGGGATTTCCACTTTGCCGACAAAATTAAAGAAAATCTCAACCTCCTGTGTGCGGCTTGCCCCCTTGCCCTCGGCTTGATGAACAAGGATTTTTTCAACAAATTCATTTATCATGGCGGGGGTAAGCTCGGAAAAATCCGTGTACTTTTTTACAAGGTCAAGGAATTTTTCAGCGTTGACAGTTTCCCGGCTTATGCGGTCAAGTTCCTGTTGGTCTTGTGCTATGCTCTCGGTCAAACTCTCTAATTCCGCTTCAAAATCATGTAACATTTGCTCAAAGAGCTTATCAGAAAGTTTACCGTTTACATTGTCCTCATAAAGTTTGCGGATTAAGCGGCTCAATTCGTCAGTCCGCTTTTCGCTGCGCTGTTTCCGCTGCCGGATTGCCTTTGCCGCTTTCGCCTGTCGTTCGCTGGAAGCAGAGCAGACCTGTTCCATAAATGCCGTTTCATTATTCAGCGCATAGTCGCACACTTCTTTGATAGCTTCAAGCAGAAGTTCATTTACAACCGCTGTGCGGATAAGGTGCGTTGTACAGTATCTATCGTAGTGCTGGTTGCCTAAATCATAACGGGAACAGTTGTATTCGTCGCGTTCTGGACGCTTCTTTCCGTTGGGTCGCCCAGCCCAGTCGCGCGCAATTCCCGCCCCGCCCCTGTGGTTATACATTTTCGCTCCGCAATCCGCACAAAACATCAAGCCTGTTAAGGGATTTGCCGCGCCTATGGTGTCCGTCCGGCGTATGGTTTTCCGCAAGCTCTGAACACGCTCCCATGTTTCCCTGTCAATAATAGCTTCCTGCGTATTCTCAAAAATGACTAAATCCTCTTGCGGTGTCATTCTGGAGCGTTTGTCCTTATAGCTTTCTTTATAGGTGCGGAAGTTTACCGTATGCCCCATGTACTCTGGCTTGGATAGAATGTCGGCAACTGTGCTGCCGCGCCATGTGTACCGTTCAGCGGGGTTATAGTTTGATTGATGTTTTCCCACGCCGCGGTGTGCAAGGTAATAGGACGGTCTTTCAATCTTTTCTAAAGCAAGGATACGAGCGATTTCATACGGGCCTTTGCTTTCTAACGCCATGTGGTAAATCCGGCGTACTACCTCGGCGGCTTCCTCGTCGATAATCCAGTGGTCTTTGTCGTTGGGGTCTTTCTTATAGCCATAAATACAATGGCTGTTTGTATGCTTGCCGGACATTCCCCTTGCGCGGAGAACGCTTGTTATTTTGCGGCTGCTGTCGCGCACATACCATTCGTTCATAATGTTCAAAAACGGGGCAAACTCGCTGCTTTCGCGCTTGTCGCTGTCAACTCCGTTTGCTATGGCGATAAATCGGACGCCGCGCTCTTTGAACATGACTTCTGTGTAAAATCCCACTTGCAAATAATCTCTACCGACACGACTTAAATCCTTTACCAGTACATAGCCGATTTCGCCGATTTCAATTCCCGCAATCATGCGTTTCCAGTTCGGACGCTCGAAGTTTGCCCCAGACCAGCCATCGTCGGTAAAGTGGACGCAATTCGTAAATCCATGCTCTCTTGCATAATCTTCAAGCAGCTTCTTTTGGTTGATTATGCTGTTGCTGTCGCCTGTGAGGTCATCGTCGCGGCTCAAACGCTCGTATAATGCGGTTATCTTTCCTGCGTCAGTTTTCCTTGCTTTCATTGAAAATTCTCCTTTCTACGGGCGATTTCTTATCCCCCTTTCATAGCATATAACTTCTGTGACATTTTTATTTTCATCAAGCATTAAACGTCTTGCTTCCGTAAGTCGGAGTCTTTTTTGGCATTGCAATGGTCCCATACCTACGGCATTCTTAAATTTCTGATGAAAAGCCGAAACACTCATATTTAGTTTGGATGCAAGTTCTTCTACCGTAAAAGGGATTTTATAATTTTGTTTGATCCAACTGTTTACTTCGTATATTTCGCCCGCTTGCTGAATGTTGATAATACTTTGTAAAAATTGTTTCCCGCACGAGCCACATAAAACATGAAAAAGTATTTCACGCTTTATATGCATACTCATAAAAGAGAGACGCTCCGGTTCTGTAATTAATCGTAGCAGTTTTTCTACAGATTGTATGACTGCATTATCTGAATCTATCATTGTTTGTTGCTTTATCCCTGAATCAATAATTCGTTTGGCAAAATCACCTTGCAAGTCAAGTACGATTGAAATTACATCGTCTAATGTAAATTCGATGGACAAAGCAAGGAAATCATTTTCTTTTGAAAAGGTAAGGACTTGTGCAGACTGAGGTGTGTCTATTGCAGAAACAGAATATTGACCCTGCATATAATCCATGATCCCGGAAGGAGTATGTAACCGCATTGAGCCTCCTGTTACTATATATAAATATGGATTATTTATTTGTGGCATAGAAATTTTACTATCGGTAAAACGATATGCCTGAAGATATGATATATCAGTTTGACAATAATTTTTAAAATATTTTAATTTGCGAAGTTCATTATTTATATGCGATATTGGACTTTGCATTTTTATTTCTCCTATGACTTAATCATTTATAAAGATTAGATCATAAATGAAAGCTCTTCACAATAGATATCATGCGTAGGGTTCAGGCACCCAGAATAGGACCATGACTTCTTTGGTTTACTTGGCATAACCACTACCTCATTTTATGCATAAAAAAGATAAGCAAAAAGGTTCACTCACACTTATGCAGTGATGTGAACCTTAATAAAATATGTTATAAATTTTTTTCTTTAATTATTTATTTTTGTGTCTTTGAATCAAAAATTTTATAAAACAAACTGTAAAAGGTATAAGAAAAGGAGCACCAGTAATATAAGTCCCTCCAAAAAATATATCCCAAATTAAATCAAAAGTAGAATTTTTTTAAAAAGGTATCGCCCTTAATATTTCCATAATCGTAAGACCAACAAAAAAAATAGCAAAAACACAAGCATCAACTATCAGTAATATTTTTAATATTTTTTTCATTAAGTGTTGACCTCCTCTAATAATCAAAATCATATATATTTCATTTTTTCCCTTGATGTTTATAGTAATTTTCTATTGTTATTTAATTTCATCAAATCCTTCTGACCATGAATTGAAATTATCAACTTTAATTTCTACAATTTCAAAGTTATCAGGATATTTTTTCCCAATTCTACTATGCTTTTTCAAATACTCGACATGTTTATTTGCCGTTTCAATAGTAGAAAAATAATCAAATATGTTCCAATATGTAAATCCATCGCATTCATTATCATACCATATCTATTGAAACCAGTCAAACTAACAGACTTTCTAATTTTTTCTTCCGCACTTTTCTTCGTTGAAAAAACGCCCAAATCAAAATGTGACGTATAATCTTTATTCACTAAGTATTCAAATGTTACTAAATATAAATATTTTATCATTTACCATCCTCTATAGTATCTTAAATACCTTTCTATCCATTTAACATTTCTATAACTTTCTATCACTATTAGTTTACACTAATATTAGAAATAAAAAAACTAAAAGATTAGCTCATAGTTTTAGTATAAAAAGGTTCAATACAACGATTTTTCATTGTATCAAACCTATGTTCCTAATGGCAAAGATGTACAACTTGAATACAATTTGCATACCTCTAATTCTTTACTAGTACAACGATTAATCGAAATTATTATACGCTTTGAAAGATTACAAAGCCGCCTTTTCTATTCTTTCGATTATTTCAAAACGATACTTTTCTGTGCTATCTTCCATAAACAAATCAGCTTGCAAAGCCTCCGCTTCAAGTAATAGTTCTTTATTATTTGGATAATCGCTTGTGGCAAATTGCTGAATATCTATCTCTATCGGTTCCGGAGTCAATGCGTAAATGACAAAACCGCAATCGGATTCTTTAACTTTTAGTTGCTGCACGTTTTTAATTTGCAATTTTTCAATAGCAAATTTTGCAAGCGCAATGTAATTATCGGCGATAATTTCTTCGAGTGAGCGGTTGTCAGTACCAACAGGAAAAGCCGGCACGCTGAAAGTAGGATCTAATTTTTGAAAAGCATCAACTAATAACATCGGATCGGAAACAAGTTTTTTCATCCGTTTTTTCTCGGAACCGTTAATTGAATCCGAATCTTGTAATGTTTTTTGTAACAATTCCGTAAGTTCATTCAATTTTTCACTGCGATTCTTTTTCATTATGAATTCCTCCTAAATTGAAATTTATATTGCGAAATAATTTTTTAATAACATTGTAAAATAAGCCATACTTGATCGAAACGACGATTCGCTAGATCTTCTTTTCTGATCCAGAAGTAAATCCGTCCGCAATCGCCGAACATCAATTCAAAATTATCGCTTTCCACCGTATCTAATTGAAAAAGCAACTGCCATTTTTCTTGGCTTGTATACTCCGCGTTGTCCCGTACACTCTGCGGAATCTTATCCCACTATTTCCGAGATAATAACCCTGGCCAACAAGCTCACACTCTGGTTCCATTTTCGACTGAATCGTATCAGCCCAACCAAGTAGCTTTGAGATATTGTCATTATCCCCAACGTGCAAAGCCTCAAAAAATTGTTCATATTTGTCCGAATTATACTTAACAGGCAAATTCTCATAATCAGGATACGAATTTGCTTGTTTTAGGGCTATCCCAAGTGAAGGGAAGCGATATTTTTCGGCAAGATCAACGGGAAATGGCACAGGAATAAGCTCGTTAACGTTTTCAAACCAATATACGCGGGCACAACCTTCATCTTTTGGATCATATCCCCAACGATTACTTTCAATCGAGTAAAAGAAACTCAGTATACCTCTGTGCGGTAAAAGATTATCCTTGTCGTAAAAAACGAGCTTACCACAATCAAACTGTGCGAGAAAAGCAAGCGGGCGCAATTTTATTTTACCTGTTGAATCATCAAAAGAATCCGTTTCGAAGTATGGCCACTCAAAATTTTTTGGCGCAAGCGGCATACCGCCAAAGTGCATAAGAGAATTTTCCTCTATATTCTTTCCAATTTCCACGTTAATACAGTTGCGAAGCAATTCTCTATACTTTTCTTCCAATGCCCCTAAATCTATGTTACGTTCATTTATAGTTTTCGAATTATGATTCTTACTAAAAAAGAATTTTAATTTTTCTAAGATTGACATATGTTTCCTCCGTTAAATCACTATTTGCATTTCTATAATCCTATCAAAAAAAAAAAAAAACAAATATAAGTTTTCAATAATTATTACTCTTAGAAATATTATAAACTATTTTCTTCAAAATGTGTTGCTAATCACATAAAAATCCAACCACTATTTTACAATTTGATTCATAATATTTATTTCTATTGATTTATTTCTTTGAACTGTAGCACTTTTTAATAGGATGTTCCATTCTTAGATCTTTCGCTTGACTGTTGATTTTGATTGAATAAAATTTACTTAAAAATTGTATTAGGAATATTTTTATTATTGTAAATTACTTCTCAGTTTGAACCCAAAACACCAAATTTTGCTCTAAAATAGAACAAAATCGTTAAAAACAAAAGAAAAAAGGTTTAACACAATGATTTCTCATTGTATCAAACCTATATGTTCTTAATGGTGGAGACAACGAGGCTCGAACTCGCTACCTCTTCGTTGCGAACGAAGCGCTCTCCCAGATGAGCTATGCCCCCGCATTCAGCATTACTATTTTATTACCGAATTTCGATGAATGCAAGAAAAGATTTGCTTTCTTCACAAAAACCCCATATCTTAAAGAGGTTCTCTTCTTTTTTGTAGCGCACGATCACTTTCTGACCGGCTTTCAACTCCGAGACGTAATCGATCTGAAACCGGCTGATTTCTTTTCCTTGAAGCGGAGGAACCGCCAGATAAATGAAATCGCAGTATTTCGCGTTGTTGATGTGTCCGTTGTGATCAAGATCGAGAACCGTCGTCGTTACGGTCGTTTCTCCGTCAAACGAATCCGGCGTTTCCAATTTTGACCAAGGTTCGTCGAACACTCTCTCTGGGAGAAAGCCGTCCAGATCGAAACGGACTTCTTTCGCTCTCAGCAATCTTCTCGTCAAAGAAGAACAAACCACCCACTTGGAAGATACTTTGGCGTAAACTTCCTTTTCGTCTTCCGATAACAGAAGATAATCCCGGTCCATGTCGACGCGTCCGGGTTCGATCGGCCACGTTTTCACGGTAACGACGGACGAAAACGGCGGATATTTCAGGATTTCACCCTTCGTTTTCAGCACCATCCAAATCTTATTTTCCGCGATCATCTCGTCATAACCGACGTGAAGCAAATCGGCGTGTTTTCCCGCCGCATCCTGACACAAATCCAGAATCGCGCGAAGATAGAGTCGATCCGTCCAGTCGTAATCCCCGACTCTCAGACGGAATTTTTCGCAATACGTCTTCTCCCCCGTCACGATTTCAGCATTCCTTTCCATTTCCGGAAAGCCGGAACGATCATCACTCCGAGCGTATTGCCGATCCAGACGTAGACCAGTTTGCTCATCAGATCGCCGTAGGCATATCCCGACAGGCAGGCTAAATCGTAAGCAAACATCGAAGACACCAATTCGTCCAGTCCGAGAGAAAAGACCGCTAAGACGCCGATGAACACCGAAGCGAAACGGGCGATCGGCTGTTCCGCCTTTTTGTACGTATTGACGACGAAATAAAGAATGAATCCCGACAAAAGCGATTTTCCGAATACATCGAAAACCAAACCGTTTCCGATACGGGAAGAGGCCAGTTGATCCAGCCCGACCATTAGCGGATTGGCCAGATCCGTCAAAGAAGTCATTTTTACCGCAAGGGCGACCAGCCAGGCGCCGGCGTAATTACCGACAAACGCGATCAGACAATCGATCAGGTAAAGCGCCTTGTTTTCCACGGCATATCCCGCTTTCGCGGTATAGTATTCAAAGCCGTACAGCAAGACCATCAGAAGGCTCAAACCGAACAGAATCCCGCCTAAAATCGCCTGCCCCGCCCCCAGACAATACAGGTAAAAGAGTTCGCCGATTCCGATCAGCATTCCTGCGATCAGTGCGTTGATGGCTTGTTTGACATATTTGTTCGCGATCTGTTTTCCGTTCATTTTTCATATCTCCATTCTTTCCGAATCGCGATCGATATCGTACGATTCGATCAGTTGCACCGTCCCCGAGCCTGCTGATGCGACTAATCCGAGCAGATAGAGAATCTGCATGCCGATCGCCGTCGCCGCACCGAACGCATAAGCGGAATAGCCCCCCAGAGAAGAACATTCGCCCGGGATCCAACTCAGTCGGATCAATTGCCCCAATGTCAATCCGTTCGGACTCACGTAAATGCTTTCGTAAGGCGGCAGCGCCCGGATTTCGTAGAGTCGCGTCAACATCGAGTAGCCCGGGTGGAAAAGCGATGTTCCCATGAGGATCAAGAGCAGAAGAAACGAGAGAGCGTGGACTCCGCCCATCGCTCCGAGTCCGATTTTCGCCGCTTTGCTTGTTGGTTTCACCTTGAATAGGGCGAAGCAGAACAAGGCGATAAAGCCGAAACTCAACAGCAAAAAGAGGTAACGGATATTGAGCATATTCGCCAAAATCAACGCGTTGCTCGTTTTCGAGGAGAACATATTCACCCGAACAGAAGAAGCGTAAATCAAATAGATCGCCGACGCGATCGTCATGCCGATTTCCGAGAGCATCGCCCCCCAGACAGAGACTGTGAAAAGAGGGCTTTTTCTCGGCTTTTTGCCGATCAGATAACCCAAAAACATCACCGCGACGAAAAAACTCCCGACGATGCCGACGATCTGATTGCCCATAAACGCCCAAAATTTCCGATCCGAAGAAGTTGCGATCAGATTGGAAGAAGTGATCGAGGTATCCGAAAAAGAGAAAAAAGCGATGAACTGAATGATCCAGCCCAAAAGCCCGACGATGATGAAATAAGAGAAACGAAAATGCTTTTTGATCATACTCTCACCGCAGAACATTATATCTTTCCGGATAAATTTATTCAACATCATTCACGATGAATTGAGAAATGAAGAAGAATTCCGTATAATAAACAAAGGTGATGAAAAGATGGATATCCGACCGTACAAAAAAGATTTGTTTTATTCCTATGCGCTCGGTGCATTTCCGACTCTCGAACTTTTGAAGCACCACCCCGATGAAGCGATCAAGATTTACATTCACTCTTCTTTTCAGAATCAGGAAGTGCTGAATCGGATCAACGAATATCGCGGGAGATGCGAAATCGAATTCAACGACCGGATGATCGGAAAACTGTCGCAGAAAGAAAACTGCTACGTGATCGGCGTTTTCAGAAAATACGTTACTCCGTTAAAAAACGATCATCACGTCGTTTTGGTCAATCCGTCCAACATGGGCAACTTAGGCACGATTCTTCGTTCCGCGATCGGATTCCGCATCGAAAACATCGCGATCATCCGACCGGGAGTCGATCTGTTCGATCCGAAAGTGATCCGCGCCTCGATGGGTGCCGTTTTTTCCTGCAATATCGCCTACTTTTCTTCTTATTCGGATTATCTTTCCGCTTTCCCGGATCACCGGATTTACACGTTCATGCTGCAAGCGAAACGCGAGTTGCAACGCGCCGAATTCGAGCGGAAGCGCTTCTGTTCGCTGGTCTTCGGCAACGAGTCCAGCGGTCTCGATCCGAGTTTTCTCGACGAAAACAGCCTGATTATCCGGCATTCGGAGGCGATCGACTCGCTGAATCTTCCGATTTCCGTCGCGATCGGCCTGTACGAATTCCGGAAGCAGATCGGCGGAACGAAAGCGGAAGAAACGGAGATATTTCTTGAAAAGAAATAAAAACCATTATATCATTTACAGGAAAGGAATTTGACTATGAAAGACTTTTTTAAATTTTTAGGGGGAAGTTTGTTTTCCAATAACAACGTGCTGAAAGGTAAAAAACGCAAATTTTATCAATCGCTGATCGTGGTCATTCTCTCCCTGATTATCGCCATAATTCCCGTTTTCGTCTATACGATGCGCGTAAACGGTTCTCAGGCGATCACCAAAACCGACAATAGTTCGCTGGACGTTTCCCTGACTCTTTTCAGCAAATATCTCTACGAAAACGAAGATGTCGGTCTGACGACGGACGCGGAAGGCCATTTCGTCGCAACCGGATTTAAAGAAGTCAGTTTCACCTCCGGAGAAAAGCATCTCCTCACCGTCCGCGTCGTCGAACCGAGCGAAGACCTGACTGCCGTCGCGCAGGTTTACCGCGACGGAATCGACGAGAACGGAAAGGCGACGGAAACGCCGAAGTCGTTCATGCTGATTCAGGACGCGACGATCGGTCTCTATACATTCGGAAAAGGAGCGACGAACACCTTGAACGAAGACGGAACGATCAAAACCAACGCGTCTTTCACTTCCAGTTACGTTTATGCCGCGTCAGCCTTCAAAAATCAGGATTTTGCTTCGTTTTACAAAGACGAACTGAACGGAGATCAGTACTGCATCGATCAGTGGAAGAACGCGCTGAACAAGATGTACACGCCGTATAAAACCAGCAACGTTCTCTACTCGATATCCATCTATTCCTGCATCAACGTTCTGATCATTCTCACCATGTCGCTGATCATCATGATTCTGACGCGTTTGAAGAGTTCGCAATGCGAAAAGATGAGTTACCTTCAAGCGCTGAATTGCGTCAACTACGCTTCTTTCAGCACATCGATCATCGCGATGTGTCTGGGTTTTCTCATTTCGGCTTTCGCGCCGGTTGCCTTCATTCTCTGTATCGGCATCCGTTGCGTATTCTTAGGATTCAAAGCCTCCCGGTCGCCGGAACAATAGATTCGCTTTTTGGCTATGACCGCACTTCAATCGGCAATCCGAATCGTTCTTTCGGTTCTCGCTTGTCTGACTTTTTACAAAACGATCTTCATTCTCATCGGTTTTTTCGGAAAAGCGAAGGGATTCCCCGATACCGCGGAAAGCGGACGGTTCGGCATTCTGATCGCCGCGCGAAACGAAGAAAAAGTCATCGGGAATCTGCTCCGCTCGATCAAAGCGCAGAATTACGATCCGGATCGTTTTGAAATCTTCGTCGTCGCGGACAACTGCTCCGAACAGGACGGAACCTTTCGGATATGTCTGGAAGAAGGCGTCCGAGTTTACCGGAGAAACGACACCGAACGCATTTCCAAAGGTTACGCCTTGCAGTTTTTAGTCGAACGTCTCCGCGAGGAAAAGCGCATTTCCGCTTTCGACTATTTTGTCATTTTCGATGGCGACAACGTCGTTCATCCCGATTTTCTCAAAGAGATGAACAAAGCGATGGCGACCGGTTTAGACGGTTGCACCTGCTACCGCAACTCAAAAAATTTCAACGCCAATCTCATTTCCGGCGGATATTCGATCCACTGGTACTTCAACAATCTTCACGCTCACCGTCCCAGAAGTCTTTTGGGATTATCCACACACGTAACCGGAACCGGCTACGTTTTCAGAAGAGAGCAGATCGAAAACGGCTGGCCTTACAACGATCTGACCGAAGACGCAACGATGTCGCTCGACATGATCAGTCAGGGAAAAAAGATCGGCTATTGCGAAAAAGCCGAAATTTTCGACGAACAGCCGACCGGATTCAAAACCATGTTCAAGCAACGTCTGCGCTGGAAAAGAGGCACGTATTATTCCTTCTTTACCCGTATGAAAGTCATCGTCAGAGGAATGTTCGTCAATCGCGGTTTTTCCCGGAAATTCGCCTGTTACGATTGCTTTTTCACCTATTTTCCTTACGACATCTTTTCGATGTTGCTGACTCTGATCCTGAATATTTTAGTCATCGCCAACGACATCGCCACGCATTCGTTCGCGCTGGACGCGCTTTGGACCGGCATCGGAATCGCACTGGGCGGATCCTATCTCTCCTCTCTTCTGTGCGGAACAATCGCCGTCATCAAGGAGCGGAAAAGGATTCATTGCAAAACGAGGCAAATCGTCGTGAATCTGATTTTTTATCCGTGGTACGACCTGATTTCCCTCCCTTTAAGCGTCATTGCCATTTTCATCAAAGTGAAGTGGCACCCGATCCTGCATAAGGACGTGAAGACCTATCAGGACATCGTCGGACATTAAAAAAGTCAATTTTTTTACCTACGGTCTAGAAGTCGCCCGTCAGTTGATTCATTTCGTAGCCGTCTGTCTCTGTCAGCATTCAGCCGTCCTTTCCTTAGAGAAAAAAGCGGAGGCTTGCTGTTCCTGGCTGAAATATAGAAAAAAGAAAGCCGACACGCTGTGATTTTTCACGAGTCTGCCGGCTCTTTGAGGTTCGATTGCGATTCCTGATAAACGGATTTGCTATTCGGCATATATTTCCAGAAATGACGTAATTTTCCCATGCGTGTATTCGCCTTCAATCAGACCGAACTCCGGATCATAATACTTATGATCGTAAAGCAATGCCCAATGCGTATATCCCGCGTCCGTATGGATCGTCAAAATCGAATACGGAAAAGGGACAGGATTCTTCTTTGAAATGCGCTTGTTCTTTTCCGCGTGCCGGATACCATAAAAGTCAAGGATCTCGATCAGTTGACCGATACTTGTGGCTCCGTCTGTTTTCATATCCTTGATCACTTCATCGACACTTTTTTCTGCAATCATGGCAATGCAAGCCTGTCCACAGGTAAAACAAGTAGGCTGTATAATCAGTTTCATCTTTCATTGCTCCTTAACTCTTTTATTCTATAAAATGTCGGCTTTAAAAATCTGTCCGTTTTATTGCAACCTATCCAATTCATTCAAAATTTGCGGTCCGGAAGTGGAGGTATCTGTCCGTTCGCCTGTTTTCATCATGCATTTTTATTGTGTCGGATCCGTTTACCGATGGCATAGTAACTGACGTCCGGAAGTTGATACGGATTCAATACGGCTTTGCCGTCGAAGATGATCGGCTTTTTCATGTATTCCACGATCTGCTCGTTCGTCAGTTTCTTGAATTCTTCCGATTCATTGAGGAAGACCGCATAATCGCAGGTTCTGAGCGCCTCTTCCAGCGAAGTCGCATAGTCCAGATGCTGATCCGATTTCATCTTTTTCTTGAAGGCCAGGGTCGAATTGGTATCGTACGCGATGATCCTTCCTTCTTCCCTGAGAAGCGCTTCGATGAAACTGAATGCCGGCGACTTCCGCACGTCATCGGTGTTGCCTTTGTAAGCGAGTCCCAATACGGCGAAACGATGTCCGGATATGCTTCCGATGACCGATTTGATCTTGTTGATCAGCGCTTCGGAACGATGTTCGTTGACTTCTAACGCCGCGTCGAGAATCGACAGATTGACCTCTTTGTCCTTGCCCAACTGTTGCATCACTTTGGTATCTAACGTCAGTGCCGGACCGCCGAAGCCGACTCCCGAAGATAAGTATTTCGTCCCGATTCGAGGATCTAACCCGATGCCGAAACTGACTTCCTGAATATCGGCGCCGACTTTATCGCAAAGATCGGCGATTTCGTTGATATAGGATAACTTGACCGCAAGATAACTGTTGGACGCGTATTTGATCAGTTCGGCGCTTTCCGGCGACACGAACAAAAGAGGCGCATCGAAATTCTGATACAGTTCTTTCATCACGTTCTGCGCCCGTTTCGTGGAAACGCCGACGACGATGCGCGAAGGCGACAGCATATCCTTGACCGCCGTTCCCTGAGACAGGAATTCCGGATTGGAAACGACGTCGATGTTGTACTTCTTGTCGGTGATCGCCATCATGAATTCTTTCAATTCCCGATTCGTTCCCACCGGCACCGTCGTCCGGACGATGACGACGACATCGCGACTGATGAAACGGCAGCACTCTTTCGCGCATTGGTACAAAGGCGAAAGATCGATCCGACCGGTTTCCTTTTCCAGCGGTTCAATGGCGAACATGATCACCGAAGCGTCGTAAATGGCGTCCCTGTATTCGCTGGTAAAGCGAATGTTGAAATCGTTCTTTTGAAGAATCTCTTCCAGTTTGCTCTCGTTATTGATCGTAACCTCGTTTTTCCGCAACGCAGCAATCTTTTTTTTGTCCGAATCCAATCCGAAAACCTGATGACCTTTTTCCGCGAAACCGACTACGTTGACCAAGCCTTCAAAATCCATTCCAACAACCGTTAATTTCATTCCATTAAATCTCCTTACTGCTTTTTTTATCTCAATCGCTACTATTTTGACATAAAATAAAAAAGAAAGCAAATTAAGAGCGCTTTCATCGGCAGGATAAAATTATTTATAATTTTATAATTTTTTTCTGTATGACGAAAAAAGAACCCTTTCGCGGGGTTCAGAAATCTGCTTCGTTGAGGAAATCCAGCACGTCGAGAAAGATTTTTTCATGTCCTTCCTCAAACAGAATTTCGTGCCGGAGTTTCGGATAGGCGATGAGTCTGGACGAAATCTGCCTTTTCGTATAAAGCCGTTGCAATTTCCGGATCGACTTGACATAGTTGCCGACCGGATCGTCTTCTCCGACGATGAAGAGGACTTTGGTATCCGGATCGATTCTGTTGAGATTCTTTTTCTTGTAAATCCGGCTGATGCTTCCGATGAAAGAAGCGAAGAAATTGCGTGAAGGAACCGCGCCGCAATACGGATCGGCGATATAGTTATCGACGTTGGTTTCGCTGGCGCTTAACCAATCGAATTCCGTTCTCGGCCGATCGACTTTCCGGTTGTAGGACGCAAAGCAGAGATGGTTCAGGAACTTCGATCTTCGGTAACCGTTTCCGGTGAAAAACCGGTGCATCCGGGCAATCGGCCCGCCGATCTTCTGAACGAACTGCGGACCGGAAGTTCCGCATAAAACGATTTTCTTCACGACGCCCGGGTGCCTTTCGATCAGCGTTTGTCCCATGAAAGACCCCATCGAATGCGCGAAGACGATCACTTCTCTTCCCTCTTTCTTCAACGACTCGATCAAGGCGAAATGATTCTCTACCGAAGCCGAAAAACTGTCTTTTTCCCAGATCAAAAGATCGTCGGTGCTTTCCACGTTCAGCCCGTGTCCGATCTGATCCAGGGCGAAAACGTCGTATCCGTTCCGATTCAGGAATTCCGCGAATTCCCGATAACGGTAGGAATACTCGTTCATGCCGTGAATGATCACGAGCGTTTTTCTGACGTTTCCGTCGATTACCCATTTGTTTCCCTTTACTTTCCCGGAAAAACCTTCCATTTCAATAACACTGTGCATCTTTTAATCTCCGTAATCCGATCCGCGTGATTTGTCTTCGACGTAAATCTTCAACGGATTGCAGACGTCCTGTATCGTCAGGAACACCGCCGAATCCGTCTTCGTGATTTCTTCTTCGTCGTCGCCGATGAAAACTACCTTGCGATTCTTTTCGATCAGCCGTTTCATTTCGGCGATCACTTCCTCGTATCGTTCCGGTTGCATGTTTTTTAAACTCGACAGTTTCAGAAGAAAAACCGGTTCGAGATAAAAAATCTTTCCTTCGGCGGCATAACATTCGGAATAAGGATTCTCCGGATCGGCGATCCGCGTAAATCCCTCCTTTAATTTGTCCGTCATTTTCATCACCGAAGCCTATTTTATAATAAAACGAAAGTTCTTGCATCTGTCTTTTCAATTATTTTGGAATTTGCTATGATGAATCCGAAGAGGTAACGAGAATGGACAACTATCTGATCGCCGTGGATCTGGACGACACGCTGCTCACCGCGGAAAAAAGCATCACGCCGAAAACCAAAGCGTATATCCGGAAAAAGGCAGAAGAAGGTCATCGTTTCATCATCAACACCGGGCGGCCCTTTCAGGGCGCGGTCCGTTATCTGAAAATGCTGGAAATTCATGAGCCGATGATCGTCAACAACGGCGGCGCGGTCGTCTATTTCGACGAAACCGACTCGGAAATCGTCGGCTATCATCTCTTTCCGATGGAAATCGATACCGTCGTTTCCTTTCATCGCGAAGTCCGTCCCTTTCTGATCAATGCGACCGTGACTTCTTTGTTCGATTTTTACACATACGATCTGAAAAAAACGCCTTTCTGGGTGCTTCATGAAAGCGAAAAAGTCGCGTTCCGCGAGGGAAATATCGCGGAAATGCTGAACACTCCGCCGATCGTCAGCGAATATTACGTTCGCGAACGCGATCAGGCCGCCTTTGAAAAAATATTGAAAAAAGAAACGTACCGGGATTTTCGCATCACCCGGTGGGGAACTTTCGACGGAATCGCTTCATACGAGATTTCCGCGAAAAACGCGAATAAAGGCGAAGCGATGAAATATCTCGCCGAGACGCTCGGAATTCCCTTGAACCATACGATCGCATTCGGCGACCAACTCAACGATCTGCCGATGCTGAATGCCGCGGGAATCGGCGTGGCGATGTGCAATGCCGGCGAAAAAGTCAGAAGCCAGTGCCGTTACGTCACGGACGAAGACTTCAACCATGACGGCGTCGTCGGATTTCTGGAAAAACTATTCGAGGATTGAATTCAGCCGGTTCAGAAATTCCGCGTCGCGGATATTCTTTTTGTTCGCCTCGATGTTCAGACGGCATCCCGGATAAATCGAGTAGCAAAGATCAGAGGCGATTTTCGCGTCGCTGACGACGTTTTTGTTCCCGATCAGAAACAATTCGTCCGCGATCACCTGAACCCGTTCCGTCAGAAGATAGAGGCGGTAAGGAACAAGGCTCGCTTTTTCCGAAGCCTCTTCGATCCGTTTGGATTCGCCCGTCCGGAACGCTTCCATCAACGCGGAAAAGGCTCTCGAATCCTCGTCCGCATAGGCATAGGCTTCCTCACGGAACCGATTCAGTTCCTCCTCGAATCCTTCCATTTTTTCTTTCAGTGGTTCGTATCCTTTCTTGTCGAGCGTAAAACGGACGACCATCAGGCAAAGCGAACAGGCCAGAGAAAGCGTCATGGCGAGGGCGCTTCCGCCTCCCGGAACGGATTTCTTCTGCGCCAGAAGTTCGTTGTACTGTCCGATCGTGCGATTTTTGTATTCCATGCAATCCCCTTTCCTCTTAAAAAAATCAGTTTTTGGTTTTTTTTATTATAACAAAAAATCATTCTGTTGTATAATATTCAAGAAACTTTTATAATAGGAAAAAACGAAAGGAGTCCATTATGTTCAAATCGAAAAGCAAACTATCTTTGGTCATCGGACTGACGGCTGTTTTGACGATTCTCTTCGCATTGGTTTTCCCGGCCGTCTGTCTGGAAACGCAAACGCACAACGCATCGGATTACACCTATATTTTCGGCTTTACTTCGATCTTCGGAGGCACGATCGTACCGAAAGGCTCGAACATGATCTGCACGTTGCATTTCAACGTCGGCGCATTCATGGGATTGCTCTTTCTTCTTCTCGGCGCGATCCTGGTCGTCGTCTTCGATAAACAGATTTCCTCCTATGTGTTCGGAATCCTTCTCTTTTTGACCTCGTTGCTCCTTTCCGCGTTCAACCTTCGTCTGATCAACGATACCAACGGATTCATTTCCGGTTTCACGCCTTACGTTTATACCGCGTTCGGGACTTACGTTACCATCGCCCTGTGCGCTTTGCTCATCGTTCTGTGCGCCTCCAACATCTACATCATCCGTTCGGAAAGAAGCCGGTCGCACCGAAGAAAATCGCGTTGATTGCTTTCCTTTTACGCGCTTCTTTTTGAGAAATAATTGACATAAAATTGATTTTTGACGAAAAAATCAATTTTTTTAATTTAGTTAATTATTACCCTTTTTCGCCTCTTTTCGAGGAATTTTGACAATTTTTGCTTTTTCTTTCGGTCACGAGACGCCAAAAAATCCCAAAAATGTCGTTTTCCTTGTCAAGTTTTATTTTCCGAAACAAACCTAATATGATATATTTTGGCGTGGAGGAAAAAACAAAAAAATGAAAAAATCCAAAAAATCACTTATTCTAAGCGGCTTCTTGCTTTTGTCCGCGCTGTCGTTATCCGCCTGCGGCGGTAGCAAAACTCCGTCCGACTCTGCATCGTCCGTTCAGAACGGAAGTTCTTCCGTCAGTTCAAACGAAACTTCTTCGTCCGTCAGTTCGGAAACGTCGTCTTCTTCAAGCGAAACGTACGAAACGATCACCGTCGCCGAAGCCTTGGCTTTATGCGGAGACACTCCGGGCTATACTTCTACCGATCGTTATTATATCCGTGCGACGGTCAAATCGATCGACAACGCCAACTACGGCGCGATGACGATCTACGATTCCACCGGAGAAATCTCTGTTTACGGCACCTACGGTAAAGACGGCGTCGACGGCTATGCCGCTTTGGAATCCAAACCGGTCGCCGGAGACGAGGTCTTGCTTTCCTGCATCTTGCAGAATTACCAAGGCAATAAAGAAGTCAAAAGCGGTTGGATCATCGAATTCACGCACAACGACCCGGTTTACGACGAAAAAGACTATGAAACGATGACGATCGCCGCGGCGCGCGATGCCGTGGCCGATAAAAAAGTCAAGGTCTCGGGCGTCGTCGCCCGGATCACCTACGCCAACGGACACAAGGCCAGCGGGTTCTATCTCGTCGACAGTACGGGTTCGATCTACGTCTACGATTCTCAGATCGCGCCGCAGGTGAGCGTCGGAAATACGATCACGATCGCGGCAAGCAAAACGTTCTACGTGCTGGAAACCGAAAAAGAGTACGCCGAGCAATACGGCTATACGGGTTGCTGTCAGTTAAGCGAAGGCATTCTCATCGAAAACGATAAGGGAAATACCGCTTACGATACCTCCTGGATTCAGGAAAAGACGATCAAAGAAATCGTCGAAACGCCGGTCAGCGAGAATGTCACGACGACCATCTACAAAACCACCGCGCTTTTAAGCAAAAAAGAGGGAACCGGTTTCGTCAATTACTACTTCAACGATCTCGACGGAACGACGGGAAGTTACGTTTACACGCAATGCAACGGTTCGGACTTCGACTGGCTCGACGAATTCGACGGAAAAATCGTGACGGCTTATCTTTCCCCGATCAACGCCAAATCCACGGTTTCCGGTTGCCTGTTCCGTTTTCAGCCGATCACGGTCATCGACGAATCGTACACGTTTGATCTCTCCGGCACGGCGAAATTCATCGTCGATTATTACGCAAAAGATCAATTCCTCACCCATTACACCGGCGATCCGGTGAAAGAACTGATCACCTCCGTCTCTTCGGAACTGCTCGGATTTGAAAACGCGACGATTTCCTACTCTTCCGACAATACGGACGTCGTTTACTTTGAAGAAGTCGACGGAAAAACGATTCTGCATACCAAGGACGTCGGTGTAGCGGAAATTACCATTTCCGGAACCTATTCCACGTATGAAAGTTATACCGAAACGCTCTCTATCCGCGTCAGCACGAACGAAGACGTCGAAGCGCTGACGGTCAGCGAAGCGATCACTTCTCCGGTCGGAGACGAAATCACCGTGCGCGGCATCGTCGGACCGTCTCTGGTCAACAAAGTCGGATTCTATCTGATCGACGAAACCGGCGCGATCGCCGTTCAGGTTTCCGACGAAGTGATGAGTCTTCTCGCTTTGGGCAACGAAGTCGTCATCAAGGGAACCCGCGCGCACCGCGAAGGCACCAGCGAAAGCATGTTCGGCCAGTCCTATATCGACAATCCGACGATTGTCGACAACAAATACGGAAACAACGACTATTCGACCCAGTCGTTCGATACGGGCAAAACCCTCGCGGACTTGCTCACGCTCGACTCTTCGATCGATCAGACGACGCAGGTTTATACGATTCAGGCTCAGGTCAAATTCATCGAAACCGCCTATTACAGCAACGCCTACCTCACGGACGGAACGAACGACTTCCAGTTGTATACCAGTTCCGGTTCCCAGTACAGTTGGCTGAAAGATTACGGCGAAGCCACGCTGACCGTGGAAGTCGCCATCGTCAACTGGAACGGAAAAGCGCATAAACTGGCTCTTCTCTCCGTTACCGACGAATCGGGTGTCAAAACGTACAATACGCACAATTTTTCCAAGTAATCGGTAAGCATTCAAAAGGATCGGCAATGTCCGATCCTTTTTTCGTCCGCGAATACCGCTTCTATTTTAAGTTTTCCTTCACAAAGACGGACCTTTTTTCTATCCTTTTTCAAGAGGCTAAAAACGCGCTAAGACAACACTTTGAGACCTTGTTATCCTGTTTGCTTTTCAAGTGATTTCGACTGTTTTACAGACTCTTCATCATCAAAAAATCTTTTAACCTGATATGCTTCACAACGCTCGTCGAATAGTCAATATCGTCATTTGTGATGATGATTTTTTGGGAAAGATTATCGATATGCTTAAATGCGTTAAACTCTCTTTGATAGGCTTTTTCTTCGGCTACACTGTAAGCCACTTGCACATAGTATTGCTTTGCATCTTTATTTGCCAGAAAGTCTATTTCCTTGCCGTTGTTGTGGTATACATATACTTTATATCCCATGTAAATCAACTCGTTATAAACGATATTTTCAAGGTTATGCGTAAGGTCAAAACGATTGTTCATGCAACGAATAGAATTGAAACAAACATCTGCATTATAAATTTTAGAATAATACGCAAGTTCTTTTTTCGTTTTAGGGGAATAGGGTTTTACCGACTCGATGATGTACGCTTCTTCCAGGTAGCCAAGATATTTCATTATCGTATTGACCGAACAATCCGTATGTTCTTGCCTGATATAGTCGCGAATAGAGTTTGCAGAGAAAATACGGCTATTGTTACGCAAAATGAAATTCACCAAACTTTTAAAGAGACTTTCTTTGCGTATCTTGTATCGTCTGATTAAGTCATTGATAACGATTGTATCGTCCAGATCATTCAAATAGCGGCTCTGTGCTTCGGAAGAATCAAACTCAAATCGTTTAGGGAACCCACCCCAAACCAGATAGTCGGTAACCGAGACTTCTTTTCCAAGTTCCTTGCCATACTCGACGATTTCCTTATAAACGAAGGGCCGGATACGGAACGCAACATATCTGCCCGACAATTCTTTTGTAAATTCGCCCGATAAAAGTTTGGAATTTGAACCTGTAATAAACAAAGAGTATTGATAAAGTCTTAATGTTTTACATGCGTCTTGCCAACCGTCGAGCGTTTGGATCTCATCAAAGAACAGATAGCATTTCCCCTCTTTTTTGTTTTCTTCTACAAAGGAAATCAATGTATCGGCGTTTGTTATGTTCGCGGATACTTTTTTGTCTTCAAAGTTCAGATAAAGAATATTATTTGTCTTTTCCGCTATTTCTTTAATGATTTGCTCCATAATGACCGATTTACCGCATCTACGGATTCCCGTAATGATTTTAATTAAATCGGACTCATAAAAGGGACGTACTTGTTCGATATAGTGTTCTCTTTGAATCATCTTCATCACCTCAACGATATTATACTGAAAATTTTTGCGTTTGTTAATATTTTTATTCAGTTATACTGAAAGATTTTTGAATTTTATGAAAATTGTTCACTATTTGACTGATGAGAGAAAAAAGGGAACTACACATTTTTACTTTGAAAGATAAAAATGAGTTTAAAAGGCGATTCAAAGCAGAATACTTTAAAAATTTCCGATGAACAGGTATTCCGCTCAATCCCGGAATTCCGATTATATGGATAAGTTTCAGGAAAGCCTGAATCGGTGTCGTGAAAAACCGACGATTTTTTTCACAGAATGCATTCCAACGATCTTCCCAATTCTTTTACCGATCCGATCAGAACCGATATCTTTCCCGCGATATCCTGAATCAGGGGATTGGCTTTGATTCTCGCGTCCTTTTCGTAGGCGAAGAGTTCCAGACTCTTGTTCAGATTGATCAGGCACCGTCTCAGATAAAGTTCCTTGATATTGTCGACGCGGACTTTCGTAAAATAATTGGCGTTCAGCGACTCGCTGAAAAGATTCATCGATTTCTTGAACAGCACGAGCGACGTCTTATAGTAATAGAATTCGCGTTCGACTGCATCTTTCAACATCGGATCGTTTGACAGACATTTGAAAAGCGAATTGATGAAACGATACTGCTCTTTCAGAGAATGATAGAGCCAATTGATTTTGAGTAAGACCGGATTATTCATACTGCGCGATCGTCTCCGTCAGTTTTTCAAGACCGTTGTCATCGAAACAGTTGAACGACTCGATGTTGGACGAACAAGCCGAGATGTCGATATATCGACATCGATTTTCCTCGCAAACCTCTTCGATGCAACGATTGAAGAGGTCCAATCCCAATGTCAAATCGTCGTAAAAAAGCCGTCCGCTCTTCTCATAGGGGTGGTAAAGCGAAAAAATCAGAATCGTTGCCTCTTCGTTGTAACTACGGATCGCGTCGACGATATGCACCAGATTCATTTCAAACAATTCCAGCGTGGAAGAATGGTAACGGAACACCAGATCGCCGTTTTCCAATCCGACGTTTTTCAGAAGGTCGTACATTCCCACGGAAAGAAAGAGTTTCCGACTCTTTCGGATCGTATCCCCGATCTTTTTTCGGCTGTCGTAAGAATATCCGTTGGATTCGATCAGGTGAAGCAAGGTTTTGGAGTCGATTTTCTTGAAAGTGAAATCAAGGCCGATTTCCGTATCGGACAGATCGAGATTTCCTATGGAATTCCCGAGAAAATCGACGTTTTCCCGTCGCGAACAAGAACAGAGAAAAAGCGAAAGGATCAACAGCCATTTTCCCGTTTTTTTCATTTTTCGATCCTCCGGATAAGTACGTTCAGATTGCCCAGTTTATCGAGAATGCCTTCATAACCGCGGATCAGATATCCGTAGCCAGATATGCGCTGCGGTTTTCCCGAAATCAGACCGGCCAGAATCAGACTCATCGTTCCGCGCAGATCCTTTCCTTCCATGACCGACGATTCAAAATGAGAAAACGGAAAGATGACGATCTGATGATGAACGACTTTGATTTTCGCACCGATCTTTTTCAGTTCGTCGACATAGGCGTTTCTGTCGGGATAAACGGTATCTTCGATGATGCAGATCTTTCGGTTGAGAAGAAGAAAGGCGCAAAGCAAAGGTCCGAGATCCGTCGGCATTTCCGGGTCGGGTCCCAAGACAAGATGAACCGGTTCACTGACCGGAGACGGTCTGACCAGAAGATATTCTTTTCCGTACGTATACCGGATATGCACCCGGTCAAAAAAAGACAGAAGCGCGCGAAGATCCGCGCCTTCGGTGTTCAGAATCAGGACTTTTCCGACCCCGGCGCCGATCAAAGCAAACGTGCCGATTTCAATGCGATCCGGACGGATCCGGAAACGATTGGAATAAAAGTTCATCTTTCCGTGTACGATCAAAACGTCTCGCCCGATCTCGATCCAGGCCCCTTTGGCATTTAAAAATTCAATCACTTCCCGAACCTCGAAATCCAGAGAAGGATGCCGAATGAAGGAAACCGCATCGACCTGACAGGCCAGAAAAAGCGCGTTGATGGTCGCGCCGACGCTTCGAAGCGGAAAATCGATTTCGCCCCCGTGCAGGCGTTTCCAAGAAAAGCGGAGAACGTCTTCGTCGGTTTCTATGTCGATGCCGAAACTCCGGATTGCCGCGAAATGCAGATCGATCGGCCTTTTCTGAAAGGAACAGCCGCCCGGATAGGTGAACGTCAGCGTCGGATGCTGAGGAAGCAAAGCCCCCAGAAGATAGTAGGAAGCGCGAAGTTTTTTGATCGCTTCAAAAGGCATTTCGCAAACGGACATCCCCTCGGTATTCAGGCGGAGATGATTGTCTTTGAAATCGATCTGAACGTGGAATTCGCCGAGAATATGCAATAAAATGCGAACATCGGAAATATCCGGAACGTTTTCAAGGAGCGTGATTCCTTTTCCTAACAGCGATCCGACGATTAAGGGTAAAGCGATGTTTTTTGAACCCGATGCGGCGACAATTCCCTCAGGTTGACTTTCTTTCAGTTCCAGGTATTCCATGTTTATCACTTAAAAATATGATAAACAGGGCGCTTTTATGATTCACGCGGATAAGCCGGACTACTTTTATTTGATTTCTTCTTCGATGATATACACCGGACGGTTCTGACTGTCGATCATGATCCGCGCGATATATTCGCCGATGATGCCCAAAGAAAGCAGGATAACCGCCAGGGAAAGAAAAATGCAAAGGACGATCGTCAGCGTCGAAAAGCCGAATCCGTCCATGAAACCATGCGAAGAGCAGAGGTGAATCAGGTAAAGGATCAGATCGAGAATCAGTCCGGCGCCGCTGAAAAAGCCGATGATTAAAGACAGATTCAGCGACCACTTCAACGGAGAAACCGAACTGGATACGATGCTGTCTCCGGCCAAAGTAAACATCGATTTGTAGTTGTAATGCGTTTCGCCTTTCGGACGTTTCGCACGAACGAATTCAACCGTTCCGGTTTTGAAACCGGCAAACGGAACGAGAACCCGAAAAACCCGGTTTTTTTCCGGCAAAGCGTTGATGATGTCGACGACTTCCCGATCCATCAGGCGGAAATTCCCCACGTTTTCCGGAACCTTGATCTTTCCGGACATCTTTGCAATCACTTTATAATAGGCTTCCGCGGTCTTCCTTTTCAGAAAGGAATCCGACTTCCGATCCACGCGCTTGGCATTGACCACTTTATAGCCTTTTTTATACTCTTTCAGTAAGTCCAGAATCACTTCCGGCGGATCTTGAAGATCGGCGTCCATGACGATCATCACGTCGCCCTCGGCGCATTTGAATCCCGCCGCGACGGCCGCTTCGTGTCCGAAATTTCTCGAAAAAGACACGATATGGATATTCCGGTTGCTTTTCCGGTACTCTTTCAGCAATTCCAGTGTGCGGTCTTTCGAGCCGTCGTTGACGCAGACGATCTCTTTATTGTAATCGGTGATCTGATCCAGCACTTCGTTGATTTTTTCAAAAAACAGCGGGATCATTTCTTCTTCATTGTACATCGGTACGATCAAAGATAATTTTTTCATATTTACACCTCATCGATGCTATAATTATAACACGAATAAACGAAAAACCAACCTATTGATTATTTCAATTAAAATCCAAATATGATAAACTTAGATATCAAGAGAGGTAATGGCTATGGATTCCGTCAATACGATCAACAGTTGGAAAGATGCGATCAATTCAAAACTGGTAAAAGAAAACTTTTACGATTTCGCCACCGAAAACGCAAAGACGCTTCAAATCATCAACGACGACGACCTGAATCTCTTCAATTCGCTGCTGAACGGGGAAACCTACCGTTTCGCCGAATTGGACGACGTTACCTTTATTCACAAGGCGATGGACGACTATCTTCTGAGGATTTCTTCCGAATCGGACGCGAAAATCGTCTTTACCAAGTACGATAAACACCGGCAGGATCAGATTCTGACCGCTCTGGCGGACGCGGACGAACGCGCCTACGAGGAAACTTCCTGCTCTATGATCTATCTGACATTCGGCTTACTCAATTACAGTCTCGAAGGCAAATCGTACAACGCGCCGTTAGTGTTCCTTCCCGTTCGCATCCGCTCTTCTGAAGGCGACAGACACTGGACCTTAGAGGCGATTTCCAAAGAAGTTTACCTGAATACGCCGTTCATCGATAAAATCAAGCGGATCCGGAAAATCGATCTTTCCTATCCGGTCGGCGAAGACTTTTCGCTGAGCGAATACCTCTATTACCTTTCGGTGAAAGTCAAACCGTTCAACTGGGTGGTCAACAATTTCAACTATCTGAGTACCTTCGACTTTTCCTGTTACTACGACCTTCTTCACATCGAAAAGCAATCCGATGCCGTCGCCCGGTCGCCGTTAGTCAAGAAAATCGCGTATTTCAACTCGGAATTCTTCGCGTTCTCCGGAAACGAACAGATTCCGTTGGATTACAAATATCTTTCGCTTTTAGATATCGACAACGAACAGTACCAACTATTGAAGAATATCGCCCGGCGCGACAGCCTGCTGATCCGTTACGATCAGAAATCCGACCCTTATCATTTTCTGAACAACATCGTCTTGTCCTATCTGCTCAACAACAAGCGTGTGCTGATCGTCTACGATCGCGCCGGAGAACGGGATCGTTTCGTCAGGGAAATCCGGAAGAACGGAATGGAAAAATTCGTGCTGGACCTGGATCTGAAAACGCTGAACAAAACCGAACTTCTCTCGTATCTGGCGAGTTACGACAAATTCAGCGTTCCCTACAACAGTTTGCACCCGATCGCCATCGACGAAGAAGTGACGCGCTATTACGATTGGAAAAACAGTTTTCAAAGTCTGATCAACCACCTGAGAACGACGAAAAATCCGCTGAAAACCTCGATCAACAAGATCATCAACAATTACTACGCCCTGAACGCATATCCGCTGTTGAATCTCACGCTGAAAGGAACGCGGCGGACAGACCTTGAAATTCTGCAACACTATCTGGTTCTCATTCAGGAATTCGCCAACGCCATCGAAGCGCTGAACTGTCCGATCAAGGAACACCCTTTCTATGGTTTTTACCGAAAAGAAATGCGGAAAGAAGATTATCTTCCGCTGAAAGACGAGGTCATCAACCTGTCTTCCACGATCAGGGACGCGATGGAAATCTACGCCTACGGCGTCAAGCAGTACCGACTTCCGAAAGCCGACAATCTCAAAGAGATGAAAGCCGTTCTCAATATTCTCGCTTTCGTCGAATATTATCAGGGAAAAGAGACGTCCTGGCTGAACAACTCCCTTCTCGATCGCACATACGACGATTTGAAAGAAATTTACGAAGGGATTTCCCGCGTCGATCAGCGGATCGAAAAACTGTGCGAACCTTACGGCGCGCGCCTTTTGGAAATCACGCTGGACGAAATCGGGAAAGTCCGGGCAAATCCGAAACCGTCCAAAGCGCTGAACCGCCTGAAAAAGAAATATTTCGGGAAACGGATTCCTCTGGCGGAAGTCCACTATCTCCTTTCCATGCTGGAAAAGGAACTGAAAGAAAAAGAAGCGTTGACCGATCGGAAAAATCAATATCCGGAATCCTATTCTTCCTATCTTTCTAGCCATTCTTTCGCGGAATTCCGCTCGATCGTCGACCGGATCAACGAATACCGCTACAACCTCCGTTACCTGGGAAATCCGGACGACTTCGACATTGTCAGTCAGATCAACGATACGGAGATCGCCCGATCCAGACACCGACAAGCCATGCAACTCGTTTTCAATTCCATTCTCCGGTCCGTGAAAATTGTACAGGGCTACTTCGATCCGGCTTTGGTCGATTACGAGACGATGCCTTTCGCCGCGTTCTTTGAAAAGGTCAACCGAATGGCTTCGGGTTTTTCCTCGATCAACCGTTACATCGACTTCTTCGTCGCGCTGCACAAAACCAATACGGTCATCGAGAATCTGGGCAACGCCCTGTTGGAAGCCTCCGATAACGAAAAAGATTTTGAAAACATCTTTCTGAAACGCTTTTATTACGATCTGCTCAACGAGTCCCTGAACGACAAGGAAAACTTCGCGAACCTGAACCGCAAGGATATCTTTGAAATTCTCGACAATTACAAAAACAGCGACGACGACCGTCGGGGATTGATCGATAAAATCATCTGCAATCACTTCAACAACAATATCGGCACGACCTTAGGCGAAATCAAGCAGACTGAGGGACGCGCGATCCGTAAATTGCTGGAAAAGAAGGATTACTTCATCACGGCCGAACAAATCTGCACCCAGTTCGGAAACAGCATTCACCATTTCAAACCGTGTATTCTGACCAGTTACAAAAAAGTGTCTTTCTGGCTGAGAAATCCGGTTTATACTTTCGACGTCGTCATCATCATGTCGGATCGGAGTCAGGAAATCAAGGATCTGGTTCCCGCGCTTTGCAAAGCCGAGCAGATACTGGTCTTCGATCAGATTCCGCTGACGCAGGACATCCGAAGCACGATCATTCGCGAAGACAATCCGTCGAATCTGATCGTCGCCGCGAAAAACACGTTCAAAGAGATCAAATATACGAAGCGGTCGCACACGGCGGTTTCCTCGATGCAGAACAATCTGTACGATCTCGACTTCAAGAATTATCTGGCTCGCCGCTTGCAACGGTACGGATTCGATGTTGCCATCAACCGACCGATTCGCGAACATATCATCGACATTCTGGTCAAAGTAAAGAATTCTCCGTCTTCCGTCGCCGTCATGGTCGATCACTTCGCCTACTATTCTCCGGAAGAAGCCTCCGAAGCATTCGCCTATCAGGAACAGTTCCTTCATTCGGCGGGATATGCCTGCTATCGCATTTTTCCGTCGCTCTTTTTTCTGAATGAAGAAGAAGAATTTTCTTCGTTAGTCGACGAGATCGTCAACCGGTCGAGACTGATTCCGGAAATCGACGTCAAAAAGAACAAAATCCGCTTGATGGACTATCTCTTCCCTCTTTACGTCGATCCTCGTCAGATCTATTACGATCTGGGCGAAACCAAACCGCTGAAAGAGAAAACGCTGGAATTCATTCGTCTGAGCGCGCCGATTTCGTTGGAGGAAATCCGCCTGATTTTCCGCGAAAACGTCGACGATTGTCTGAAAGAACTGGCGAAAGAAGAGGCCGTTTCGATCGAAGAAGATTTCGTCTATCTTCCGGACAGCAAAATCCGTTTCCGCCGCGTCGATCGGGACAAAAATCAATATCGCCCGCTTCCGACGGTTTCCGACAGAGAACTCTTCGACGCGATCTACGAAGTCGTCGATTACAAGAATTCTTTGAGCAAAGACACGCTCGTGAAAATGATCCTCCTATCGCTGGGATATAAAAAAGCGAACGCAGAAAAATACCGTTATGTCGAAAGAAGGATCGATCGGCTTCTCGCCAAAAAAGTCATCTTCATCGAAAACGGTCTTCTCTTCCGCAGTTTGTAAATCCTCCTTCCGCATCTGAAATCAGGTTTCTTTGCCGAAAGTTTTTTTTGTATTCCCTTTTCCACTAAAAAAGCAGTTCTTTTCCGAACTGCCTTGTAAAAAACTGCGCTATCCCTTTTATGGTTTGAGAATGTAGAGAATGCCGATCGTTCCTTTTCCGCAATGGGAAGAAATGACGCAACCCGCATCGGTGATCATGATCTTGTCTTCCGGAACGAACTCCTTCAATTTCCGATGCAGATATTCCGCGCTGGAATCGGCCATGGAATGCGTAATCATCACCGTGCCGAGATCGACGTTTCCCCAGTCGCTTTTGAGAATCTCGATCATTTTGTTCAGCGCATTTTCCATTTTTCCGATCGGCTTTTTATAGACGATCATCTTGCCGTCGACCACCCGTATGATCGGCTTGATCTTGAATCCTTTTCCGAAATAATACGACGTTTGCGAACATCGCCCGCCCTTATAGAGGTATTCTAACGATTCTACGGCAAATTGCGAACGGACGCGCGGAGCAATCTCCTGCAACCGGGAGAGGATTTCCTTTCCTTCCAGTCCCTCTTTGATCATCTCGATCGCTTTCAAAATCTGCAATCCTTCGCCCGAAGAAAGATTCAGCGAATCGTGAACGAAAACCCGTCCCGGAAATTTATTCCCCGCCGTAAGGGCATTCTGAATCGTCGAGGAAAAGTATCCGGAGATGCCGATAAAGACGATTTCTTCGTATCCCTGATCGAAAAATTTCTGATAAACTTCTTTGAATTTTTCAATCGATCGCGCCGCGGTTTTCGGTAAGATTCCCTTTTCCTCCACCTTGCGATAGAGGTCGGCGGTAGAGAGTTCGACGAGATCCTCGTATCCTTCCTCGTTAAAGTTGACCATCAGGGGAATGATGTCCACATCGTTGGCCTTTAACAGATTCAGGGGCAGATCGCAGGTCGAGTCCACCAATAATTTTACTTTTTTCATACGTCCCTTCCTTCTTGTGATTCCATTATACGCCAAAATCTTCCGTTCGTAAACCGCGAAAACTTCCGGACCTTTTTTCCTGCCAAAGCCATACAAACCGACTTTTTCTGTCGATTCCGTTTTTTGCTTTGAATATACCGACGGTTTCTTTCTCTATATCCGGGAAAACCGTGCATGCAAAGAAAAACGGAAAAAGCGATCAGATTCGTTTTTCCGTAAAGGGATTGCTCTCTGTTTTCTTGCTGTCAATTCTTTGAATCCGACAGCAGTTTGAGAAGCACCTCGCCGATATCCGCGTCGATCAAAATCGATCGCGCCTTTATCTCCCGAGGGCAAACCGCTTCGCCGCGATTCACGCAGACGTAAAGCGCATCGGCATTTTGCAGGGTGAAATTCCAAAAAGGATATTTGATGATGACCGGCGTGTTGCCTCCCACGCCCAATTCGAGAAGCAGTAACTTTTTATCGCGATAATTCCGGACAAACTGTTGATATCGTTCCAGCGCTTCATACCAGCCCGGATCCTGAACGAAAGTATCGTCGGCGCGAAGATTCATCTTCATCGGCTTTCCGCAGATCGGGCAGCGCGGAATCAGTTCGGTAGGAATTTTTCTGTCTTTCTGCGCGCGATACATCTTCCGGATTTCTTCTTCGTTATCGTAAGTTTGATCGTGACAAGGAACGGAACACTGAAAAAGTCCGTAATCGCCTTGCGTGTAGAACAGCCTTTTCCGATCGAATCCCGCCTTCTGAAAGCAATGATCGACATTGGTCGTCAGCACAAAATATTCCTTGTCTTTCACGATCGAAAACAGGTTTTCGTACACCGGTTTCGGCGGGTTTGCGTATCGGTTGATCATCACGTATCTCGACCAATACGCCCAGAACTCTTCCGGCGCGGAAAAGGGATAAAAGCCACCGGAATACATATCCTGAAAGCCGTATTTTTCCTCAAAATCGCGAAAGTTTTCATGGAAACGTTCGCCGGAATAGGTAAATCCCGCGGACGAAGAAAGACCCGCGCCCGCGCCGATCAGAATAGCATCGGCCTGACGGATCGCCTCCTTGACTTTATCGATTTGCTCCGAATAGTCCCTGATAGATTTCATAATCTTTCTCCTTGAAAACGTTGAAAATCACCTTGATTTCGCTTTGCTGTTCTTTCTTGTATTTTCGGACCGTCTGCACGGCGATTGACGCGGCAATATCGTTGGGAAAATGAAACTCTCCCGTAGAAAGGCAACAGAACGCGAGATGACGGATTCCCGTCTGATCCGCCAGATTCAGGCAGGAAAGGTAACAATTCGCCAGATCGTGGCGATCTTTTTCAGTGAGTTTTCCCCGCACGAACGGGCCGACGGTATGCAGAATATACCGACAAGGCAGATTGTATCCTTCGGTGAGTTTCGCTCTTCCCGTCGGTTCTTCATAACCCTGCTTTTTCATGACTTCCGCTAAAAAAAGGCGCAACTGAATGCCGGCAAAAGTGTGTATCGCGTTATCGATACAATCGTGACACGGATAAAAACAGCCGAGCATTCCGCTGTTGGCCGCATTGACGATGGCATCGCATTTCAGGGTCGTGATATCGCCCTTCCATAGGTAAATGTCCTTTTCGATAGGAGTCAGATCGTCGATGTCGGTGATGCCTTTCGCACGCAATTCCTGCTGTAAATACGCATCCTGAATGTTTAAAACTGCGCGGTCGACGGATTGCGGAGCGCGGACGTTCATCAATGCACGAAGCAGACGTTTCTGCGCGGCTTCGTCAGTTGGAATTTCCATTGAAAATCCTGCTTCTTTTAAGAAATAATCGATCAGATAAAGTCGTCTTTCCGCCTGAGTCATTTTCCCCACCTCTTGTTTTTGACAGGACTGTCCGGAGAGCAAAGGCTCTCCGGACATACCTGAAAGCCTTACTTGGAGACGACGCTGATGCGTTGTCCGATATGGTTGCCGCCAACCAGTTCGTCTACCATCGCGATCGCATAATCCGCATAACTGATCGTGCTTTCGCCTTTTGCGTTCGTCATCAACTCTTCACCGCCGAGCAGATATCCGCCCGTCCGTTCGCCGTCCGCGCGGAAATCGGCCGCAGGGCTGATAAAGGTCCACCGCACATCGCTTCTCTTGCGCAATTCTTCCAGTGCCTTGCCCTGTGCTTTAGCCAATGGCAAAAACTGTGGTGGAAAATCCGGACCGTCGGATACAACTGCGGTATGTTCTTTATTAACATAAAGGCTACCCGCCCCGCCGACAACAACTAAACGGGTCTCTTTGCCGGAAAGGATATCGCAAAGATGCATAAGCGACTTGGTGTGATTCGGAAGTTCTTCCTCTGTCCATGCCCCGAAAGCGTCTACGACGGCGTCGAAGCCTTTCAAATCTTCCGAAGTCAGATCAAACAGATCTTTTTCGACAAACTGAGTTGCGACGCTTCTGTTTTCCTCTTTTGCAATCGCGGTAACGTCCAATCCGCGTTCTACGGCCTCTTTGACAATCAAAGATCCCGCCTTTCCGTTTGCGCATACAACGGCTACTTTCATTTTTTATTCCTCCTCTTTTGTTGTAACTTTAAAAGTTACATCTATAATATATTTGCTTTTAGTTGTAATGTCAATAGTTACATCGAATTTTTTTATTTTTTTTATTTCATCGCTTTTATCCTTTATAATACGCACCCTTACGGATTACCCATACTTCCGATCGATTCCAAAAGCGATCTGATCGATAAAAGGCAATTTTTACTGCCGGATCATATCCACCGGTTTCCGTCGTGTCATTCTCATAAGCGGATACAAACTTACCAAAAACAGGAGCAAGTCGCTTACCGCCAGAACAAGATAGGTCAGTCCGCTTACGCTGAAATACGCAATATATCCAAAAGGATTTTGTAATAAAATCGTATTGACCATATATGTCGTCAGATAGAGTCCCCCGATCGTGAATGCAATTGCGAAAATCGTCATACACAGGATCGAAAGCGATGAATCGTTAAGTTTCAATATGAAAAAAACTTGAATACAGGATTCAGGTTTTTCATTCCTTTTTCGTTGATTCAAACAGTTTTTTCCGTAAAATCCTTATTGCTCGTTTGCTCTTCGCTCGATCAGGTTCGCGCGGATATCTGCAAGGCTCGTTTTTCTCAGTTCGTCTTCCATCGCTTTCTGCGCATTGAAAAGATACCCGTCCAGAACCGCGTGAATGTTTCTTCCGACCGGACAGGCAGGATTCGGATTTTCGTGAAAATGAAACAATCCGTCTTCCAGACAATCCATCGCCCGATAGATGTCGAAAAGCGTGATGTCTTTCAGGTCTTTCGGAATACTCGCACCGCCGGTTCCCGCCTTGACTTCCACCAAACCTGCGGCTTTCAGACTCTGTAACGTTCTCCGAATGATCACGGGATTGACGTTGACGCTCGAAGCGATGAACTCCGACGTGGCTTTATATTCGTTACCGAAAGTGTCGATGGCGAGCAATGTATGCACGGCAATGGTGAATCGGGACGAAATCTGCATAAAACTTCCTCTTTTCTTTTACTATTTTAGTCTCGCTTTTATTGTAATGTCAAGGATTACAAGTATACCATGTAAATCGATTGCCTCTTTCTTCTTTTCATTTCCGAAACGATTCGCCGGATAATGAAGTTGAAATCACCGACATATCTTTTAATATATGAATCAGCAAGGAAACACACGCGGCAATCCTTTTCAACGGATTCTGGAACGATTTTCTCCTAACGAACTGACTCTGCTCGGGTTCGCTCTGGGATTTTCGTGGTCGCAGGGGCTTTCCGCGCAGGAATTGAACACGTTGGGAAACTTTATTCTTTTAATCGGGCAGGTCATGGTAACCAATGCGGCTCAGATCAATTTTATAAACAGTTCCATCTATGGAAACATTTCTCAGACCGATATCGAAGCCATTACCCAATTGGTTCTCGATGAGATCCGAAGAAAGGGTAATCTATAAATTCGTTTTGTAGAATCGGATCAGAATTTCGTGGAACAGCAACGGCAGGGAACTCAGCAAGAGGACGATCAGCCATTCCACAGCCGACAGTGGAACCGTATCGAAAATCCGATTGAAAAACGGGATTTCGATCACGATGAATTGGAGAATCAATCCGACGAAAAACGCGACGAGGCGAAGCGGATTCCGGTTTTTCAGGATCGTCGGCAGATGCGCTTTGACATTGCTCATACCGATCATGTGAAAGATTTCGCTGATGCTCAGGCAGGAGAAGGCCAACGAACGGGCTTTGTGGAGAACTGCTTCGTTTTCCAGAATCAGTCTCAGATTTCCTAACGTCGGCGCGACGTTCATCTCGGATAACTCGCTAAGGGGAACGATCAGATAGCCCACCGCCGTGACGAACGCGATGAGAAGTCCGTAGAAAACGGTAATAAACAAGCCCTTATGATGAAAAAGCGATTCGTTCTTCTTTCTCGGTTTTTCTTTCATGATGTCGTCGTACTTTTTATCGCTTCCCAAAGCCAAAGCCGGCAGAGAATCGCTGATCAGATTGACCCAGAGAATGTGAATCGAAATCAACGGGGCCGGAAGATTCATGAAGACGAACATCAGAATCGAAACGACTTCGCCCAAATTGCTCGACAGCAGGAAAAGAATGGCTTTTTTGATGTTGATGAAAACGTTTCTTCCCTCTTCGATCGCTTTCTCGATCGTCTGAAAGTTGTCGTCTTGCAGAATGATATCGCTCGTGGATTTGCTGACATCGCTTCCGTTGATGCCCATTGCGATGCCGACGTCGGCCTTTTTTAACGCCGGCGAATCGTTGACACCATCTCCGGTCATCGCGACGATGTGGTTGCGGGACTGATAGTACTCCACGATCCGGACCTTGTGAACCGGGTTGACTCTGGCGAACACCGAATAATGTTCCAGACGGTCGTCGTCGATCTTCAACTCGGAGATCTCCCCTAAATCCAGACACTCGTTCTTGTTTTCGCAGATTCCGATCTGCTTTCCGATCGCATAAGCCGTATTGATGTGATCGCCGGTGATCATGATCGTCTTTACGGAGGCCTCCCGAAGTTTTTCGACCGATTCGCCGATCTTCTCTCTCGGCGGATCGATCAGACCGACCAAGCCCAGAAAGACCTGCGCGTATTCATTCATGCTGTAAGAATAGGAAAAAGCGATGACTTTCAGGGCTTGCGAAGTCATTCTTTCGTTTTGTCGGATCAGTTCTTGCCGGTATGCTTCGTCCAACGGAACTTCTTTCTGATGAAAATAATAGTATTTGCAACGGGAAAGAACGACTTCAAAAGCGCCTTTGGCGATCAACGAAGTCTGCGCATTCAGTTTGCAGACCACTTCCATGATCTTCGATTCGCTCGAAAAAGGAATCTCTTTGATCCGGTGACACCTTTGCTTGACTTTCTGGTAATCGTCGACGTATTGATTCAAAGCGATTTCCAACGGATCGCCGACTTCCAGAGAGGCGTTGTTGTTGAACACGAAAGCCTCTTCGAGAATCGTGTTCCGGATATCTTCCGTAATCCGTCCGTCGAAATAGATCGACGTCACTTTGAGTTTGTTTTCCGTCAGGGTTCCCGTCTTATCCGAGCAGACGACATCGACCGACCCCAACGTTTCCACACTGGGCAGTTTCCGCACGATCGCATTGACTTTCACCAACTTCATGACTCCGAGCGAAAGGACGATGGTCACGACCGCAGGCAATCCCTCCGGAACCGCGGCAACGGCCAGCGAGATCGCGAAGATCAGATATTCGACCAAATTATAGCCCATGATCAGCGCGTACAATAAGACGGCAGCGACGATCAGGATCGTGAAAATTCCCAAAAACCGGGACAGGACGTTCAGCCGGTTCTGCAAAGGGGTAGAAGAATCGGCGTCTTCGATCAGATCGGCGATTTTCCCGACTTCGGTATTCATGCCTCTTCGCGTGCAGATTCCCTTTCCGTTTCCCCGAATCACTTTGGTCGACATAAAGGCCTCGTTGATTCTTTCTGAAATAATTTTATCCGAAAAATCCCGGTCGGAAATGTTTTTCGTAACCGGAAGAGATTCGCCGCTTAAAAGCGACTCGTCGATTTGCAAACTGTTGGTTTCAAATAAAAACAGATCGCACGGCACGATATCGCCCTCTTGCAGATAGACGATGTCGCCGTCGACGACGTTATACGCCGGAATCTTGATCAGTTTTCCCTCCCGAAGAACGTTCGCATGCGGCGAAGCCATTTTCTTTAAGGATTCCAGCGCTTTCTCGGCCTTGAATTCCTGAAAAGCGCCTAAAAAGGCATTGAGAATCAGAACGATCAGAATGATGATCACGTCCAGATACTCTTCCAGAAAAAAGGACAATACGACGGCGAAGAGCAAAAGATAAATGGTCGGATCGTTAAACTGTTTGATCAGCGTGATGAGAAAACTTTGCGATTTGGCTTTTTTCAGTTCGTTCAATCCGTTTTTCGCCAATCTCTTTTTCGCTTCGGCTTCATTCAGTCCGATGTTGATTCTTACTTCGTGTTCTTCAATCAGATGTTCCAGGTATTTCATAGGATCCCTTTCTTTCAAGAAATTATATGAATCCGAACCTCTTTTTATTTAAAAAAGAAAAGGCGATCGCTTCCTTTTGCCTGATTTCGTACCGCTTGCGCTTTCAAAAAGTTCGAGGTCATAAACCTTTGACGGAGTTGCTTTCAAAGGCATTTCTTCCTTCGTTCATGATTTTGTTCATCGGCATTTGAAAGATATCCTTTTCTTTTTTCAAAATCGCATTCGATTTCGATGCGGATATGGTATAATCGGAATGCAAAAGGATACGAAGAAACGAACCTTACGGAAGGCTGCGTATGGAAAGAAAAAATAAGGTTACGATCGACAGGTTTACTCAATACAAAAAACAAAAAACGCTCGCGCTGATCTTTACGACTGTGGTTTTCGTCGGCGCGGCGGCGGTTGGCGTTCTGCTCGTCCTTTCAGAGGTTTTATACGGTCAAATCGAAGAGTTTGCCTTACTGCCTTTGGGATATAGAATCACGATGTATGTTTCGCTGATACTTGTATTCGGCGGGCTTATCGGCTGTGGGTTTACCAAAAACAGACAGAATACAACCCAGACGGAACTAACGATAAACATCGCCATGTTCTTTATCGGTTTCACCCTTTCTTTATTCTTTGCTCTTTGTCGCGCGGAAGGCTACTGGAATAACGTTTTCATTTGCATTGGAGGTGCGATCAGTTCGGTTGCTTTTTTTCTGGGAATCGCCAGTTTGATCGGTTTATCCAAAAAGTCAAAAAGCGTTTATGCCGCTTTATTGAAATCCTATGCCCGAGAGCGCCAAACATCGTCTTTAAAACTGATCCCGGCGTCCCTCATCGAAGTTATAGAAGTAGAAGAATATTTTAACGCCATGCTACCCACTGACCTCGTTGAATTCTTATTGGAATTTAACGGGGACGGAGAACTTTTGTTTTCGACCGGACAAATCGTTGAAATTACCCAACATTTTCGCGAAAATCTGAAAAATTCTCCATTCAAAGCCGATCATTTGTGCTTCATCGGCCATGACGGAAAGGGAAACTATTTCTGCTATTCGATTCTGGAAGACGGAATAATAAGCAGCGATTTCATCTGCTTGTGGAATCCTAAATCGGAAAAACTCACGCCTGTCGCGGATACACTTCCAGAACTCATCTCGAAATATTACAGCGGTTTGTTAAACATCGCGGGTTGCGACGATTCAGATGAAAAGCAAACAGCCTCTTATGAAAGCAAAGAATACGATTTCTTCGTCGAATGGTGGTCGAATGTAAATGAGAAGGATATCGAAAACGATGAAAAACTGTTCGGCGCCTATCAAATCATGTGGTACTATAACGAGATCGCAAACGGCGGTTTTGATCAGTTTTGGGATTTTGCCGAAAACAGCAAATGGGACTTACAGCGCATGCAAAAAAGATTCGATAAACTGCTTCCGCAGGAACAAGTTTTCCTGTTTTCAGAAGCGTTGGAAGCCCATATGCGCGGACAGGACTGCGAACAATATAATGCCCTTTTTGATTACAGTGCGTTTGATGAACAAATCTTGCCTCAAATCGCAAAAATGGTCGCGGAAACTTTGGAAAAGCAAAACGATGCTTTCTGATGCATCAATAATCCACGCCGAAAAGAACTTTAATGCGTCAATAGAAGGTAAAAAAGACGGAAAATAATTTGTTGATAATTTTCAAGCAAAAAAAAAGGATAATGCTTTTTCATTATCCTTTCATATCGATCATTCTGCAAAAAATGTCCTTAATCGAAATGCTTTTACTTTCTTCGGGATCGCCGCAATCCTTTGGCGTTTTTGCCTTTAAAGACATAAATCCGAATCTCTTTACCATCCTCAATGTACGTTATTGCCCCCGTTTGATCGTTATTGTATGTAATCCTGTAATTCCTTCTTTTTAATTCTTTAAAAACCAGATTGTATGTTAAATTTTTGTATCGCTCATACAACAGATTTTCCATTTTTGCCATGATCACAGCAGCGAGCACCGCGGCGACAATCACGACGACGATCAACCAATAGAGACGTTTAAGCCACAGCAAACACAAAACAGCGGAGACGAGTGCCAGTATCGCGAAAAAAGCAAAAAGACCCGAAGCGATCCAGATCGCTCTTCTTTTCCGTAGAAACAGGCGGTACTCTTCTTCGTCCTCAAAATGAAGCAAAAAAGTTCCCCCTTGATACAATTGAATTCTTGTCTGAAAATCCATCTTTTTCCCCTTTCCGAAGATGCGTTGATTCTATTCGACGTACCAGTCCGGGTGATCGACCTGAATCGATTTGATGGTTTCGTCGATAATGGCTTTCTCTTCTTCGATCCGGTTGAGATATTTGTATCGCTTCGCCAGTTTATCTTTCTTATAGTACAAATTCAGATATTCATCGTAATTGGTCTGCATATACGCGGAAACATACAGGCAGATTTTAATGCTTTCAAAATTGTTCTTGTTTCTCACGACGTTGCGAATATCGTTTTTCAGTTCCCAGAAATAACGGTCGCTTTCTTCAAAGCGTTTCTGCCGGCAGTACTCGTAAATCTTTCCGGAATAGCCGAGATAAACTTTTGAAAGATCCGTGATCTCCTGACTGTTTTCGATCAGCGTCTCGCACGTTCTGAGCGCTTTGGTAAACTCCTGATGATCGATCAGATAATAGTAATCGAAGTACAGACCGTCCAGTTCAAACGGAATCGTCGGATTTTTGTATTCGTAATATTCCAAATTCGTGCGGCCGTTCACCAAAGCCTCGTACTGCTTCATATTGCGGTGATAGAGTTCCAGAGCGTTGCCTTCCTTGATCAGACGCCAGGTGAACCCGTCGTTGTTGGAATCGAAGCGCAGAGGAATCAGATTTCCGAAACAGACGAACGGAATGATGCTGAACATGAAAATCAGGTAGTATTTCAGATCCATTTCCTGATGAAGGAACGCGGCGACCAGAATCGCGGCGACGAAGAACGGAAGCGAAAAGAGGCTTCCCCCCAGAAGATAGAGACGATAGTTCGGATTCTCTTTTTTCGGCGCCATATAGACCTGACAGCCCAAACCCGTGAATGACGAAAGTCTCACCTGCGTCCGATTGTCCTTGTTCTTCACAAAAGACAGAAACCAGAAATTGAAACTGACGAGCCGATAGCCGGCCAGAAGACCGAAAAGGTATTTTCCCAGATAATACAGGCTTACCGAAAGCAGGTAACCGCCTAAAAGAACGATGATATCGAACAGGTAGATGTTGATATCCACGTAGGTGGCTACGTAAAGCATCTGGTAGAGCATCAGCGCCAGCAAACAGCCGGCGGCGATCAAGAGAATAAAGACCAAAAGCGATAAATTGCTGTAATGCTTGACCGTGTTTTTCTTTTCTTTCATCTTCTAATCCTCCCATGCGTTGCGATAGATTCTTTCCGCCAGAGACGCGTCTAACGGAATCCGGGAGTCGAAAATCCGCGTGCCGTGCGCCGTCAGAGAATCGACCATTTTCATTATATCACTTTCCGATACGGAATACTCTTTTAATGCAGTAGGAATCTGAAATAAATGCGCGAAATCTTTCATCATGCGGGAAGCCCGTTCTGTCCGTTCGGAAAATGCGAGCGCATCGTCGATTCTTAACACTTCGTCATAAAACCTTTCAAATTTCTTCCGATCCTTTTCGGCGCAGATTTCGATCCAACTCGGGATTAACGCCGCGAGTCCCGCGCCGTGAGCGATGTTCGGATACAGTCCGGACAATTCGTGTTCCAGTTGATGAATCGGCATTTTCGCTCTTTTCCCCAGACTCGTGATTCCGTTATGCGAATAGGAAGAAGCCAGCATCAGATTCTTCCGCGCTTCAATATCCTTCGGATTTTCCGCTAAAAGGCGGCCGTTATCCAACGTACACCGCATGATTCCTTCCGCGAGATAATCGCTGAATTCGTTGCGTTCCGAAAAATTGAAGTACCGTTCAAACGAGTGGGAGAAGATGTCCACCGCGCCGCACCCGGACGTGTAAAGATCAAGCGTCAATGTCAGTTCCGGGTTCTCGATTGCAAACAGCGGTCGGTTCAGATCGCTGTTGAATCCTCTTTTCAGTCGATCCTTTCTTGAAGAAATCACGCAGGAAGAAGAAAGTTCGCTTCCGCTTGCGGCGTTCGTCAGAATGACGCCCAAAGGCAAAGCACGCGCACTCAGCGCCTTGTGAAGCGAAAGATCAAACGGATCGCCTGAATAATAGACGCCGTTGGCGATCAGTTTCGCCGAATCGATGACGCTTCCGCCGCCGACGGCGAGAATCATTTCCGCCTGAAATTCGCGACAGAGTGCGATTCCCTTCCGGCAAAGAGAAACGTCCGGATTCGCTTCGACGCCCCCGAGTTCGACGAATTCGATGCGATTCTCCTTTAAAGACGATACGATCCGATCGTACAGCCCGGTTTCCTTGATCGATTTTTTTCCGTAATGAAAGAGGATTTTCCGGAAAGAATACGAAGCGATGATCTCCCCGATTCGTTTTTCGCCGTCCTTTCCGAAAAAGATTTTCGTGGGCGATACAAATTCAAAACTTTCCATTTTTCTTTTCCTCCAAATACTTTTTCATTTCTTCGGACATGCGCCAGTACAGACAGCCCCAGTTTTCAAAATTCCATTCGTCCGAATACGCGTTGCATTCGTAATCGACATAATACAGTTTCCCTTCGTTGACGACGAAATTCGTCGGAAAATAGTCGATGTTCAACCCTTTCCGTCGGCACTTTTCCGCCATATCCCGGACCTGTCGGAAATAATCTTCGGTTACCTCGTTTTTCAAAACCAGATCGAAAATCGTCTCTCCTTCGATGTATTCCTTGACGATCCACTCCCGTTCCTCGTCGATAAACAGCATTGCAGGCATTCGGATGCCGGTTTCTTTTAACCGCGCATAGTCGTTTTTCTCCGCTTTGATCTTGTTGCCGAACGAATAGTACGCACACGGCTCGTGATGAATTTTCTTGATGACGACTTCCCTTTCTTCGCTTCGGGCCAGATAGGAATAGCCGCCTTTCCCGTGTCCGAGAAGGCGTATCACCTCGTAGCGGACCCCCTGAACTTCCATGCTGTCTTCCATCGCTGTCTCCTTGATTCTGATTCCGGATTCTTTTCGGTGTTCTGTTTGCTCTGTCTTCTTCTTTGGCTGAACCTCTTAACGTAAATACGAAATTTTCTATCAAGAACAGCATGACGCCTGCAAGAAAAAATGTCAAGCGTGTTCAGAAGATTTTTCCGTACGGACAATGATTTCCCGCATTTTTCGCTGTCCAAAAGTTCACGAACGAGTTCTTGCAAGAGACAGCGCGTATCCTTACGACAGTCGGAAGATGTGTCTCATCTCATTTCCCAAAAATGAAAATTTATTGATTTTGGGAAATACGTATGATAAGATCATTTTGAGGTACTTCTATGAAACTGATCGAAAGAAAATCCTACTTAGATAAAATGATCAACGTGATCGGAACTCCCGACATTAAAGTGTTGACGGGAGTAAGACGTTCGGGAAAATCCAAACTATTGGAAGCCTTCAAAAACGATGTGCAAAAGAGTCTTCCCGACGCGAATATTATCCATATCAATTTTAATCTGTCTAAATACGAACACTTGAAAGAACACAAAGCCCTAAACGATTATATCGAAAGCCACTACGCAGAGGGAAAGAAGAATTTTGTTTTCATCGATGAAATTCAAATGTGCGATAACTTTGAACTATGCATCAACAATTTGCATGCAACAGAATTGTATGACATTTATATCACAGGTTCCAACGCCTTTCTTCTCAGTTCAGATCTGGCAACGCTGTTTACCGGAAGAACCTTTGAAATGAAAGTCTATCCGTTTTCCTTTGCCGAGTACGTTCTTTACTTCGGATTAACAGACAGATATACGGCTTTTGATCGCTATATGCTTGACGGCGGCATGTCCGGTTCTTATTTGTATAAAGAACAGGAAGATAGATATGATTATATCGCAAACGTTTTCGACACTTTGATTTTAAGGGATATCCGACAGAAATATAAAATCAAAAATCCTGCTTTGATGGACCGGATTTCTCAATTTTTAATGGATAACGTATCCAATCTAACCTCAGCAAGAAGCATTACCGATACCTTGCTATCCAACAAGGAAGCCATCAATCATAAGACCGTCGGTCATTATCTTCAATTTCTTTGCAACGCATTCGCTTTCTATAAATTCCGAAGATATGATATCAATGGCAAAAAATATCTCTCTTCGAACGAAAAATACTATTTGAGCGATCCGGCTTTTCGTTATGCCAAACTCGGCACTAAAAACTTCGATACCGGCAGAGTGATTGAAAATATCGTCGCAATGGAATTACTCCGGCGCGGCTATGAAGTTTATGTCGGCGTCCTGTATAAAAAAGAAATCGACTTTGTCGCTCTGAAAAGAAGCGAGAAAATTTACATTCAGGTTTCGGATAACCTTTCTTTGCCCGAAACCTTTAAACGAGAAGTAGAACCTCTGTTGAAAATTAAAGATGCCTATCCCAAAATGGTCATCGCACGGACAAGAAACCCTGAATATCAATATGAAGGAGTTAAAATCGTAGATGTAGCCGATTGGTTGCTGAACAGATAGCCGTTTAAAGCAGTAAACCTTTTTCGCTTCTTATTTTTTCTATGCAAAAGAGAAGTGTATTTCAACTCCTTCGGCTTCGGCAGAATTTCACTTTTTCGTCAGCCTTTGTTTGCAGAAAGAGACTTTTCCGCATTCCGGGCAACGTAATCTTCTTTTCGTAATCGTGTGAACGCCGAAGATGTATTCTTTCGCCGTCGGCACGAAGCGGTGCTTGCAATGCGGGCATTCGTAATATCCGGTTTCCATGTCGATGATCACGATCACCGCGACACCTAAGAGGATCATCACCGTCGCAAGAGCAATCAAAGCAATCCGGATTCCCGTCTCCATCGGCAAAAGACCGCCGAGAAGAATCAAGGTAATGCTCCCGGCAAACACGATCAGAAAAATGAGAAATTGAAGGGCAATCTTCTTCCGGTTTTCTTTCTTTTCTTTCAGCATTTCCATCAGATTCTCTTCCGCGACGTGCCGGTAATCTTCGTCTTCGATGCGACGGCCGCTGAGAAGTTCATTGACGGAAATTCCGAGTTCCTCGCATAGAGGCATCATCAGAGAGACTTCCGGCAAGCCTCTTCCGCATTCCCACTTTGATACCGTTTTTCCGTCGACGCGAAGTTTATCCGCCAGTTCCTGCTGCGTAAGATTCTTTTCCTTTCTCATCGCTTTGATGAATTCGCCGATTCTGATCTGATCCATTTTTCTCTTTCCTTTCTTCTATGCTTATTTTATTCCCCTGAACGTATCAAGAACACCTACGCTCCGTAGAGTTAGAGATCGGAAGAACGCTTTTCGGAAAGTCCGGTTTTTTTCAGAAAGAAAAAGAGAACGCCGACGCCGAGAACCTGAATGCCGCTTAAAATAAAATAAAGCGCGTTGAATGACAGATTCGTATAGACGAAAGGCGCGAGCAAATCGCCAAGCGCCACGTAAAGGTTCGAGCAGACGGCAAAAATCAGCACCGCGCGGGTAATCTCTTCTTCGGGCAGAATCCGTTTGACGGTTTCCATGTGCGAAGAAAGAAAAATCCCCCATGCCAGTCCTCGGAAAGAGGCGTTCAGGATCAGTTTTACCCAATGATTGTACGCGAAAGAAAGAATCAACGATCGCGTCAAAATCAATGCCGAAGCGATGAGAAGGAGCCGATGCGGCGAAAACTTTTTCCGGTTGACAGCGAACATCGCGAGGATTTCCACGAAAATCTGCAAAGCAAAGGCGTATCCCCAATAGGCGGTACTCACGCCGTAACTCTTGAAAAAAAGGGAAACATAGGCTTCTTCGATGCTCCACGTTCCCAGAACCAGAACGTAAAAAACCAGATAAATCCGAAACGTCGGATTCGCCAGTACCTGAGAAAAGGTGATCTTCGTCGAATTCGCTTCCTCCTCTTCTCCGCTTTTGATCGTAAAATACAGGAACTCCACGATGACGAAAATCAATCCGGCGATCAGAAAGACCGTTTTGTACCCGGTCCATTCGATGAATTTTCCTCCGATCAGCGTTCCGAAAAGGTATCCGACCGATCCGAAGACCCGCGTTCTGGCGTACAGGGTGTGTTCTTCGGAAGAAATTTTCACCGCGATTCCGTCCTGAAACGAAAAGAATGTGTTGTTGTGCAAGGCGAAAACGATCGTCAGCGCAGAAAGACAGACGAAATCCGAAACGAAGCCCATGAGCATCATCACGACCAATTGAGCGAAGATCAGAATGCGGATCAGAAGAAGATTCCGTTTCGCCTTTCCGGACAATTTTCCGTAGAAAAGGCTTCCCGTCAGACAAAACAGAGGAATCAAAGCGATCAGAATTCCCTTTTTTCCTTCTTCAATGCCGACCGAACTGAAATAAAGCGCCAGAAAAGGAGAAAACAGCGCGTCGGAAAAGAAACTGAGAAGATAGATGACGTTAATTTTTGGAATTTGTTTTTTCATTTTTTGCGACGATTTTCCCGGAAAGATATTCTCCGGCAAAGAAGACGATCACCGCGACACCCAGAGAAAGGACGATCAATAGTATTTCCGGAACGTTGAGTTCGTATACCCGGAATCCCGTAAAATCCCATCCGATCAGAGGCGGAACGAAAATCAGAAGCGTACCGATGATGAGCATCAGGAAATAGACCGAAAGACGATACGCGTTGAACGGATAGCAATAATACGCCAGAATCACGAGACCGATAAAGGAAAGCGAAATTCCGCCGACGGTCTGAACCATCTCGCTCCGGCAGGAGAAGAGTTCCAGATTGCAGAAAACGAGGGCGAAAACGGTAACCAGGATCAGCGCGATCGCCGAAGGAAGGCATTTCGCAATCACGTTTCTGAAAAAGTTTCCTTTGACGAGTTCCTTATTCGGCTGCAAAGCCAGAAGGAAAGAAGGAATGCCGATGACGGCCACTTCCAGCACTTGCAGGTTGATCGGCTCGTACGGGTAGAACGTCGAAGCCGAAAGCACGATGGCGAAGATCGTCTTCATCAGGAACAGGGAGGCGACAGCCTGAACGTTGTTGATGACGCGGCGGCCTTCTTCCACGATTTTCGGCATCGAAGCGAAATTGGAATCCATCAGCACCAACTGAGCGACATTCCGGCTGGCTTCCGAACCTCCCGCCATGGCGATCGAACAGTCCGAACGTTTCATCGCCAGAATGTCGTTTACCCCGTCGCCGGTCATCGCCACGGTGTGTCCGGCCGCTTTCAGAGCCTGCACCAGCGTCGCTTTCTGTTCGGGCGCCACACGACCGAATACGCTGTATTTTGTCGCCGCTTCGCCGACTTCTTCCAGAGAAAGACCTTCCAGAGAAATGCACCGATCGGCGTTTTCAACCCCGACTTCTCTGGCGATGACGCTTACGGTCTGAGGATTGTCTCCTGAAATGATCTTGATGTCCACGCCGTTTTCCTTGAACCAGCGAATGGTATCGTACGCCTCTTCGCGGATATGATCCTTGATGATATAGGAAGCGATCGGGCGAGGCGTTCCCTTGATTTCGTCGTCGAATCCGTCAACGCGCGCCAAAAGAATCACGCGGTATCCCTGCAAGGTATACTTTTCCAGTTCCTTGACGATCTTATCGTCCGGTTTCAGCACGAATTCCGGCGCGCCGACGACAAAGGAGCCGATTCCCTCGAATTCCATCGCGGACATCTTCCGCGAGGACGAAAACGGAAGTTTCCGGACAACCTTGTATTTTTCCTCGCACTTGTAATGGTCCAGAATCGCCAGAGCCGTCTGATTCCGTTCTTCAAAACCGTTCATCAGATTGTACACCAACGCGTGCGAATCAAGCGAATCGTCGTATACGATCTCGCCTTCGACGCGCATCGTTCCGTCGGTGATCGTTCCGGTTTTATCCAGGCAGAGCACATCGACCCGGGCCAACGATTCGACCGAATAGGTGTCCTGCACCAAAGCCTTATAGGTGGAAAGATTGATCTGCGCGACGAAAAGAGTAACCGAAGTCGTCAGGTACAGTCCCGAAGGAATCATCGCGACCATCGATCCGGCCGCATTCAGAATCACCAGTTTGATGGTTTCCGCATCGGTAGCGAAGCCGTAATCCCTTCCCCACGCCATCAAAAACATCGCGATTCCCAACGGAATCACCGCGTAGGAAACCCATCGGATAATGCTGTTCAGCGTTTTCAGGATCTGAGAATTGTTCTTCTTGTATTTCTTGACCTTGCTCTGCAATTGCGAGATATAGGAGTTTTTCCCCACCCGTTCGACTTTGGCGTAGCAACTGCCGCCGGAAATGAAAGAGCCGGCGAACAGGATATCGCCTTTCCCTTTTTTGACGGGAAGCGTTTCCCCGGTGAGAAGCGACTCATTGACCTCGACCTGCCCCTCCTGAATCACCGAATCGGCGGTAACCTTTTTTCCGTTGAGGAACTGAACGATGTCGTCGAGAACCAGGTCGTCGGCGTCGACTTCGTACTGAATGCCGTTCCGTATGACGATCGTCCGGACGTTGGCTAACACCGCGAGTTTGTCGATTTTGATTTTCGCGCGGATTTCCTGATAAATCCCGATCAGCAAATTGCACGAGATGATGACCAGAAAGGTGCAGTTCATCGGTTTCGCCCCGACGGCCAGAAGAACCGCGCCGATCAGATACAGCAGAATGTTGAGAAAGGTGAACAGATTTTTGCAGATGATCCCGATGACCGTCTTCTTGTTCTTATCCCTGCATTTGTTGGTCAGACCATCCTTCTTCCGGGAAGCGATTTCTTCGTCGGACAAGCCTTCGGAAATCTCCGGGTGATAACGGACGATCCGGTCTCCGCCTTTCAGAAAAGCGTTGTTGAATTCTCTGGTTTTTTCCAGATCGGAATAATCTTCGCTTTCGTCTTCGGCGATCAGGTGCTTCTTTCCTTTTTTGATGATTTTGATCTGCGTCGTTTCGTCCGTATATCTTTTTTTGCTCATGGTCCGACCCTTCTCCGTGTTCAAGTATCAAGTATAACAAAAAAACGAAAAAAGTGCGATACTTCCCGCACTTTTACAGAACATTTTTCAGATCTTTCGGAATCTTGTCTTTTTTGATCGCGTTGAGAATCTTTTCCTCTTTTTCCTTGGAGACGTCCTTGCCCGCCAGTTTGGCGACCTCCTTGATCAGTTTCCGAATGTTTTTCTCATCCGAAAGGTCCTGATTCGAAGCCTGTTTGGCCAGTTTGATGATATCTTCTTTCTTGACGTTCGTCTTCTCTTCCACTTTTGAAAAAATACTCTTGTCTTCCATATAACCCCACCTAGGCTAATATATGAGAGAAAATGAGAAATGCGCCTATTTTCGGTTGCGGCAGACGATTTTAATCGGCGATCCGGTGAATTCAAAACTCTCCCGCAGGCGGTTTTCGAGAAATCTCCGGTAAGAAAAGTGCATATAATCCGCATTGTTGACCGACAAAACGAACGTCGGCGGACAGACGTCGACTTGCGAAGCGAAATAGATTTTCAGTCTTCCTCCGTTGAACACCGGCGTCGGATTGAGAATCTGCGCTTCCGAAACGATGTCGTTCAACAGCGAAGTGCCTGCGCGGAAGTGATAGGAACGATACGCCTGAACGATTTCCGGAAAAATCGTCTGAATGCGCGTCTTGTCTTTCGCCGAAACGAAAACGATCGGCGCATAATCGAGAAATTTGAATTCGGCGCGGATTTTCTTCGCGAATTCCTGCATGCTCTTTTCTCCGTGTTCGATCAAATCCCATTTATTGACGACGATGACGATCGCTTTGTTTTCTTCCATCGCATATCCGACGATATGCTTATCCTGAGCGAGAATGCCTTCGGAAGCGTCGAGAACTAACAGCACGACGTCGCTTCTGGAAACGGAACTCAGCGCCCGTAATGCGGCGTAGCGGTCGACCGCCTCGAAGATTTTTCCCCGCTTTTTCAATCCGGCGGTATCGATGACGACGTAGTTCTGATCGTCCCTTTTAAACGGCGTATCGATCGAATCTCTCGTCGTTCCTTCAATGTCCGAAACGATCACTCTGTCCTGATTCAAAATCGCGTTGGTCAGCGACGATTTTCCCACGTTCGGCCTTCCGATCAGCGAAAAACAAATCGCGTCGTTATATTCTTTTTGCTTCCTGTCGGGAAGCGTCGCGATGATGCGGTCGAGAAGATCGCCGATACCGATGCCGTGCGAAGAGGAGATCGCCGTCGGCTCGCCGATGCCCAGCGCGTAAAACTCGCTGAGTTGAGGAAGTTGCTCCGCATTGTCGATCTTATTGACCGCGAGGATCACCGGTTTATGCGATTTATACAGCATTTTGCAGGCAAAACGGTCATCTTCGGTGACGCCGATTTTCCCGTCCGCGACATAGAGAATGACGTCTGCTTCTTCCATGGCGATTTCCACCTGCGCGCGGATCTGCTTCTGAAACGGCGCGTTCCGGATCTCGATTCCGCCGGTGTCGATCAGCGTAAAGTCTTTCGTCAGCCAGTTTGCTCTTCCGTAAAGGCGATCCCGGGTAATGCCTGCCTGATCGTCGACGATCGCGCTCCGCTGGCCGATGATCCGGTTGAACAGCGTGGATTTACCGACATTCGGTGAACCGACGATCGCGACGATTCCTTTACTCATTGCCGAATTCCACCTTTTCTTCGATGATGCGGATGATCGTTTCAACCGCTTCGTCGGCCGTCATGAACGAGGTGTCGACGGCAATCGCGTCTTCGGCCTGTTTCAACGGAGCGAAATCGCGATGCGAGTCGATGTAATCCCGACGTTCGAGATCCTTTTCGACGTCTTCCAGCGTGCAGGGAATTCCTTTGGAAATGTTTTCGAGAAAGCGCCTCTTGGCTCTTTCCTTGATCGAGGCCACCTGAAAAATTTTCACGTCCGCGTGAGGAAGAACGTAGGTGCCGATGTCTCTTCCGTCCATCACGATCGAAATGTCTTTCGCCATTTCCCTTTGCTGTTCCACCAGAAAAAGGCGGACGCCCTTGTTCGCCGCGATGTAGGAAACATTGTCCACGACCCTCTGCGTCCGGATTTCCGATGTCACGTCCTCGCCGTTGAGCAGAACCTTCCCGTCGATCGACAGATTGATTTTGATTTCCGGCAGACAGCGGACGACTTCCTCGTCGTTCCGGCAGTCGATGTTGTGATTCAGCGCGTACAGCGTGACCGAACGGTACATCGCACCCGTGTCGACGTACACGAATCCCAGCCTTTTCGCCACTCCTTTGGCTACCGTCGATTTCCCGGCCGCCGAAGGTCCGTCAATTGCAATCGTAATCATATATCCTCCTCAACGATTCAGCAGAATCAAGATCAGAACGATCAAAAGAACCGCGATCAGCGCAATGCCTCCGATCAGCAAACTTCCGTTCCGGATTTTTCTCATCTTGACTTTCTGAGCCTCTTTTTTCTTCTTCCGGATTTCTTCCTGAGCCATCATCACCGTGTATTCGTCATGGGCTTTGATCAGTTGATCCAGCGAAATCGAAAGCGTGGATTTCTTGATGTGTTCGCTCTTCAACGTTTCTTCGTTCATCGCCACATCGTTCTCCGCAGAGTCTTCTTCCGGAATCGAATAAGGATTCTCGAAACGGTATGTGTCCATTTCGGAAATTTCTTCACGGTGCTTCTTGTATTTCTCAACGCGGGTCTTGTTTTCCATAAATCCAGCCTTTCCTTAGATATTTTAATGGATATGCTACGAAAATCATAGCAAATTTCGCTTTTCTTTCCCTTTTGTTTTTGCAAATCGGAAATTTGATTTGAAAAAAATGAAAATGAAACGATCCCTTAAACCGCCTGTATCTTCTTCGTGATTTCCGTAAAGAATTCTTTGCCCCAAAGGTCGAGTTCGGATTTGTCTTTGATGAACGGCAGAACATCTTCCTTCGCGTATTCAAAGTTTACCTGTTCAAATCTTTCGTTCAGCATCGCTTTTAAACCTTCGATCGTCAAATTCTCTTTTTCGCCTATAAATCCCGACTGAACCAATTTGGCTTTCAGATTCTGCAAATTCACTTTTGCGCCGATCGAGAGAAAGAACACGAAGTCATAAAAGTCTCTGCCTTTCACTCTTGACCGCCAATTCCGGCAAAGGCAGGCGTGTATTTTCCCGGCAAACAGGGACGGCAGATCATACAATCTCACCTGATACGGTGAAGGCAACAGTCCGAATTTCGTTTCGTAGGTAGCGCCCGCAGGCGGACAGATGTCCACTTTAAACTTAATTCGGATCGTTTCTTCCTGATGAATGATCCGGGTATCCTCGCTATCTCCGTAAAAACTGAAAAAATGCTCTCGGGTATTGCCTTTCAAAAATGCCGATTTTACCGTAGATTCGCGCGATTTGATCTTTTCTTCTGCGTGGAAACAAAGACCTAACGATCGGACTTCGCTTTCAATGCATGAAAAGTATTTCGTCAGGTCAAATCCGGGATTTGGCGAAATCAAAGAAAAGTCCAGATCTTCACTGAAACGATCCAATCCGTAAAAAATGCGAAGCGCGGTTCCGCCGTAAAAAGCGGCCTCTTTGAAAAAACCGCCGCGCGAAAGACCGCACAGAACGACTTCCTGAACAATCTCCTTAATGGCATTTTTCTTGTCTTCGACATTCTTTATCGGATATTTGGAAAGCATCTGATCGAACACGCGCTGCATTTTATTTTTCTCCTTTCAGATATTTGGAAAGCAAATTCAGATTCATCGAATGGTAAAGCGGTGCCAGTTGAAGGAGGTCTCGCCGATTGAGTTTGTCAAAGTCCTCTTCATGGATGCGCAAATCTTCAAATAGCATCCGTTTTAATTCTTTGATCGTCCTTACGGGCGGCATGATGTACAACTTGTCGCAAAGCGCCTTTTCGGCTGTCGCCATCTGAAAAGAATAGCCGTCTTCCCGAAAGGCTGTTACGCCTAAATGATAGACGCTCTCCGGCACATCCCGGTAAATATACGTCCCGTAGCGATTCGTGTAGGTTTTTATCTTCCTCTTGTGGATCGTCGCGCAGGTAAAAACGTTATACACCCTTTCCGGAATCAGTTTCCGCAAAGACAAAACATAGTCGAACGAAAGGTAAGACGGACCGTAAATAAACTGGGCGAGTTTCGCACCGTGTGCATTCGGATCGGTTTCGTAAATTCCTCTTACCAGAGGAAACAACTTACCGCTTCGGATATCCCGGGCAATCTTCCCTTTCGGGTCAGCCAGATAGCCATACTGTTCTTTGAGTTGCTGAGAAGTGATAATCATGCGGCTCTCCTTCCGGACAAATATATTGTATCCTATTTTTTGAAAAAAACAAATCTAAACTGTCTGTTTTCTCCAAATAGTTGTATTTTTTGCAACTTTCCGGAGCAAACAAACATTTTTATTTCCCGTTCCCGTACGTCATCGGCAGAAGAAAATCGTTTTCTTTTCCGGATTTGATGAATTCGCCCGAAGAGAAAGCGTATAATAGGGGCAAAGGCGGTTGAAAAATGACAGAATCTACTTTGTGCATCGATCTCGGGGCGACGAACTTACGCGTAGGCGTCATCGGTCCGGATTTAAAAATCCGCTCGGTTTCCCGCGAAAAAAGCCTGCATAACGATAAAAAGGCGCTGAGAGATCAGATCGTCCGCATGGTTCGGAATGAAATCGGAAAAAGCGGTCCGATCGGAAAAATCGGCGTTTCCGCCTGCGGCATCGTCGAAGAAGGCACGATCGTCCGGGCCGCCAATCTGGGCATCTCTGATTTTCCTTTGAAAACGATTCTTTCCGAGACCTTTCGCCTGCCGGTCTTTCTGATGAACGATGCCGCCGCGACCGCGCTTTCGGAGGCCCTTTTCGGCGCTGGAAAAGACCTGAACGTGCTTTATTTCGCCACGATTTCCTCCGGTATCGGCGGCGCGTTGGTCGTCGGAAAAAATGCCGTCGATCTTCCCTTTGAATTGGGACAGCATCTCTTCTTTCATCACGGCGCGCTTTACCGTTACGAAGAATTGCTTTCCGGAAACGGACTCATTCGCCTCGCCGCGATGCACGGACTCGAAGCGGAAAACGCGGCTTCTTTCTTCGCCCTCGTCGAAAAAAAAGAAGCGAAGGCGATCGATGTTCTCGACGTCTACACTTCTCTTCTCGCCGAAATGTTCTACAACATTCAGGCCGACTATGCGACCGACGGCGTGATTCTTTCCGGCGGAGTCCTGAAATCCGCGCCTTTGTTCATCGATGAACTGAAACGAAAAACCGACGCCTTGACCGAAAAATACGCGTTGAAGAATGTTCTTTTCCGATTCGCGCAATTCGATCAGGACGCCGGACTTTTCGGAGGATATGCTTCCGCGAACCGGCTATGAAGCGGAAAACTCCCGGACGACGATTCCGTAAGGATCCGTCGCCGTCGCCAGAACGCGGACATAACGCGCGCGGACAGACGATTCCGGATTCAGAATGAGTTCCGCCTCCGTGAATGCGCCTAACGAAACGAAATCGACGCCGTTTTCGGATATCTGCACTTCGTAAGCGTGGAAATAATCCGATGGCGAATCGCTTTTTCCCATATAAAGGCTGATCGTCTGAATTTCTTTGACTTCCAGAAGGTCAAGAAGCAGATACGCTCCGTCGTTCCGGTTGATGCCGAACCAGGTGTAGGTATTCAGATCGCCGTCGATCATGTTGTTCGCGTTGGTGATCACGCTCGGTTCGAGATCGATGTTTCCGTACGATATCTTTTTCGTCAGTTCGCCCAGGCGATTCACGGAAATATCCCGGATCGCGACCCAGGTTGCTCCTTTTTCCGTGCTTCGGATCCGGACGAAACGCCCCGAAACCGGGTTTTCCCGTAAATCCAGAATTGTTTCAAGTCCGTTGACCGTTCCGACTTCGATATAGTTCTTTCCGTCGGAAGAGACTTCGATCACGCCGGACATCTTGTCGCTGTTCGACCCGTTCCCCTGCAAGATGCGGATATCCCGAATTTCCGTGATTTCGCCTAAATCCACGCGCACGAATGCGTCCTTTTCCGGATAACCGTCCAGCCAGACGTACGTGTCCGGATCGCCGTCGACGACATGATCGAGACTTCCCTCGTAAACGCCCGAAAATCCTTTATACGTGACGCCGAGATACTTTCCTGAGGCCAGATAAGCCTCGTCTTTCGCCATCGCGCGAATCAGATTCAGGAACGGTTTCAGAACGGATACGCCCCCGTCGACCGAAACCAGATCGATATTGTACAGAATCTTATCCAATACTGGCGCTTTCTGCTCTTTCATTTCTTCCGCATATTTTTCGGCCGTTTCGAATTTCATCATCGCGTCCGCGTCCGAAGGGTTTTCGAGGACTTTCAGATAAAGCACGGAAGCCTGCGCCATGCGTTTCAGATACTCGATCCAAGGACGGATCGAATCGCGAAGCGCCCGGTTCCCCGCATGATTCAGATAGGCGTCCGCGTCCGAGACGATCTGCTCGTAAAGCGGAATCAGGGAAGCGATCGGGGTAAGGTCTCCTTTCTCGTACTTTTTCTCAAAATCCTCGACATATGGTTTGAATTCTTCCGATTCGGCAAAGTACTTTCCTTCGTACAGGGTCGCGTTGGTCAGATGCTGACACAGCCGGTAGAACGCCTCGGTTTCGTTCGGTTCGACCGTTTGAAAACTGTATGCGTAACTGGCATCGCAATCGAAGCCGTTGATATTCCAGCAATAGTCCGAAACGGCGAAAATCGACAACTTGGATTCTTCCGCCTGTTGCATCGGATTCGTGACGATTCCGGTAAAAGCAACCTCCTGACCGTAAGAGATTCTTTGATTCAGAACCTCGCCTTTTCCCATCAGAAGATGCTCGACGGAATAGTCGTTGACCGGCCAGTTCAGCCACATAAACGCCTTTTTCCCCGTCAGCGCGGTGAATTCTTCCCATCTGCCCGTCTGCACGCTGCTGGAAATCGAATCGCCCGTCCACATGATTTCGACGTCCCCGTCCAGACCGTCGCACAGTTCTTCGTAATACGGTTCCAGATAGAGATTGAGACGCGTTTCCGACTGATAGCAGTATGCGCTTGGAACGAAGATCAGCGGATAACAATCCCCCTTGCTTCGGCACCACGAAGACATTTCGTTGAGCAGATTTTTCTGCAACGTCGCGTTGACTCTCTTGGTATCGTCCACGGAAACGTCGTCCGCGGAGATGACAAACTGCCTCACGCCGTTTTCGTAAAGTTGTTCAAATTTGTTTTTGACTGCGAGAACCCCCTCCGCGTAACCGTTTTCGGTGATCGGGGAACTCAAAAACGGGTGAATCGCCCAGGTGAACCGGGTTTTCGTTCGTCTGCCCGCTTCGATTTCTTCTTTCAGGTCGAGCAGATCCGACTCGTTGTACAGGCTTCGCCAGTCGGTGCTGTGATAACTGTCGTCTTTCGGCGCGTAGATGTAGATGTTCGATTTGACTTGACTTCCGTATTCCATCAGTTCGATTCTTTCGTCCTTCGTCCACGGAATGCCGTAGTAACCCTCGATGAATCCCCGATAGGTGCAGTCCGAATAATCTTCGATCTCCATGCAACGGACGGCGTCGTTCGTCTGCTCGAAAATGCTTTTCAGCGTCGTCAGTCCGTAAAAACAAGCGTCCGTGTCTTTGCCCAGAATCACGATGTTTTTCTCGTCGATCGAAAGCGAATAAGCGTCGGTTTTCATAAACAGGGCGCTTTGATCTTCCGTGACGTAACGATCGACGGCTTCGCCCGACTGATCGATTCCCAGAAGAATCCGGTAATCTTCGCCCGTGCTTCCGTTTGGAAGAACCGCCACGTCTTTCAACGCCATCACTTCGTACAGATAGGCTTCCGTCGCTTCGTCGATTCCCGATTCGATCGTCGCCTCGACGGCGCGGGGAATGCGATAGACGCTCTTTCCGTAACGGACTTCGTGCGGAGTCGGATAGATCGTATACGGGCTGTGCGGATCCGTGTCGGTATCGGTTTTCGCAGGCAAACTGATCTCGACTTTTCCGTAATCTTCGCCGCTTGACTGTTCCGAAGAAGAAGCAGATGACGCAGAATTTTCATTCGCTTTCTTCGTGCAGGAAATCAGACTTCCCGCCAGAAGCAAGGCGCAGAACAAACGCATTTTTTTCATAAAGAGGTTCCCTCCTTTCGGCAATCCACCGTCGCAAGCGCTTCGTTGCCGTAGCCGATTTCGACGTTCAGCCATGACGAAATCGTCCCGTAATAGACGACTTCCGCGTCAAGGTGTGCGAACGCGTTGTCTCCGATCGAAGCGAGATTTCCCGAATAAAGGACGATCTTCGCGATATTGGGAAAATCTTCAAAGGAGGAAGAAGAGAAGAACAGCCTCTCCGGAACGGAAGAGACGTTTTTTCCGATCGTTACTTCGGTTCCTTCCGTCTCTTTTCCCAATCCGGAAAAGACCTGATTATTCGGAGAAAGGTCATTCAGACCGGAAGAAAGGAAGTTCACCGTCTCCACCTTGCTTAATCCGTAAAACGCCTGATCACCCAGTTCTTTCAATCCGGCCGGCACGTTCAGCGAAGTCAGGGAGCCGCAGTTTTTAAACGCCCGGTCGGCGAGAATCATCGCATGATCGAATGCGATCGTTTGAAGCGAAACGCAATCCTCGAATGCCGATTCGCCGATGATTTCCGTTGCGTTCAGATCCGCCGATTGGAGTCCTCCGCAATAACGGAAGGCGTCCTTGCCGATTTCCTTGATCGAAGCCGGCAGAACGATTTCATTCAAACGGGAACAGAAACGGAACGCCCCTTCTTCGATTTTTTCCAGATTTTCAGAAAATCGTACCGATTCCAGCAAGCGCGAATCGTCAAAGGAATGCGCGCCGATTTCGTTCAGGCTGTCCGAAAGAACCAATGCGGTCAGATCGTTGCCGTAAAAAGCGTATTTTCCGATTTTTTTCAGCGAATCGGGAAACTGAACGGAAGAAAAACCGTCCAGATGATAAAAAGCGTAATCCCCGATTTCTTCCAAAGTCGCGCCTTCTTCAAAGGTCACGCTCGTAACGTTCGGCGTCAGACTCGGAACCGTACTGAGGGGGAAGAACATCCGCGACGGAATCCGCTTGCAGTCTTTGCCGATCGTAAGGGCGATTTTCTGCTGGGAACTCGGGTAAAAGACCCAGTTCCGCGCATTGAAATCCCGGCAGTTTTCCGCATTGAAATAGACCTTTTCCAACGAAGTCTGGGAAAATGCGCCCGAGCCGATGACCTCGATCGTCTTCGGAATCGAAACCGATCGGATCCACGTTCTTTCGGCGAAACCTTCGGAAAGGATTTCTTTCACCGGAAGAGAATTGTACGTTTCGGGAATGACGACGTTCCCGTCCGAAAGTTGATTCAGACGATTCGATACGATGTAATACGTCCCGTCTTCGCTGAGATCGAAGGTCAATCCCGGCGTATAGGCGCTGCCGTCGTTGGTTTTCAGGACGTCCGTCCTTCTGAGTCCGGGAACGCTTTCCTTGATTCCCAGAGAAAGCATCGTCGCGAAAGCCAAAGCGATGCAACCGATTCCGATTTTCATTTTCCCCTCTCCTTTCGGTACGCCTCTTTTCCGCCTATATAGGTCGCGTATACGTTGAAATCCTCGTCGATGATCACGAAGTCGGCGTCTTTCCCCAACGCGATCGAACCTTTCCGGTCCTGAATACCCAGATTTCTCGCCGGATTGAGACTCGCCATATCGACGATGTCGGTCAGAGGCATACCGGAAATCTCGCGGATATTCTTCAAGGCCTGATTCAGGCGGAGAATCGATCCCGCCAGCGTGCCGTCTTTTAAACGCGCGGAGCAGGAATCGACGTAGACTTCCTGTCCGCCTAAGGCGTAAGTCCCTTCGCTCAGGTATTTCGCCTCCATCGAATCGGTGATGAGAATCACCTTTTCTTTCGGCTTGCATTTCAAAAGAAGGGCGATCGCTTCGTCGGATACGTGAATCCGATCCGCGATGATCTCGCTGTACAAGGCGTCGTTCAACAGCGCCGTTCCGACCGTACCGATGTCGCGGTGATGAAGGCCTTTCATCGCGTTATAGGTGTGCGTCGTCCCGTTCAGACCGCGTTCGATCGCCTGTTCCATTTCCTGCGCCGACGCGGCCGTATGCCCGGCGTTTTTGACGATTCCGTGCTTCTTCATCGTTTCGTAAAAGGATTCGTCCGCTTCTTCCGGCGCGAAAGTGACCAGGCGGATTTTTCCCGAAGAAAGACGGATCCATTTTTCCAACAAGGAACCCTCCGGTTTCAGAATATCCGCCGGATTCTGCGCGCCGCAGAAAGCCTTTGAAATGAACGGTCCTTCCAGATGAATGCCCAGCAAACGCGCTTCCTCTTCCGAAGAAGAATAGGAACCGAGCCTTTTCAGCGCGTTTTCGATTTTCTCCTTTTTCATCGTCATCGTCGTCGCCAGATACGCCACGACGCCGTCTTGCAGAAAGTTTTTCCCGATCGTCCGGATTCCGTCTTCTCCGGCATCCATGAAATCGAAGCCCGCGCCGCCGTGCGTATGCTCGTCGATGAAGCCCGGAACGATCAGATATTTATCTTCGAGGTGAGAAAAATCCGCTTCGGAGCGAAAAGAAACGAAACGGCCGTTTTCAAAGGCAACGGAAGTCCGGACGATACCCCGTCCCTCCAAATAAATCCGGCTGTCTTTAAATCCGCGCATATGCTTTCACCTTGGAGAGAATGCCGCTCGCGGCTTCCGGGTCGCAATAGATCGTTACGTCCGGGTGATTTTTCAGAACCGAAGCCGGCAGATCGACGGACGGATCGTCCTCGTAAAGTCGCCGGATTGCTTCCTTTTTGTTTTTTCCTAACGCGATCAGCACGATCTTTCTGGCTTTCAGAATCGAAGAAAGCCCCATCGATACGGCGGAAACCGGCACTTCGTCGCGCGAAGAAAAGAACCGCGCATTGTCGGAAATCGTCGATTCTTTCAGGTAGACGATGTGCGTCCGACTGTCAAACGGCGTTCCCGGTTCGTTGAATGCGATGTGGCCGTTCGACCCGATTCCTAAAATCTGGTAATCGATTCTTCCCGCCTGTTCGATGCGTTCGTCGTAATGCTCGTACGCGTCTTCATCTTCCCGAATGCTCGGAAGATGCGTGTTTTTCGGATCGATGTCGATGTGATCGAAAAGGTTCCGGTTCATGAACGAACGGTACGACTGCGGGTGATCCGGCGCCAGCCCGATGTATTCGTCGAGGTTGAACGTCGTCACTTTCGAAAAAGATACCCGGTTTTCTTCGTAGGCTTCGGTGAGATGACGATAGACGCACGTCGGAGAAGAACCGGTGGCTAAGCCCAGAACGGCATTTTCTTTCCGATGAATCAGGTCGACGATTTCTTCGCTGATTTTCTTTCCGATTTCTTCTTCGTTCAAAATTTCAAACTTCATAATTCCTCCTCGTCGATGACGATCTCGATTTCTTTGTTCTTTCTCAGGGTTTCATTCGTGAAAAACATGCCCTGTCGGACTTTCGCTTCAAAACCCAATGCCTTCATTCGCACCGCACGGTGGTTTTTTCCGCGGTAAACGATGCGGAAACGACAGCCCTTGACGCACAAGGAAAGCGAAGCCGTTTCGGTTTTGAAATAGGAGGAGGGTCGGATCGACACGCCATCCAAAGTAGCCTCGACGCCGAACAAGCCCCGCACCAGCACTTTGATCAGCGTGTTCGCGCTTCCGGTATACCAGTCGTTCATCGATTCCCCGTCCATATCCTCTTCCGGATTGTACGAATACGAATTCGGCATGACGAAAGGCGAAGTCGATATTTTTTCGTGTCGGACAGGCAGAACCTTTTCCAACTGCTCGAAGGCTTTTTCGCCCTCGTCCATCAGAAACAGCGACCAGATGCCGAACAAGGCGGCGTGGATATAGGTCGCGCTGTTTTCCGCCGTGCCTTTCGGCAGATTGACGATTCTTCCGACCCCTTTCGCGTCCTTTTCGAAGTACGGTTCAAACGTCTTTAACCCGTATTTGGAGTCCAGGCGGCGGTACGCATTCAGCGTATCGACCTTGTCCAACAAGTTCAGACGATCCATTCCGGAAATGTAATAGAACGCGTTCGCGGTCAGGGAATCGCGGCTTTTTCCGTCACAATCCGCAAAACTGCCGACGAGATAACGTCTTTTATCGCCCCAGCCGTGAAGGATTTTCTTTTCGCCGCGTTCGAAGACGATCGCGAATTTCCGAATTCCTTCCCCGATCCGCTCGCGAAGTTGCCCATACGCGCGAATCAGATCCTCGTCTCTTCCCAGATGCGCGAGAATATCGCTCATTTCCGCCAGATTCTTGTAGAATTGAAGCGTCGCCATCACCGAAACGCCGTTTCCGTATTCGACGCCTTTCTCCTCGGAAACGCCTAGTCCGTCCAATGCGTCGTTCCAATCCCCGTACAGGGCTTTCAGGCAAGACGTCTTTGCATCGACGGAATCGGCAAGAAACGCCATGATCTTCTTCATGTGTTCCAGCACCGTCTCTTTTTTCCGCGTCAGTTCTCCGTACGCTCCTCTCCGGATGCAATAACGGGCTTTTTCGTCGAGAATCGAATAATCGTCGGTAAACGAAAGATAGGCGTAAATCGTGGAGATGATCCAGACGCCCTGATCGATGAACAGCCTCAGATCCATGCGCGGACGGTTTCCTTCCGGCGGAAGAGAGTACTGCCTCGGCGCGATGCCCTCCGGGGAAATAAAGTCCATCACTTCGATGATCTTCTTCCGGCACGCTTTCGGATTCCACATCAAAGCCGCTTCGATCTGCTGCATCACGTCGCGGACGCCTAAAAACAGCGAACCGGAATTCTTACACAGACCGCAGTATTCGGTCTGATAGATGACGTAACGGAGAAACGGATTCAGCACCTTTTCGGAAAGCGTCCCGTTTTCCCAGACGCCGAATTCAAATTTCAGCATTTCCGGACTGCTCTCTTTCCTTTTCATCGTCCGACGGATTTTCATCAGATCGGATTCCGGATCGTCCTCGAAAGGCTTCCCGGCGATCGCTTCCGCTTCCGCTCTGTCGTGCGTGTATTCGAGCACGTAATCTTCGGTGATCGCCTTTTTTGAATCGAGCAGATAGGTCGTCAAATCCCCGGCGATCCCGGTATCGACGAAATGCGTAACGCTTTTCTGAAACGGAAAACGCCCCCGGACCAGATGATCCGAAGCGAAGATTGACCGCTCGCGGGAAGACGCATATTCGCTTCTCGACGTCGTGTTGTAACAGGATTCATACGCGTCGTTGAGTCTTCTCCGCACGATGCCGAAATTCTCGACGTGATGTTCCCGGTCGATGTCTTCCGGCGAATCGAAGAAGAAAACGCCGTCCCGGTAGGATACTTTCTTGAACCATTTGGTTTCCGCCGATTCGCCGTTGGAGAATTTGAAGAGACCGTTGATATAGGTCGAAAGGTAAATCCGACCCTCGCCGCTTCGATACCGTTTCGCATAGAGGGACAGAACGACCCGTTTCTTTTCATCGACGAAGAGACGGATCGCAAAGCGGTTCCTCCGGGTTTCCAGAAGAAAATACGCGGCGTCTTTACCGAAAACCGTATACCGACGGAAATTCTTTTCCCGGATTCCGGGTCGGAGAACGGAGGTAAAAGAGAATTCTCCGTTTTTTTCTTCTTCGCCGGCAAAAACCGAAAAATACGGTTCCTTTCCCTCTTCGGAAGGAAGGATCAGATAGAACGTCGATTCGTTGACGCTGATGAAACCGGAAGAATACACCCATAGCGTAAAGCCGTCTCTTCCGTAAGGAAAACGGGATACCCCGTCCTTTCTTTCCAGCGTCAGAATCCGATCGTCTTCCATGAAATACGTCCGGCTCGGCAACGCGCTGAACGTCGTTTTCCCTCTCTCGAAAGCGTGAATCTCCCGAAACAGTTTATTGATTTCGTAGCAAAAATTTCGATTTCTCATTCCTATACACACACTCCGTCCAAACTCCGTATAAAGCGATCGACGATGCTCAGATATCCGTCGGCTTTACGCGGATTTTCCGTTTCCACGAACACGCGGACGACCGGTTCGGTCCCCGAAACGCGGAGAAGCACCCAGGAATCTCCGTCGAAGAGATACTTGACGTTTTTCCCTAACCGCACCACCGAACGAGGCGGACATTCAAACGACGGCATTCGTTCCAGAAGAGCCGATTCCACATCGATTCCCCTTCGGTACGCAAAGGTTTCTTCGACGATCACGTGGTGAAAATCCGCGAAATCCCGGACTTCCCGGATAATTTCGGAAACCGGCTTTTTCATCGCGATCACCATTTCCGCGAAGAGCATCGCCGCGAACGTCGAATCCTTTCCGTAGAGATAGCCCCGTATCGTCAGACCGCCGGAAGACTCTCCGCCGATTAACGCGTCCGTTTTTTTCATTTCGGAAGAAATGTTCTTGAACCCGACGTCGACTTCATGGCATTCAAACGACAGTTTTTCGCTCACGCGGTCGAGAAGATTCGATGTGGCGATATTCCGCACGCAAGGTCCCTTTTCACCTCGGTATTTCACCAGATAATAGTACAGCGCCGCCAGAATTTCGTTGCTGTCCACGTAATTTCCCTTTTCGTCCAGCACGCCCAGACGATCGCCGTCGGAGTCGATGCCGAAAGCGAAATCATAACCCTCCCGGACAACCCGCGCCGAGAGTTTCATCATATTCGCCCGGGTCGGATTCGGCAGTTCGCCATGAAACCAGGCGTCGTGCGCGGAACGGATCGCGTGAAAGTTTTTCCACCCGTATTTTTTCGCAAGGCGCTTCATTGTCAAAGAGCCGGTGCCGTAGATCGCGTCGAAAAGCACTTTGATCGAACTCCCCTGAATCTCAGGCGAGATGAACTTTCCGACGGATTCCAAGTACAGATCGAGAAAAGACACGACGGAAACGTATTGTCCGTACCCTTCCTCGAATTTCTCGGTTTTCCGGATCTTCCGCAGCCTCGCGATTTCTCTTTCGATTTCGTCGGTCAGAGAAACGTCCGCGTCCATGCCGTCCTGCTGAAAGACTTTGACGCCGTTGAACGAATACGGATTGTGCGACGCGGTGATCATCACGCCGAAATCGTTTCCGAGTTCTTTGCTCAGAAACATCACCGCCGGAGTCGGCACAGGCTCACAGGAAAGGAGACAGTGAATGTGATTTCCCGCGAAAACCTCGCTGATCCACAGGGCGCTTTCTTCGGAAAGAAAGCGAAAATCATAGCCGATGACGACCTCTTTCCGGCTGTGCCGCCGATGAATGATGTTGCTCAGCGCCTGCGCGATCAGAACGATGTTTTCCTTCCGGAAGTCATCGCCGATGATCCCGCGGAACCCTCCCGTTCCGAATTCAATTTTCCGCATATCTTTTACCATTCCCGATAAGAGAAACTTTCGATCGTGATCGTGGAATCCGATGAGACAGGATCGCCCGCCCAATCCGGACACCAACCGCCCATATAGAGGTACATCGGCTCGGTCGGAACGTACTCGGTGATCGTGGTCAGAAGAACGTTGTCGACGTAAAATTCGGCTTTTGTTCCGCTGTACCAGTCGATGCGGTAGGTATGCCGTTCATCGGAAGAAAGGGTGTAGTCCAGATTCAACTGAACCGTTTTATAGTCGCTTTCCGTGACCCACGAAGTCAGCCAGATGTGATTGTCGCCCCACATTTCGATGTCGATTTCGTAATTGTGAACGCCGTCGTTGTAATAGAGCCAGAACGCCGTAGCCACGCCGCTTGTCGCCGTCGTCGAAGCGACGATTTCAAACGAACCTTCGCCGTACCTTTCGACGGATTTGACCACGCCTCCGATCCGATCGGCGCCCTTCATCTGCACCAAAATCGAGCCGTCGTCGTTGAACGTGACGTTTTCGGCGCTGACGCCCTGATTTCCGTCTTCTTCCGAACCCCACCTGTCGGTGACGGCTTCGACCTTGACGGGCGATTTTTCCGCAGAAAACTCCCGCACGACGATGCCGTTGTCCGCGTCGAGACTCAAAGCGAGAACTTTCACGTAACGCGCGTTCACCGCCGTTTCCAGATTCAGGGTCAGTTCTTTCGCTTCAAACGTACCGAGCGAAACATAGTCGGTTCCGTTTTCGGACGTAAGAATCTCGTAATGATGGAAATAATCGTCCGGCGAATCGTCTTTCCCCATGTACAAGGTCATGGTGTCGATTGTTTTGACTTCGAGAAGATCGAGAAGAAGATAAGCCCCCTCCGTCCGATTATAGCCGAACCACGCATAGGTGCTCAGATCGCCGTCGATCATGTAATTCGCGCTGGTCTGAACGCTGGTTTCCAGCGAAATATTGCCGTAAGAGACGCTTTTATTCAACGCCGGCAGTTGGTTGACGCTGATTTCTTTCAAAGCCACCCACGCGCCTCCGCTGTCAAGCGCGGACAGGCGGATATACCGGGCCGACTGTTCCTGATTTCTCAGATCGACCGTTGCCAGCGTCGTTCCGTAGGAGAGATTCCCCACCTCGACGTAATCGACGCCGTTTTCCGAAACGGAAACGACCGCATCGAACGTATCGGTCCCGGTCGCATTGCCGGTGAGAATTCGGATATCGCTGATTTCCGTCACTTTTTTCAGATCGACCGTAATCGTCGAATCCGTTGTCGGCACGCTTCCGAACCAGACGAACGTGTCGTCATCTCCGTCGACGACGTTGCTCATCGAACCCGAATAGATGCTCTCAAATCCTTCGTATGAAGCGCTGACCTGGGCTTCATCGATGTGAAACACGCACCAGGGTTTCTTGCTTCCGTTCGACAGGACGTAACCGGAATCGTCGGAGAACGTGATAACCATCGAGTACCAAGCCACTTCTCTTGGCGCTTCCGAACTGAAATAACCGGTCGAATCGCTGGAATAGTGGATCGTATAGGCACCGGCAGGAATTTCCAAAGTCCCTCCGTTCTCATCGGTGAACGAGACGATCGTCGGAGAATGCGGTTCTCCGTCGTATTCAAAAGCCACCGTGCTCCCGAATTTGACATTGACGACGACGTCCTCGACCGGCGCGTTGATCGTAAACACGCACCAGTTCCGGATGCCGTTTGCCGTATCGACTTTGGCGACATAGCCCGAACCTTCTACGAAGGTAACCACCATCGCGTAGGTTCCCGATTCGCTCGGAGCCTCATTGCTGTAAAAGGCTTCGTTCTTTTCGTAATGAACCGTGTACTTGTCCGCGCTGATGTCCAAAGGATTTCCGCTTTCATCGGTAAAAGAAGCGATCGTCGGCGTATGCGCACTTCCGTCAAAATCAAAGACGGTATCCGAAGAGAAGTTGACGATGACCTTGGTGTCTTCCGTCGGCGCGTCAATGTGGAAGACGACATAGTTTCTCTCCCCCGCGATCATCTGATATTTTGAATCGGTGAACGTGACCACCATCGAGTAATAAGCCGCCTCGGTCGGGGCTTCCGGACTGTAATAGCCGGTAGAATCGCTGGAATAATGCACCGTATAGGCGCTTTCCGGCACATTCACTTCTGCGTTTGATGCATCGACGAAGCGCAAGCCGGTCGGACTGTGTGGCTGACCATCGTAGGTGAAAGCCGTGTTTCCGTCGGTTACGATTTTGACCTGAAACGGTTCTTCCACCTCGATCGACGATCCTTTCGTCGCCGTTACGGTATAACCGCCGTCCAGGACGCACGAATACGACCATGCCGCCGATTCGCTCTCGACTTCGGAAAGCGCGGAATCGCAATGCTTTCCGTTTGAAGAAACGATCGAAAGGACGTCGCCCGAAGCAAAATCGCCCTTCAATGTATAGACGTCTTCGCTCGTCTCGTCCATCAGAAGATAATTCTCTCCGTCATGGACGAAATACAGACTCTTCGACTGATTGACCGCGTCGAGATTGACCCGTTTCGTATTGCCGTACGATTTGACGCCGTCTAATTCCACATAAGGCGTAACCGTGAACAGCGTTTCCGTATAAGTAGAAGGAATATTCGTAATCGTCAGCGCTACGACCAGATCGTAGTCTTCCGAGCCGATTACCGGCATCGCGGAAAAAGGCGAAGCGTTCGCCTGCCCCGCATAAGAAGAATAGTCGTTGACATAATAATGCGTCTCGCCGTCTTTGGTCTCGCTGATCGAATGGTAGACGTGCTGAATCTGATAATCCTGATCGACCTCGCCCGTTCCCGTAAACTTGACGTTAAACCCATAGTAGCCGGGCAGAACCGCGCTTTTTCCGTCTTCACCGATCGAATCGGCTTTGATCAGCGAAACGAAACGAAGCGAATACGTTCCGTCTTCATTGACGAGACTCTGCGCCGCCGCGTCGGAAATGTACGAAGAAGCCGTCGCATCGGCCGAGCGGGACGAAGCGTAATGGACCTTGACGCTATCCCCGTTATTGAGAATCGCCGTATCGACGCGGAACGAAGAAGATTCCGAAGCAATGCTCCGGTAAATGCCGTATCCCGAAACGCCGAGCAGCAAAGCCGCGCCGTAAATCCACAAATTCCTTTTCATTCTCTTTTACCTCCGAAAAAACTCAACAGAATTCCCCATAACGGGTATCGGTGTCTTCACCGACCGCTTCCGCGGAACTTTCTTCCAGAATGGAGAAAATCTGCCAGTTTTTGATACCATTTGCCGTATCGACTTTGGCGGCGTAGCCCGAACCTTCTGCGAAGGTAACCACCATCGCATAGGTTCCCGATTCGCTCGGAGCCTCATTGCTGTAAAAGACCTCGTTCTTTTCGTAATGAACCGTGTACTTGTCCGCGCTGATTTCCAACGGATTTCCGCTTTCATCGGTAAAGGAAGCGATCGTCGGGGCATGGGAATTTCCGTCATAAACGAATTCGGTATCGGAAGAGAAGTTGACGATGACCTTAATGTCTTCTGTCGGCGCGTCGATGTGGAAGACGCACCAGCAACTTTCCGCGCCCGTATCGGATAACAGCACATAGTCGGAATCCGCGTTGAACGTCACCGTCATCGCGTAATAAGCCGCTTCAATCGGGGCTTCTGCGCTGCTGTAACCGGTGTCGTCGCTGGTATAGAGAACCGTGTAATTTTCTTCGGAGACGGCGACCTCGTTCCCGGCGGAATCGGTGAACGAAACGATCGTCGGCGTATGCGGCTGACCGTCGTATTCAAACGCCACCGTTTCGGAGAAGTTGACCCGAACGGCCGTCTTTTCCGTCGTGACTTCGCGGATCGTGAATACGCACCAGTTCTTGATGCCGTTCGCCGTGTCGACTTTGGCGACGTAGCCCGAACCTTCCGCGAAGGTAATCACCATCGCGTAGGTTCCCGCTTCGCTCGGGGCTTCGCTACTGTAAAACGCTTCGTCCTTTTCATAATGAATGGTATAGGCATCGGTGCCGATTTCCAACGGATTTCCGCTTTCATCGGTAAAAGAAGCGATCGTCGGGGTATGGGCGTTTCCGTCCGCATCGAAAACGATATCCGCCGAGAAATTGACGACGACCTTCGTATCCTCTGTCGGCGCGTCGATGTGGAAGACGCACCAGTTTCGGATTCCGTTCGCCGAGTCCACCTTGGCTTCGTAACCGGAATCCGCGTTGAACGTAACCACCATGGCATAGTAAGCCGCTTCAATCGGGGCTTCCGCGCTGTCGTATCCGGTGTCGTCGCTCGTATAACGGACCGTATAAGCCGATTCTTCGATGTTCAGCGGATTTCCGCTTTCGTCGGTGAATCCGAGAATCGTCGGCGTATGCGCCTGTCCGTCGTAATCAAACGCCACCGTTTCGGAAAACTGAATCACGACCTTGACCGTCGCCGTGTCTTCGATGACGAACCAGCGGAATTCGCGGACTTGTTCGTATCCGTTCCCCGCTTCGGTCTCGATCACGATAGCGTACGTTCCCGGCTCGGTCGGAATTTCCGTGCCGATGTAGGTTCCGTCCTTTTCGAAAAAGACGCTGTATTCCACGTTTTCTTCCACGACCCGCGCGGAGATGTCCGGCGCTTCCGAAGTGCCGTCATAGGCAAAAGAAGCCCCGTTTTCGATCGAAAAGACCACCGTCGGCTTTTCAAAAGTTTCCGTCAGCGTGATTGTGTACGTCGTTTCTTTCCCTTCGTAAGAAACCTTGACGGTCTTGTTTCCCGCGGTCGTCATATCGTCCGGAAAAGACAGCATATCCTCGCTTAAAGCGATGACTTCGCTGTTACCGTCGGAATAGGTCAGTCTGAGGCTTCCGCCTTCGACGGAGATCGTTTCTCCGACTTCAAATTCGGTTTCCGGATATACGTCGAGCCGAATGCTCGTCAGCACGATTTCCTCTTCCGAAGAAGCGATTGAAGAATCGACGACGGAAGAATCCGGAAGGGGTTCCGAACTCGAAGAATCGGTGATCGAAAGCGAGGAAGAAAGCGAACTCGAAGCGTCGTTTTTCTTCGTCGAACAGCCGGAAACAGCCAGAAGAAGGGTGAGAGACAGTACAGTTAAACAATTTTTCTTTTTCATATTTACCTCCTTGTTCACTGAATATGTAGGATCGATTCTTCGGTTTCCCTTTCAAACAGATGAATCTTGTCGGTATTGAAACTAATGCGGACCGTATCGCCGACGGCATAAGGCACGCGGCCTTGAATCTTGACGATGAAGTTGTCGGAATCGACGATCGTCTCGCCGCCGCCGAAATCCAGATAGATCAGAGTCTCGCTTCCCAGCGTTTCGATCATGCGGACTTTCGCAGGCAGGCCGTTTTCGTCGATATAGACATCTTCGCTCCGGATTCCCAGATAGACCTCTTTCGCTTCCGGTTTAGCGACGCGCGCGGCTCTGATCCGGATTTTCCGATCCCCGGACAGGGTGATGATCGCGTCGCGCTTTTTGCATTCCAGCGTGCCCGGAAAGATATTCATCTGCGGCGTACCGATGAAAGTCGCGACGAAGAGGTTTTTCGGGTGATCGTAGAGGTGGACCGGCGTGTCGATCTGCTGTATCCAACCGTCTTTCATCACGACGATGCGGGTTCCCATCGTCATCGCTTCCGTCTGATCGTGCGTGACGTAAATGAAGGTTGCTTTCAGTTTTTCGTACAATTTGGTGATTTCCACGCGCATCTGCGTCCGGAGTTTGGCATCGAGATTGGAAAGCGGTTCGTCGAGCAGATACGCTTTGGCTTCCCGCACGACCGCGCGCGCCAGAGCGACTCTCTGCCTCTGACCGCCGGAAAGTTCTTTCGGTTTCCGTTTCAGAAGCGTTTCCAGACCGAAGGTTTTCGCGGCGACCATCACTTTTTCCTTGATGTCCGCTTTGGAATAATGCCTCAGTTTCAGCCCGAAAGCGATGTTGTCGTAAACGTTGAGATACGGATAAAGCGCGTAATTCTGAAAGACCATCGCCAGATCGCGGTCTTTCGGTTCGAGATCGTTGACGACTCTTCCGTCGATCGAAATCGTGCCGTCGCTGATCTCTTCCAGTCCGGCGATCATCCGAAGCGTCGTCGATTTTCCGCACCCGGAAGGCCCGACGAAGACGATGAATTCGCCGTCTTCGATTTCCATCGAAAAATCAGAGACCGCTTTGACGCCGCCTTTAAAGACTTTGCACACTTTTTCCAAGACGATTTTAGCCATAAAATACTCCTTTACACCCTGACCTTCTCGTTCAGGAGACTTTCGATCAGATGATCGACGGCGACGCTGATCGCGCCGATGAAGATCGATTTCCCGTTGAGATGCGAAAACTCCACTTCGCAGATATTTTGCGATTTCATCACTTCTTCGCGGACGCATTTCAGATAATCCTCGCCGAAACGGACGATTCTTCCGGTGATGACGATTTTGGAAATATCGAGAATCTCCACGATTTCTCTGAGTTTCTTGCCGAATAAACGCGCGGTCGAACGGATATACTCGCGAACTGGTTCTTCCCTTTCGTAAATGCCGATCAGTTCTTCGGTTTTGATCTTCCGCTTTTTCTCTTTTCCGACGTGTTCTTTCAGCGCCCGGAGCGAAACGAATTCGTCGAGATAATTTTCTTTTCCGTCAAAAACGGCTTTCATCAACCCGATTTCTCCGGCATATCCGGAAGTTCCCCGATAGAAATCGTCTTTGAAGATAAAGGAAGCGCCGATGCCGTTGTCCAGATACGCGAGCATTCCGTCGGAAATCGACGAAAGTTTTCCTCTTCTTCTTTCTCCGACGATCGCCAGATTCGTGTCGTTCTGCATATAGACCGGCACGTCGAAGTGCGTTTTGAACAAGGTGATGATCTTGTTGTTTTCCTCGAAAAGATTCGGGTCGAACTGCTTGGACAACTGCAACTCTTCCGTAATCTCGTTCACTTTGCCCGGAACGGCGATCATGATGTTTTTCACCGGGATGTGACGGTACTCTTCCTGCCCCAGAATCGATTTGATCGCGAGAATGATTTCGTAGATGATTTCCGCATTGTAGTATTCGATTTCTTTGGTATGGGAAATCAGACTTTCCTCTTTTAGATTCGACAGCGTGATCGTATACCGGTTATTGGAAAGTTCGACGATGATGAAGATGCCGAAATCCGGATTCAGCGAATAGAACAACTGCTTTCTTCCTTTGGAACAATGCGCCAGCGCGTGCGAAATCCGGATAATCCCGCTGGACTTCAACCGCCTCAGAATCGAACTCATCGCCGCATTGGACAGATTGAGATTGTCGGCCAGAAACGTTGCCGAACAATCCTGCTTTCTCAGCATTTCGATCACCGCTTGATTGTTCATCGTTCTGGCGTACGTCTGATTTTTTCCTGTAAGTTCCCGATTCATTTTTTTACCCCTCTATTTCCATGTTTGTGTAATTATAGTAACAGCAGATGTACTCCCCTTCAAAGAGTCTGCCGATTACTTTCGATACCCGGATATCGTCGGAAGAAGACGATTGTCCTCCCGCCGAAGCGACGGAATTCAGGACCATGCAGTTTTCCGCCCTTCCTCCGGAAAGAATTCCGACCAGACAGCCGACGAAATTGTTGCCTTTAACGTCGGCGCCCTCGATACGAAGATCGTACACTTCGCCCGACAGCGTCGAAAACAGACCGACGCCGTACAGCGAATTCAGTTCTTCGCCCTGCAAATACGATTCGCTGCGGCGGATGACGAAATTCCGGATCGTCTTTCCGTTGCCGTAGAAGACCCCCGAAAACGGACAGGAAGAACTGCCGATCCCGTAGATTTCCTCACCCTCGAAATCGATGTCGTTCATCAGAATAAACGACTTTCCGTAATTCTGAACTTTGTCCGCGTCATACTCGCCCGAAAGATTGAAATACGTTTTCAGATCTTCTTTGGAATAAATCCGGATCGCGTCCGAAACGCTGTTCTCGTCATACGCGACGTGATCGAAATAGAAGACATCGGTTCCGTAGACCGTCGTCCCGTCGACACTGAGAGTCAGCCTCTGCCTTTTTGAAGGATTCCCGGAGAACTGCTCCTTATCGACGATCAGATTTCCGTCGGAGATCCGATACTCGACTGAGCGATGATTCAATTCGACCGTGAATTCGGCGGAAGCCAGATCGCCCAGAGCGATCGTCAGTGCGTCCGTATCCGAATAGAGGACTTCGACGCCGCTTCCCAATGTCCGCTGAGGAACGATCTGCACATAGACGGTATTGGAACGAAGTCCGGATTCGCTTTCCGCGTACACGCCGACTCTGTCCAACGTGCAGGCATCGTCGACATACAGCCGATTACCGTCGATTTCCACGCCGTTATACGTCGAATTCAGGTGATAACTCACCGCGTCGTCAAGGTTCGTCCGATCGTATTCCGCCTGCAACAAACAGGAATTCCCCGCCGTCAACGGACCGATTTCCGATAACGAAAGCGATTGTAATGGTTCGTAGACGGACACCTCGATCGAATTCCGGTACGTGCCTTCCTCGTTGGTCAGACTGACTTCCAGAACGAAGGAAGAATCCCGTCCGTTCAGCGTCTGAATCTGTCCGTCGCGGATATAGTAGCCCTCTCCGATCAGGTTCACTTCCACCTGATCCAGATAAGAAGCGAACTTCAACGGCTGAATTTCGATGCTGTACGGAATCGCATCGCCCCGGAAATGCTTTCCTTCCGGTATGACGATGTCGATCGAACGGATTTCGTATTCGATCAAGGAACTCTTCAACGCCGGAAGATCGGCGTCGAACTCCCAACAGGAAGAAGAGAATACCGTTGAAAAATCGAACTGTTTCATCTCCGCTTCGCTTTCAAAGAAAACGTTTCCGGAAGATAGCGATCCCAGACCGACGAACACATCGTCCGAATGGACTTTCGCGGCGTAACAGTTGGAAATCTCTCCGGCATCATAGCCGACGAAAGAGCCGAAATACGTGTCGCTTTTCACTTCCGAAAGGCTCCAACAGTTCCGGATCGTCCCGAAATTCGAGCCGACGAATCCGCCGACGTAGCGGTAGGCATTTTCGTCCGAAGTGACGTTCATGTCGACTCTCGCCCAGCAGTTTTCGATCAAACCGGACGAAGAGCCGACCAGTCCGCCCGAATAGGACGAGACGTTCAATTCGCCCTCCACGCCGAGATTCCGGATCACCGACGAAGATGTGGCGTATCCGAAGAGTCCGGCGTTAAAGGAATAGGTGTCTTTTCTCGACGCGTACAGATTGAAAACCGTATGACCGTTTCCGTCGAACGTTCCTTTAAACGCGTACCGCGTGGCTTCGTTGCTGTCGAGTACGTCCTGATAAGTCCCTAACGGAATCCACCCTTTCCCGCCGTCGTAGCCTTCTCCTCCCGGAGAGAGCCAGTCGGAAAGGTCGATGTCTTTCATAAGGATATAGTATCCCGACAGAGTTTCTTCGCTGTCGTTGATGGAAGCGAGATCTTCCACCGTATAGATGAATCGGGTCGCCACGTCCAGTTCGACGGCCACCGAATTCCGGGAAGTGACAATTTTCAGTTCCTGTTCGCCGATACCTAGCACATCGGATACTTCGCCCCGGATTTTCAACCGGCGGGTCGAAGCGTCGTACGTATAGTATTTTTCGTCGATTTCCTCGTTGTTTTCGTTGACCAAAGCGACCACGCCGTCGGCTTCCGCGTCCGGATTTTCCGAAAAATCCAGATAGTAATTGGCGTTGTAATCGCTGCCCGCTTCGATGACCTGACGGGAAGATTCGACCGTAACGAAATTCCGCGTCATCACGTAAAATTCTCGCTCCGCGTAGGTAACGTCGTGGCAGTTTGCGACAACCGTAAAAGTCGCGCCGTCTTCCGCGATCGGCGAAAAGTTGACCTTCCCGGTCGCTTCGTCGATATTCACACCCGAGACGCTCTCTTTCAGCGAATACGTCAGCGCATAATTCTTGGAAGAAACCGCCGTCACGTATTCTCCGTTGGTGATGTAAGCCGAACGGTTGAGGAAATTCAATTCGCTGTCTTCGTAATCGTAGACCAACGTAACCACGACCGGTTCGGAAACTTTGCTCCCGCTTTGCGCGACGACGAGAACCTGCGTGTAATTGGCGATCGCATGATCGAAGGTGATCGCGCCGGTCTTTTCGTCGATGGACACATGCGAATCCGCGTTCAGTAGACTATATGTCACATTTTTGATGTTTCCGCTGATTGAAACCCGTTCGCCCGACGTCAGCACATATTCGCTCTTCGTCCACGTCAAAGTCAGATTCTGAGTCAGAATCCCGGAATCCCCGTTCTTCTTCTCCGAACAGGAAGCAAGTCCCAGAGGCAGAATCAAGGTCAGCAAGGCTGTTACAATCTTTTTCATTTTATCCTTTTAAACCTCCCGCGACGGTATTTTCGATAATCTTTTTCTGAAAGCAGGCGTAAAGGATCAGCACCGGAAGAATGGAAAGGATCATTGAAGCGAAGACAAGAGGATACTTCCCTCCCTGCCCGATGAATTCTTTCTGCAACTGCTGCAAACCCACCGCCAAAGTCGGATGCGAATTCAGGAAGAGGTACGGCGTGGAGTAATCGTTCCACAGCGCGATCGCCTGCAAAATGCAACAGGAGATGATCGGCCCCTTGCACATCGGAATCATCACCTTGAAAAAGATCGTGAAATTTCCTCCCCCGTCCATCTGCGCCGCTTCGGCGTACGACCACGAAACGCTGGAAAAAGACGAATAAAGCAGAATGAAGTTGAATCCGAACGCGCCAGAATATAAGAACAGCACGCCGATCACCGTGTCGTCCAGATGCAGAAATTCCATGAAGGAAACCTGCGCCGGAAGCGTGCCTACGATCGGGACGACCATAGCAAAGATCGCCAGGCCATAGATGAGTTTCTTTCCCGGAAAATTGTATTTGGCCAGCACATAGGCCGCGCAGGCCGAGAAGAAGACATTGACGATCGTTCCCAATACCGTCAGGATCACGGAATACAGGATCATCTCCAACACATTGTTTTCTTTGAGAATCGTCAGATAATTGGAGAAATCCCACGTCTTCGGAAGCCCCCAGAAATCCTTGAAATTCACGATCGACTGCCATTCTCCGACGCTTCTGAACGAGTTCAGCAGCATCCAGATAAACGGAAACAGCAGAGAGAGCGAGTAGAGGGCGAATACGATGAAAGCGATCGTCGTTCCGAACCGCATCAGAGGCGTTTGCGTCTTGTTTCTGATTTTTTTCATTTTCTGAGTCATATCCGAAACCTCCTAACACTCCGTATCCGAATACTTCTTCGACGCGACCCGGCGGACGAGAAGAATTAACGGCGCGAAAATCAGCGAAAACAGGAGACCGAACGCGGCGAACACCGGATATTGCGTCGTCTGCGCGGAACTGACTCCGTCGAAAATCGATCCGGCGATGGTTTCGGTGTACGAATAACCGAACAGCACCGGTTGCAGATACAAGGTCAGAATATTGGTCATGCCCAGCACGATCAGCGTAACGATGGTCGGCCAGATCATCGGAATCATGATCTTGGTGAATTGCGTAAAATTGCCCGCGC
>UMKG01005208.1_pt1 | contig 77719 bp, 59 predicted proteins | sample 1966261 | NCBI WGS metagenome assembly UMKG01 (sample SAMEA4836169, study PRJEB28245) | human gut metagenome | biome: gut microbiome; material: fecal sample | place: Denmark | collected 2008 | reverse complement strand
CGGTAAAACTATCTTTATTGATGGTACCAAGATTGAGGCAAATACCAATAAATATACTTTCGTATGGAAAAAGACTGTTACTAAAAATCAGGAAAAACTGACTGCGAATGTAATCGCTGAAAGTACTCTTTTAGCAATTGCAAGAAACATAAATAAACATCATAATAAGATTCAGAATGGGAAGATAGGAACACATTTATTTCCTTTAAAAAGTGCCTGAATTTAGAAATATCAAAATATAAATTTGTAGAACCTGTATAGGTTTATTAAAGTATGCCAATTTTTGGAACATCCCACTTATTTTAATAAATATAGCTTCATTCTAACACAGATTATAAAAGAAGTATAATAAAAGTAAATTAGTGAAATAGGACAAAAAAATGTCTAAAAAATGAAATTGAAAATCTACTTGAAAAATCACAACATAAGTGTTAAAATTCATATCTGTTTAGGAAATCAGGTATATATAATAAATAAGAAGAAACATATAAATGACAAAGATGTCGCCTGGCAGAAGTTAGGCGAATTATTTTTGTGAATTTATAAAAGGTGAAAAAGATACTAAAGAAAGGATAAGACCCAGATATTTTCACTTTTTAGTTGGGCAATATCACGTATTCCGTGATAAATCGGTATATAAAAATGATAGCAAAAATAGTTGCAGTTTCAATTTTTTTACTGATGTTTGTCCTTATAATTATGGACAAAATCGAAAGACACATAGTTACTCTGGTGTGCGGTGTTGCAACCATAGGTATAGTGTTAGGGGGATGTATGCATAGCATGCATGCGATTATTGAGACATTGAATGTTAAGGGAATATTTACATTAGATTTCTGGTATCAGTCAGGTGAGGCAACAGAAAGTTCAAGTGGTATTAATTGGGCAACCATAATATTTATACTTGGAATGATGGTTATGGTAGAGGGAATGGCGAAAGCAGGTTTCTTCCGCTGGTTGTGTATGACAATTGCCAAAGCAGTACATTACAGGGTTATTCCTATATTTTTGACATTTATGATTATGTCATCAGTTCTTGCAATGTTTATTGACAGTATAACGGTAATACTTTTCCTTGCTGCTGTAACTGTTGAGTTAGCAGGTTTATTGAAATTCAATCCGGTGCCTATGATATTGGCAGAAGTATTTTGCGCCAACTTAGGTGGCTCGGCTACAATGTGTGGAGATCCACCTAACATTATTATTGGTACATCATTAGGTTATTCATTTGCAGATTTTATATCAAATACAGGTGTGATAGCAGGAATTTCACTTATTGCTATAGTAATATTCTTCTATTTCTGTTTTAGAAAAGAGCTTAAAGCAAGTGAAGTAGCTATTGGACAGATAGATGAAAGTACATATCCAAATCCGAAAGATGCGATTACTGACAAAAAAAGATTTATTTTTAGTTGTATTATATTTGCTTGTGCTATAATATTATTAGTAACACATGCTCAGACAGGACTTACGGTTGCATTTATTGGTATGTTTATTGCGATAGTTACTTTATTAGTCGCAGGAAAGTCTATTAAATCACTGATAAAAGGAATTGATTATAAAACACTTCTGTTCTTTATTGGTTTGTTTATGGTTGTTGGCGGACTTGAACAGACGGGTGTGTTAGAAGTCATAGCTAATTTTATTGAGAAAATCAGTGGTGGAAATGTTAAGATGATGGTTGTAATAATCATCTGGATATCTGCATTTGCAAGTGCATTTATAGATAACATTCCATTTGCGGCAACTATGATTCCTGTAATTAAGAATCTTTCGATTGTATCTGGTGCAAATCTGGCAGTATTGGCATGGGCATTGTCTATGGGAACAGATATTGGTGGTAGCGCTACACCAATCGGAGCATCAGCAAATGTTGTTGGAACATCAGTGGCAGCTAAGGCGGGACATCCTGTAGGCTGGGGTAAATATTGCAAATCAGCAGTTCCTGCAACTATGATGGTACTAGTTATTTCAACAGTATTTATATTAGTTCGTTACTTTTAAATAGTACGGATAAGGAGTAGTGTGAAAATACGGATTGATATCTGGTTTTTTACACAGCTATTTGTGCCGCGGGCGCCACAAATAGCATCTATCGCAGAGCTAAATCTGGTATTTAGCTTGCGGTTCCTCCGGCAGTTTGAGCCTGCGGAATGGAGATTAGTATGGAAAAACAGATTATTATTTCAGTTGGTCGAGAATTCGGAAGTGGTGGTCATGTTATTGCTGAAGAATTAGCTAAGAGATTTGATTTGCCATTTTATGACCATAACTTATTAGATGCAATTGCTTCTGAGAAGAATGTTAATGCAAAAGAACTTGAGAAATATGATGAAATTCCAAAGAATAAATTTTTTTCGAGAACTGTAAATGGATATAGTAATTCACCTGAACAAAACATTGCAAATATGCAGTTTGATTATCTTAAGAATAAGGCTTCGGCAGGTGAATCTTTTGTCGTTGTAGGAAGATGTTCAGAGACAATGTTAAAAGATTATGCTGGTTTGATAAGTATATTTATTCTTGGCGATATGTCTGAAAAGATAAAACGTATAGCTCAATTACATGATATGTCAGAAGAAGAAGCACGAAGGCTGATTATTCATAAGGATAAGAAACGTAAGGCATATCACAATTACTATTGTGAAGGTAAATGGGGTGACTCAAGAAATTACGATTTTTCAATAAACAGTAGCAAGCTAGGAATAGAAGAGACAGTTGATGCTATCGAAGATTATATAAAAAGACGTATGAAAAAGTAATTGAAAGATTAAAATAATTGCACTAGTTATTTTATGTAACATTATAAGTACATAGAATAAATTGGTGCAATTTTTATTATAATTTATTCAAAATTCTCACATACATATGGAGCTTATATTTATCTGTTAAAGTAAATTTGATATATATAAATATTGAAACACCTTGTAAGAATTGTGTAAATTTGTAAGATATCTTTTTTCGGCTCAAATTTTGTGTACATTCAACAGACATACACTTAAGCCGAGATGTCCGTCTATGACACACGCTTTCATAATTCCTTTATCTAGTGCAAGTAAATGCCGTCATCTGCAAAGTCTATTACGGTGCAGCTAATCAAACGTGCTTCGCTTGAACGGTGATTTACTGCACCGATCTTTTGCATCTGACGGCATATAACTTGCACATGATACGTCATAAATCAAGTGTGTGGCATAGACGAACACATCGGTTTAAGTGTATGGCATTGAATGAACTCAAATCATCAAAAGAGCCGAAAAAGATAACTTACAAATTAGCAATTCTTACAAAAGTTTCGATATTTATATATGCAAATTTACTTAATACAGATAATTTAATTATAATATGTATGTGAGAAGTTTGAATAATTTATCATAAAAGGTAGTTTGGATATTTTCTATGTATCTATAATACAAATGTATATATTAATGTTCCTATAACACCTGTGCCAAATATAATGGTTATGGCATTTAACTTAAATTTTCTAAGTAAAATCAATGCACCGGCAAATAGCAATGTTTCAACATATCTGAAGTTACCTAGTGAAATACCATGTTTATCTGTATTAAATAGAGCAAGCAGAAGTATTGATAATCCTGCGGAAGCAATTAATGCAACTACAGCAGGACGGAGAGCAGAAAGAATAGTCTGTACTGCACCTAAGTTCCTATATTTATAATAAAATCTTGCAAGTATTGAGCATATGATAAATGATGGGAGTATACAACCAATTGTGCAGATAATTGCACCCGGAAGTCCAGATAATTTTGTACCTACAAATGTAGCTGCATTGATAGATATTGAACCTGGTGTCATTTCTGCTATAGTAATAAGGTCTGTAAATTCAGACATAGTGATTAATTTATGAATCTCCACAATCTGATTCTGGATTAATGGGATAGCAGCATATCCACCACCAACTGAGAATAAACCAACTTGTATAAAGCTTATAAACATTTTTAAGAGTAACATTATTTAGCACCTCTTTTCGTAGTATCAGATTTTAAATGTTTTGCTTTAATGGTATCGGTTAATGCATTGATAATACCGATTATAAGACATGTAAATATAATAAGCATTGCACTAATATCGAAAAACCACACTGCAATAAATGATATAATCATAAGACCTATGTAAAGAACTTTTTTGGTCTTGCAGACATTTTTAGCAAGATTAAGTACCACATCAAAGATTACAGCGGCAACACCTGCACGCATTACTTGTAGGGCAATTGCAATTGTTTTGTTGGCACAGAATTGTTTATAGAAAATAGCTACAATGGAAATTATTATCATAGGCGGAAGTGTAGTCCCGATTATTCCAATTATGGAACCTAATACACCCGCCATTCTGTAACCGATAATTACAGAGGCATTAATGGGAATTGGGCCGGGAGATGATTGGGAGATGGCTGTTATATCAAGCATTTCATCTTCATCAAACCATTTTAATTCCTCAACAAATTTTTTCTTCATAAGAGATACAATTACAAATCCACCACCAAATGTAAATGCACTTAAAGTAAACATAGAGATAAATAATTGCCACAGCATTTTTGGTTTTGATGATGCATTTTCGTTAGAAATATTAATATTCATTTTTATGCTAATCCTCGCTATTCTGTTAATTTTCCGAAAACAATAATACAGCTATTGACTTAATAAGTAAAATATATAATAATTATAATATATATAAGTAAAAACCTATATAAAGTTTATCATAGTGACTAAAATGCTAGAAAGGAGGGAGATAGTGACCCTAAGGCATTTAGAGATTTATGTAAAAGTTGTAGAAACAGGGAGTATGAGTACCGCTTCAAAAGAATTATTTGTTACACAACCGACGGTCAGTGGTGCAATATCCGAGTTAGAAAAGGAATATAAGGTCGTATTATTTGAACGTCTTAATAAGAGAATCTATATTACTAAAGAAGGCGAAAAGTTATATATGTATGCAAGAAAAATGTTAAGTATTGCAGAGGATATGGAACGGCAGATTGGCTCAAATGAAGATAATTCACCTGTAAGAATTGGCGCTACCGTAACAATTGGTACATGTATGTTGCCGGAATATATTAATCAATTTTCAGGACATTCATCTAATGTAGATATTTCCAATACCAGAAATATTGTACAACTTGTGTTGTCGAATAAGTTAGATGTCGGGCTTGTAGAGGGACGGGTAACAAATGATGATATACGTTCTATTTCATTTATGAAAGATGAGATGATGTTTATATGCAAGAAGAATCATAAGCTGGCAGGACGTAAACGTGTTAATCTTGAGGAAGTTTTAAGATATCCTCTGATTCTAAGGGAGAAAGACAGTGGAACAAGAACAATCATAGATGAGGCAATCGAAAGTAAAGATAATCTAAAAGCAAATGTAATATGGAACTGTAATAATACGCAGGCAATTATAAATGCTGTGTTATCAGAAATTGGTGTAACGATTTTATCACCAAGTCTGATAATAGGATATGATGAACTATGTGCAATAAGAATTAAGGATGTTAAAATAGAAAGAGATTTTCAGTTAATAATTCATAAAGATAAATATGTGACAAACAAGTTGCAGGAATTTATGGATATTGTGTTGAATAAGTAGTGAAGAAATATAGGAGAATAGTGTGAAAAATAATGCTGATGCGATTATTTTTCACACAGCTAATTGTTTCGGAGCGAAAACAATTAGCATATATGTCAGATGAGAAATCGCTTTAGCGAATTTCTCATCGCCTCCTCACGACAAAGTCGCTCGGAAATGAGGATTAGTATGAAAAACAAAAAAGCAAAAAATACAAAAAAATCATCATATATTGATTGTTATTATATGAACACTAATGAAATCGGCAGCAGAGATTTATATGAGGCTATCAGTGAGGTGGCAAAGAATAAGATAGAATTCTGGGAGGCAGCCGATGTTATAGAAATTGAACTTGGTGAGAAATCAAGTATAGACATAGAAAAACTTTCTATGTTCCGAGATGTGGATGATAAGAAATTCCTTGATACTCATAATGTAAATGTAATATATGGTATAAAAACAGATTCAGAACACAGAGAAGATATGGAGAAAATATTCAGAGACGTTGTTGGAAAAATTGGTGGTTTTGTCTGCTCAGATTCAGATGATTTTATGCCGATATTTATAAGGTAAGTGATAAAAAGAACATATTAAGGACGTGAATTAAATGCAGGAAAAATTGAGAAAAACAATGGGTGAAATCTGGCGTTCTATTAAGGAAAATAAGAAAAAAGTAATTTTAGCAGCTATAGTTGTAGTTGCTCTTGTTGCTATTATAACCATTCTATTATTAAACCGACAAAGAAGTGTAACGGCATCAGCTGGTAATGCATCAGGTGGTGAAAATGCAGTCAAAAATACGGAGATTACAACGCCTAAAGAGTCTGCTGAAGCTTCTAAGGCTCCGCAGGAAGATGATAGTTCGAAAAATAATAATGAAGAGGATAAAGAAGGAGATAACAGGGAAAATAATAATGAAACAAAGACAGAACAGTCTGATAACAATAATAATCAGGTAGTGGAAAATGTTGTAACTAATCCAAGTGGAAGGTTGAAAGTAACAGGCTCTAAGCTTACTGATGCAGCAGGAAATGTCGTACAATTAAGAGGCATAAGTACACATGGAATAGCATGGTTTCCGGATTATATTAATGCCGAATGTTTTAAAGAATTACATAATAATTTCGGGATAAATGTAATCAGACTTGCAATGTATACCGCCGAATATAATGGTTATTGTACAGGAGGAGATAAGAATTATCTTAAGAATCTGATTGATAAGGGTGTAAGATATGCAACAGATAATGGAATGTATGTGATAATTGACTGGCATATTTTATCAGACGGTAATCCTAACACATACATAGGCGAGGCAAAACAGTTCTTTAATGAAATGGCATCTAAATATGCTGCAAATAACAATGTGATATATGAAATCTGCAATGAGCCAAATGGTGGTACGAGCTGGCAGGATATTAAGAATTATGCAAATGAAATTATTCCGGTAATACGTCAGTATGACAAAGATGCAGTGATATTAGTAGGAACACCTAATTGGTCGCAATATGTAGACCAGGCACTTGCTGATTCGATAACAGGATATGAAAACATTATGTATACATTTCATTTCTATGCAGCAACACATAGAGATGATATGAGGCAGAATGTGCAGAATGCTGTAAATGCCGGATTACCTGTATTTGTATCTGAATTTGGAATATGTGATGCTTCAGGAAATGGTGGTATTGATGAGGAGCAGTCAGGTAAATGGATTAAGATGCTAAATGATAATCAGATTAGTTATGTTATCTGGAATCTGTCTAATAAAAATGAAACCTCGTCGCTCATAAGTTCAGCTTGCAATAAATTCAGCGGATTTACGGTAAATGACCTTAGTGAATGTGGTAAATGGTTCTTAAAATTAATGACAGGACAGTTGAGTTTACCTGAAAACGCAGGAAATATTTCAAGTAATAATCAGCAATCTCAGAATCAGTCAGGTAATAATGGACAGTCACAAAATAATGGTAATTCGAATAACAACCAATCGAATAATAATCAATCAAATACCAATCAGTCGCAAGGTGGTAACCAGACAACTTATGGTATGGTAAATGTAGGAAATTCGGCAAAGGTTGTAAATTCGTGGCAGGCAGATGGCAAGACATATTATCAATATGAGATAACAGTTACGAATAATTCAGGCAAGACTTGTGGAAGCTGGAAGACACAGATAACTTTTAGCGAAAATGTGGAATTAAAGGATAAATGGAATGGTAATTTTGAGGTAAATAATAATGTCATTACAATAACATCAGTAGAATATAATGGAACTTTGACAAATGGTGAATCAACTGGTAATATTGGAATAATTGTAGGTGGAAGCAGTAATTTGAAAATAAAATAATTAATTTCGAAAATGTATTACGAGGAGATATAAGTGTAAAAAAATGCTGATGCTATTTTTTACACAGCTATTTGTTTCGGAGCGAAAGCAAATAGCCATTATGGCAGAAGAGAAATCACCTGCAGAAATTTCTTTTCGACTCTTCGCAATAAATCGCTCAGAAATGAGGATTAGTATGAAAAATATAAATTATTCTTTAAAAGAGGTAAAAGATGGCTGTTTAATACTATTGCATAGTAAAAAAGAAGTAGTTGTTAATATAAATGATATACTTTACATAACAATGAATAGAAATATTGCAGATGTTCATACTTTAGATGATAATATATATCATATAAGAACCACATTAGAAAACATAAAGCAGGAGTTGGAGGATAGATTTGTCATAGTTCATAGAAGCACGATGGTTTCAGCTATTGCAGTCTACAAAGTCAGCGACAGAATATATTTGTCAAATGGTGAAGCAATTGATTATGTTATTCGTAAAAAGAAAGCAATAAAAGAAGAAATCTCGGAAAAACAAAAGAAAATTATAGGCAGTTTTTCAGAAGATAATGTGCCGAAAAGTTATGAAGAATATCGTAATTATTATAAGAGTTATGAACATATGCCATTTGCATTTGCTGATATTGAGATGATATTTAATGATGAATTTCATGCAGTAGACTGGATATTCAGATATGGAAACAGGGAGCTTGCAAGACTTGAAAAGATTCCGCTTGATGATTTAATAGGCAAATCGTTTGGAAGCCTTTTCAGTAATATGGATTCGAAATGGTTAAGGAGTTATGAGCAGGCAACGCTATATGGCAAGAAATTAGAGATTATCGATTACAGTCCTGAAATAGACAGATATCTTAAAGTAATATGTTTTCCTACTTTTAAAGGACATTGCGGATGTATATTATTTAACATTGAAGAGATAGAATTTGCAAGGAATAGTAATGATGCAGAAAAAGCATTGATGCTTTATTTTGGAAAAATGCCGGAGAGACATGGTTAAATTGCTCTCCGGCAATTTTTTTACTTACCAGGAAATTTCGTTGAAATTATCCTGGTAAGTAAAAAACGCTCCGCGAAGATCGCACTGCGGCGGAGCAGAAAATGTTGCTATCGCAACCCGCCGCAGGTGGAGAATGTAGAATATTATGAACTTACATTCGATGTGGCAAGCGGAGCCAAATTTAAAATTATTAATAAAGCAGCAAGTGTTGTTATTAATAATGTAACAGGTGCTGGTGAATCAGAAGGAATATATACACTTCAGGATACAACTGCAACAATAGACATTTCAACAACTGTACCGGAAGGTGACATATGGATTGGCGATAATGGCTATGTAATTGGTAATTATACAAAAGATACATTTATGGCATTAACACAAGATGAGTTAATTTCAAATAATAATCTGTATATTGGATATGATGCAAGTGAACGTACTATACATGATGCATCTGCAAGTAATGTCAATGTAAGTTTTGAAATTATAACAGATGTGAAAAATATTGTTGTGGAAGATGTTGAGAGAGTTACAGGAAGTGAAAGAAGTACATTAACGTTTACTAGTCGAACGAGTATTGATATTGGTAAAGCTTCAACTAAAATTACAGGTGATTTAAGCAATGCTTTGAATTATCCTAAAAATCTTAAGCTCGTAGGTATGAATTTTTGGGCAAAGAGCTGGGAAGGTGGTTCATTAAATATAGAGTCAGGTTCTAATGCAGTATTTGATACATTGGGTGATCTTGATAAGTTTATTGTGAAAAATGGTTCATATGCTACTGTCGGAGATGAAGAAAGAGTAATACCTTCTCAGGGAGAGAATGATGAAAAGCTTATTTCCATAAATGTCAATGAATTCCAGACTGTTTACAGCAGTGTAGTTACTGCACCGAATCTATCAATTAATTCAAATGGAAATGTTGAAATAGGATATGGAAGTTTTAGTGCTGAAAGTGGTTCTTCGTTAGATGCAATAAGCGTTAAAGTAACGTCTACAGGTGACGTTATGTGTCGTCAATCATCAACTGTTAAATTAGCTGCTATAGAAAAAGCTAACAATTTGACAGTAACTGATAATGGTATATTAAATGTAAAATATATTGGAAATTTAGCAGATGTAATAATAAATAATGGTAGTTCACTTATGTTATCTGATGAGTCAGAACATAAAGCAACTTGGAAGTCGCTTGCGGCAGATTCGGGTGGAAAAATAGATGCACCTAATTTAAAACTTACAGTAACAGACGATGCAACATTTAAACATAGTTCATTTACATTAAAAGCTTTAACTGTAGGTGGAAACTTAGTTGCTATGGAGTCAGTAGAATTAACATTAAAGACGATAGGAAATATAGGAAATATTATATTAAAAAATGGAGGAAAGATTATTGTTGAAGGTACGTCAGATGACTATGTAACATGGACTTCAATAGATGCACAGTCAGGCAGTACCATATCAGCTCACAAAATGAGAGTTAAGCTTACATGGAAAAAAGTTTTGCTTGCTTCAGGTGGCAGGATAGTAATGAACTTAAAGGTTTAGAAAACGGAAAAGAATATACTATATACCAGAGATTAAAAGAAACAGATGAATATTGTGCTTCTGAATATGCAACCATAACATATACATTTGAGGCTGGTGAACATGAATTCTCGGATGAATATACAGTTGACAGACCGGCTACTTCAAAGGAAGAGGGTATTAAATCAAGACATTGTAAACATTGTGATGAAGTTACTGACATAACAGTAATTCCTAAATTAAAGACAGGCTGGAAAAACATTGATGGCAAATGGTATTATCTCGATGCAGACGGTGTAATGTTGACATCAAAATGGATAAGAACAAATAATAAATGGTATTATCTGGACAAAGACGGTGTAATGCAGACATCTAAATGGATAGCCGGAAAATACTATGTAAAGGCCGACGGAACAATGGCTGTTTCTGAATGGGTTGACAATGATAGATATTATGTTGGCTCAGATGGAAAATGGATTAAGAATTACAAAAATTAATCATTATAGGAAAATATAATAAAAAGAGAAATTGCACTTTGAAAAGTGTCAGTTTCTCTTTTTTAGATTCTAACAGTTAAAAGAAAGTGATATAGGTAAAAAGGTTATGATGAAAGTATAAGAAAAAACTAAAGATTTACCTTTATTATAAGTTATGGTATAATTTGGTCATTAAATGTCGAAAATGAACTTTGAAAACTTAATATAAAATAGGGATAAATTAATAAAAATACAGAAGATGCAAAAAGGGTACAGATGATAAGGTTCAGGAATTAAATAAAATATAAGGAAGCAGGGTGGATATAAATGCTAAGGATAGCTATATGCGTAAACGACAAAAAAACTTATGATTTAATAAAAAAACTATATGAATGTATAAGTGAAGATACGATAAAAATATACATTTTTAATATTAAAGATGAAAGTATAAATAATTTTAATGAGGCTGATTATGATAAGATATTCTTTGTGCATGAAAATGCAACAGAGAGTATAGTGCAGAAAATACCTGAAGGAAAATTTATAAATTCTTCGTATATACAGGAGATTAATCCGGAGAATATAGAGTATATCAAGGTAGATAGTGTATATACATATATAAAATATAAGAATATAGAAGAGTTATATATGACAAGACGTTCAATAAGAGAGTGGCAGGAAGATGATAAATATGAGAATTTCATCCATATTAATAAGAAATATTTAGTGAACCTGAAATATATTAAAAGTATAAATAAACATACTGTTTTATCAGGAGGAAAAGTTCTAGTTACTAAAAGAGGATATATAAAAGAATATAATAGGATATTAAAAGAATACAGAATAAGAAAATATAAGGAAAGTATTGATAATACACAGGATATTTAGAGTAATAATGTTATGGTTAATTATATTGAACGAGAAAAATACACTTTATAACAAAAAAATACACTTTATAACAAAAAAATACACTTTACAACAAAAGTGATGAAATGATAAGAGTAGGCTTATATAATGTAGATATACGTATAAGAGAATACTAACGAGTTAGTTAATTACATTGGTAAATGCAAACTAAAAATGAATTTAGGAGGAGAGCATATGGAAAAATTATTTAAAAACAAAAAGATTAAAAGAGTAGTTTCACTCTTATTGATGCTTGTAGTATTAGGAACAAGTATGGGATTAGAAAGATTTGTACAAGTTATTTGGGCACAAACAACCTACATTAAGATTTACCTGAAAGATAATACGATTGAACATTGGTTGGGAAATGATAATGCAGTTATGGAATTGGTAGATAATACATCAGGACATATTCACTACAGAATGACGAAAGAAGATAGTGAAACATGGAGTATTAAGGTTCCGGATACAACATATAATGTTACATTTAACCGATTAAGTCCTGATGGTAATACACAATGGAATTCATGGAGTGCAGGAGGAAGAGATAGTAATAATGTATATTTTGCAGATGGTGGAGAATATGGTCATTGGGAAGTAATAGAAGATGATAATGAAGAGAAATATTTTCATGCCGGAGACATTGTATATTTGGATTTGACACAGTTTGTTGCATGGAAGAGTAGCGATGCATTATTGTATATTAACTTTACAGGAGCATCTAAAAAGGAGAATAATGGACAGGATATTAATCTTTCCAAAGCAGATAAATCACAATATAATCCAAAGAAAGTTGATATGGAAGTTACAGAAAATATATATGCATATGTTGTAGGCTTTGAAGATGAAGGTTCAACAGAATTACGTTTTTGGAGAGGAAATAATTCTACATTATGGAATTGTTCAATAATATTGAGTTATGATGATTATGTTAATGGAGTGAATTGTGTCAGAATAAGTAATTGGGACAATGAAGGCTCTTTAATAGAGACAGAACATAAAATGGATACTGAAGTTGATAGTGATGGTGATGGACTTCCAGATTATTACGAATACATTCACAATACCGATATATACAAAGCAGATACCGATGGAGATGGATTAACAGATTATCAGGAGATTAATGAGACAGCAACCAATCCTAATATGATGGATACAAATGGAGATGGAATAATAGATGCTGATGAGGATGCTGATGGAGATGGCTTATCGAATATAGATGAATATAGGGTAGGTACAAGTAACCTGACTGTAGATACAGATGGTGATGGATTAACGGATTATGAAGAAGTAGTTATCTATGGCACTAATCCAAATGAAAAAGACACAGATGGAGATGGTGCAGAAGATGAGTGGGAAATTATACATAACTTTGATCCTTTGGTATACAATGATACCTTTATAGTAAATGAAATTGTAACAGGTAATAATACGAGCGTAGATGTTGAGTTAATTGCTGCTGGAAATAGTGCAGAAAGTTTTGAAGTAAAGCTTCATGAAAATGATGAAGTATATGTTAATTCAACTATTCCGGGATATTTGGGAAGTGGATATGATTTTTACATAGATGGTGAATTTGAATCTGCTAAAATAAAATATTATTTTAATAGTGAAGAGTGTCAAACGGAGGGATTTAATCCGGTAGTATATTATTATAATGAAGATACAAATGAGTTAGAAGAAATAGCAACAGAGTGGGATGGTACAAGTAATTTTGTAACAGCACAACTACCACATTTTTCAACATATCTTTTATTGGATAAAACAAAATTTGAAGAAATCTGGGATAAAAAGATTAAGGTAGACAATGGTGAGAATGCTAAATTAAATATAGCATTTGTAGTAGATTTGTCAGGAAGTATGTCAGGTAGTAAATTAACAACAACTAAATTTGCCATCAATTCATTTTTGGATATTCTAGAAGAGAATGATAGGGCAGGACTTATTACTTTTACAACCTATTCAAATGTAATAAGTAATTTAACTACTGATATATCATCACTAAAGGAAATAGTTAATAATATGCATGCATATGGAGATACATCTATATATACAGGACTAAATAGTGCAGTAGAAATGTTGTCAAATGATGATGAAAGTGGATATGATATAGTTATTGTGTTTACAGATGGATATGATTCATTATATACTACATATGATGCAGATTATAGAAGTATTGTTGATAAGGCAGTTGAAAATGATATTTGTATATATACAATTGGAATCGGTCAGGTAGATACAGGGATACTTACAAAGGTTGCTGAAACAACAGGAGGAAATTATTATCATGCATCAGTAGTTTCAGAACTTGAGAAAAAAATGAATGAAGTAAAGGAAGAAACAAAAGAACTTACGAATGATACAAATGGTGATAATATTACTGACTATCATACAAAAATGATATGTAATGGTTCGTTAAGATATTCGACAGGTGCGGCAGTAATCGGGTTTGCCGGCAATTATGAAAAGGTTCAGGAAAATGCTGATTATGATGACGATGGACTAATAAATGGTGACGAAATTACCATTGGCTCAACTTCAGGTGGCAGACCGTGTGTCATAATGATGTCTAATCCTATAGATAAAGATACGGATAAAGATGGATATACCGATAAAGAAGAGAAAAGGAACGGAACAAATGCATTTTATCCTGATATTAATAAAAATGATGTAGATGCTTTGTTTAAAGATTATTATCTTGCATCTGTATTTGCAGATGATTATGAGGAGAATTACGAAACGAAATTCTTACTTCAGGTGGGAAATTTGATTACAAACTTCAAATATTCATACGTAAGTGATTATCGTAAAGCATTGATATTATATATTCAACAATATACGGGAGCAACCTATCAGGATAAGTTAACAAGTGCTATAAAAGCAACATATGATTCTGCATTATTTGATATGCTTGAACAGGGAACAAATTATGTCCTTTCTTTTTCAGATGTATTAAATCAAACAAAATACTCTGTTGATTATTTCACGGCAAAACAAAGTGTAGTAGATTGTTGTAATAAGCTACTCGTGGATGTGAATGAGTATTTGAATATGAAATAGACGGTATCTACCACTATAATGCTGAAATCAGTTCACATGTTAGCTGGCTTAAGGAAGGAAAAAAGTATACCATATATGTCAAAAAGGATAATCACGAAAAATTTGTTTCAAAGAAAGTACTAATGGAGTTATTATTTTTTTGTAATGATTTTTTTGATTTTCTTAATATTTTTTTCTATAATGTATTTATATTTGGATAGTTAATACTAGGTCAGTTTATTTGACCTAATGACAACCATTTTTTGTGGTTATGGGAGAAATTAATATTATGAAATCTTTTATGGTAGAAATGAAATATACGAAGCAATAAAAATATGGTGAAAATATGGAGCGTGTAAAATGAAAAAAAGGAAAATAGTTATTAGTCTGTTAATTCTTCTCATTATCTTTCTTCTTATTAAGACTTTTTTGTTTAGAGAGACACTATATATAAAAGATTTTGATTCAGTATCTAAAGACTATACATTAATAAAGGATATGCTTTTTAAGTATTATGATAGAGAAAATAATTCTGAAATGTTAGTTTTAGTTATTGATGACAAAACATATGAGTTAAAAGAAAATGATACTGGTAAAGAAGTTAATATGAGTGAAGAGGAAAAAGAATCTCTTAAAAAAATATGTGAAACTTCATATAAGGGACACTATGATTTCTTGTGGGTAACAGATTACTATATTATATTTTGGCAGGATGAAACGAAAATGTATGGAGTAATTTATACCAGAGATTATAAAAAATCAAAAAAAGAAATTAAATCCTGGTATGGTGACGGGATACAGTTCCGAAAAATTAAGAAAGGCTGGTATGAAATAGGCCATTTTGGAATATAAATTTTTGCAATTATTTGTTACCTATAACTCACATATGAACACAAGAGGAGAGTTTCAATCGCAAAACTCTCCTCGATTTTTGTGAATTTAATCACTATAAAATATAATCACTAATCTTCATTAACATTAGCGCGTATTGTAATTCCATTAACTTCAATATGGTCATTGACGGCAATAACAAGACATTGACGGCCATCAATAACACGGGTTTCGACTAAGTCTGTTCGCTCAGGATTGACTTTGATTACAACATCAGGAGTTTCAATATTGAATTTCCTTACATTTGTTACATTTGAAGCTAAGAAAGTAGGAGATTGCTGTTCTTCAGCGACCACATCAAGCTGTTTTTCTAAAACTTCAAGTTTTTCATTAGGAATATCACTTTCTTCAAAGACGTGTTTAACTTCATTGGTTGTAAGAATTAGTGGTTCAGGTTCGTCTTTGGTTTCCTCTATCATTTCATTAAGAGTTTCGTGAATGGTTTTGATTGTATTAAAGTCACAATCTTCACCGAGAGTATTCATAATAATATTATTGAATGTTTCTTTCTGGCTTTCGGCTGTCATTGGTGCATTTGTACCGAAAATATTATCTACAAAAGAATACTGTAATTCTTCAGGGTTCTTTGAATAGTATAAAAGGCTGTGGATATCAGTATTTCTATCATTAAATGCCGGAAATAAGAATGCATTTGCGGGAGCAGCAACAATCCAGTCTCTTACACGTTCAACGATACTGTTTGTGTCAGCATCATAACTGAGTCCTGATTTGGCAAGGTTAACAGGACAGATACTGCAGAGAATGTAATCATAGACATTATCAGAAGCATCGAACATCTCTGAACCGTCAGATGATTTACCGGGAATATCATAGATGCCATGGATAAGAATTATGTAGTAATTTGAAGCATAAATATAATTCTCTACAACTTTCTGATAGAATTTATCTAAGAGTTCATCATCTTCAAGCCCACTATCTTTGAGTTTAAGAAGAAATTCCTGCTTTCCGTCTGCTTTCTCTTCATCAAGTGGAAATTCCATATTAAGAAGATTTTTACCGATTGAGCCTGAAAGTGAGTGCTTAAAAATGTCAAAATATTTAAAAGCCTCCTCTTCAGAAAGGGAATGAAAAGCCTCCTTAGATTTGAACTTGATTTCTTTTTCACCATCAATATAGCAGCCGCATATTCTTGTAATAACGGAATTCTCAGGGTTTAATGTTTTCTTGATTTCGGATATTTCCTTTTTATTCATACAATTCAGATAGTCGTTATAATTCATATGTTTTGATATTTGGATTAAATATTTGAATTAAATATAACTATCTAATCCTCCTTTCGATAAAATGTTTTGTGAATTTTTAAATATAGTTTCATAATAACATAAAATCATTATTGATAAAAGACAAATAATTACTTTACTAATTTAATAACCAAAACTATAATAAAACATAAATTGTAAATAAATATACATTAAATTCATGTGGGTTTAGACCTTTTGAACCTGGCATAAAAAATAGACTAGATAAATGTTAATTGCAAAATAATGGAAAGAAGATGAAAAAATGAAAATGTCACAGAAGAATCAGGGAATTATGTACATAATTATGGCAGCATTTTTCTTCGCATGTATGAGCTTTTTCATAAGGAAAGCCGGAGATTTACCGACTATGCAGAAAGGCTTTTTTAGAAATGTTGTTGCGATGTTCGCGGCTGCAGTAATGCTTTTAAGGACGGAGGATAAATTTAAGATAAAGAAGGGAAGTATTCCATCATTGCTAATGAGAGCAATATGCGGAACTATAGGTTTGATATGTAATTATTATGCCATAGACCATATGAATATTTCTGATGCCAATATACTTAATAAACTTGCACCGCTCTTTGCGATAATTATGTCGGCTTTAATACTTAATGAGTATGCTAACAGATTTGAGTGGAGTATGGTTATTGTAGCCTTTATCGGTGCATTATTTGTTGTAAAACCAACTCTGGATATGAAATGTATTCCTGCTGTGGTAGCTGCAATTGGAGGTCTGGGAGCAGGAACCGCATATACATTTGTAAGAAAATTAGGTAAACAGGGTGAAAGAGGTCCGGTCATAGTAATGTTTTTCTCAACATTTTCATGTATTATAACATTACCATTTGTGATTTTTGATTTCCACCCAATGACATTGATGCAGTTGATTTATCTTTTGATTGCCGGAAGCTGTGCGGCAGCAGGACAGTTTACGGTTACACAGGCCTATGCTAAAGCACCTGCTAAAGATATTTCAGTATTTGACTATTCACAGGTATTGTTTGCAGCAATATTAGGCTTTTTATTCCTGAATCAGATACCTGATATATATAGTATTATCGGATATATTATTATAATTGGTGCTGCAATTATTAAATGGATACATCGTGATTAATTATAAATATATTCATTAATTCATCATCAATTCATTATCACGTTTATGATAATGCGAAGTATATTTAAAGCTTTAGAATATTTTATAAAATACTAGCCTGCTTTAAGAAAAAGTGTTATCATATGCAATATCTAATTAATTAAAAATATTTAAGGAGAGACCAATGATAAATTATTTTTTTAGCAGTCTGGATTACGGTTCAGTTGCATTTGTCGGAATATTGTTTGCATTTGCAATGACGTGTCTGATGCTTAGTAAATGCACAAGAATTTTACCAAAGGATATGGGGCGTGCCTATGCACATGACGGTTCGTTGTCGGCAGGTAAGCCAAGAGGAGCAGGCTTCTGGTTCGTTCTGGTGTATGTTGCATCAACGCTTATTTTTGCCAAAATGAATGTTGAGATATTAATTTATCTTATATTAGTTGTGGCAGCGATGCTTACGGGCTTCCTTGATGATTGTGCGAAGTCACCATGGGGAGAATATAAGAAAGGAATTTTAGATTTAATAATTGCAATAATGTTAGCAATTACATTTTTGAATTTCAATGATAACAGAATATTTATTGCATGCGCTGATAAATATGTGACAATTAACCCGGTTGTATTTGGAATATTGATAGTAATTCTTGTATGGGCTTCAATAAATGTAACAAACTGTTCAGATGGTGTGGACGGCTTATCGGGAACACTTACAATTATTACATTATCATCTGTCTATGTTATAGATTTAATAAAAGGTATGGACAGTAAATTTTCATATACAATTTTATTGTTCATTATAAGCATTTTAGGTTACTTATGGTTTAATGCCACACCAAGTAAAATGTTAATGGGTGATGCAGGGTCAAGAGCAATGGGATTATTCATAAGTATAGCAGTTTTGAAGATGGGTTCACCTATTTTATACTTATTAGTTGCAGGCGTATTGATAGTAGACGGTGGTTTAGGATTAATCAAAGTATCATTACTCAGGTTCTTAAAGATTAAGATTCTTACAAATGTCAGAACTCCAATTCACGACCACGTAAGAAAAGTATGGAACTGGTCGAATACACATACGGTATACAGATTTGCAATAATTCAGATAGTATTGTGTATAGCGGCGGTATATTTAGTTATACATTAAAGAATAAAAGAGCTATAGAACAAAATGTGTTGATGACTAATCCAAGACATCAGACGTTCTGTCCTATAGCTCAATAAAAGTTTCATAAGGATATGTAATTACACATCTTTATCAATAACAGCTCCTTTTAAATCATCAGCTGTAAGATTTAATTCATTTATAACCTGGGTAAGTGACTTCTTAACATCGTCCATAGTAGAATCTTGTTGGCTGTTAACTACATTATCCAGCGTAGAATCTAATTTATACATTTCTTCTAAATCGTCATCTTTATAATCAGCTTTTTCATTGCGTTCAGTTTTGGCAGCTTCAATTCGCTGTTCAAGTTCTTTTTCAGCTTCTTTCTTATCTTCAGCTTTTTTTTCTTCATCTTCGAATTTCTTATCAATGCTTTCTTTGGAATCTTCTATCAGCATACCGATAATTTCTTTATTAGAGGCTTCTAGAACCTTGTCGGAATTCTTCTGGGCATCGGTCATATCATGAGATTTCAAACGCTCAATATGTATACCACGTACAATTGCATTTTCAGAGATGATTTCCTTTGTACAGTCCTTAATCTCCTTTTTATAGATACCTTTATTAGCTTCTAAATTAAGCATTTCTTTCTGGTAATCAGTAAGACCACGTTCATGAAGATAAGCAAGGCGTTCCTGTTCTTCATCTGACAGGGTTATTTCAGAATTACTAAGGAAATTTTTCTCTTTTAATAATAATTTATAGTCAGCCTGTTCTTCGCTGGAATCATCGATGTTATAACCTTTTTTGATAATGTCCATCTCTTTATTAATATTGTTAATCATATCATTTGCTTCGTTAATCTGGTCATTTAATTCTTTGACATGATTATTTCTTGATTCAATTTCATCATCTATTTTCTTATCACTTTTAAATGCATTTTCCAAAATATTAAGGGCAATATTCTGTGCTTCCCTGCGCTTATTATCAATGTCAGAACCAAGGTTTAAGTCGCCTGCAAATATTGAGCCATTATCTCTTGCAGAGGCTGTATTCTTAGTATCAGATGTATTAGCAGTAGTATCTTTTTTCTTATTTACATTATTCTGATTAGTTGTATCAGATACAATGGTGGAAGTATTTCTATCAATTTTCATAAATTCTCTCCAATCTCTAGATGAAATCATATATAATATATCGACAAATGCATAAGAAAAATTAACATTTAAGACAAAATATGATATTATGGGATATAATGTTAAAAAAGCTGGGATATATAATTATAATAATGTTGAAATTACATATGTTCTGAAGTAAAAGCATTTGTGGCTTTTGTTAATAATATTATATGGCTTTGATTAACGGATTAATTATGAATAAATGAATAGAAATGGAGAAATACAATGAATATTCTATCAGTTGATAATATAAAAAAGACATTTGCAGATACACCGTTACTTGATGGAGTATCATTTTATCTGCAGGAGAATGAGAAAGTCGGAGTAATAGGAATAAACGGAACAGGAAAGTCTACATTACTTAAGATTATTGCAGGATATGAAGAAGCAGATGAGGGAAGCATTACTAAGGCTAATAATATTGTGATAAGATACTTGCCACAGAACCCTGAATTTAAAGAAAATGAGACGATAATGGAGAGTATATTAAGACAGAATATATCTAAAGTCGAGTCAGAATGGGATATAGAGAGTAATGCTAAGACAATGCTTATGAAACTTGGAGTAAATGATTTTAATGCGGTTACATCGACTTTATCAGGAGGTCAGAGAAAGAAAGTTGCTTTGGTATCTACATTGTTATCAAAAGCAGATATTCTTATTTTAGACGAGCCTACTAACCATTTAGATAATGAAATGTCAGGCTGGTTAGAAGATTATCTCAAGGCTTATCGAGGTGCGATTATTATGGTTACGCATGACAGATATTTTCTTGATAGTGTAACGAACAGGATTGTTGAAATCGATAAAGGTAAAATCTACAGTTATCAGGCTAACTATTCAGGTTTTCTTAAGTTAAAATCTGAAAGGGAAGATATGCTTCTTGCAAGTGACAGGAAGAGAAAATCTATCCTTAGAAATGAATTAGAGTGGATTATGAGAGGCGCAAGGGCGCGTTCTACGAAGCAAAAAGCCAGAATAGAAAGATATGAAGAATTAAAAAATATGAAGTCGCCGACTGAGGTGGAGAATGTTGAGATGAGCTCCGTATCATCAAGATTAGGAAGAACTACAGTAGAACTTCATAATATTTCTAAGGCCTATGGTGATAAAGTCCTATTTAAAGATTTTAGTTACATTTTCCTTAAGAATGACAGAATTGGCTTCATAGGAGATAATGGTTGTGGCAAGACAACATTAATGAAGATAATTGCTAGAAGAATTGAGCCGGATAGCGGAGAATTAGTTGTCGGACAGACAGTTAAGATAGGATATTATTCACAGGAGATAGAAAATGATGAATCGGCAGGAATTGCCTATATGAATCCTGCGATAAGAGTAATAGACTACATTAAAGAAACTGCTGAATATGTCAAAACTGTTGACGGAACAGTAACAGCATCGCAGATGTTAGAGAAATTCTTATTTACTCCTGAGAAGCAATATAGTCTTATCGGAAAGTTATCAGGTGGTGAGAAACGAAGACTTAATCTCTTAAGAGTTCTTATGGAAGCACCAAATGTTCTTATATTAGATGAGCCTACTAATGATTTGGACATTACGACACTTACAATATTAGAAGATTATTTAGATAAATTTAATGGAATTGTAATAGAGGTATCACATGACAGATACTTCTTAGACAGAACAGTTAAGAGAATATTTGCATTTGAGGGTAACGGAGTTATTAACCAGTACGAGGGTGGTTATAGTGATTATGTATTAAGAAAAGAAATGCATGAGGTTGAAGTGGGGGAAAATGCTTTAACAGGAATAAAAGGCAGTGGAAAGAATAAGAATGGTGTTTCACTAAAAGGTAATGAAAAGTCAAAAGTTACAAAAGGTGGCGAAGATAGCACTAAGAATGGTTCTGCTTCGTCTGACAGAAATACTAATCGTAAGCCAAGGTTCTCATATAAGGAACAACGTGAATATGATACGATAGAAAGTGAAGTAAGTGAGTTAGAGGATAAAATCAGTAACTTAGAAAAGGAAATTGAAAGTAATGCAACTGATTTCGTGAAATTAGGTGAATTAACAAAAGAAAAAGAGCAGGCAGAAGCTCTGCTAGAAGAGAAAATGGACAGATGGGTTTATTTAGAAGAGTTAGCAGAAAAAATTGCCGCAGCTAAAAATTAGAATAGCCTTGCAAATAATTGGTAAAATGTTATAATATCAAGGTGTTTAAAAAATATCAGGCAGAAGGGAAGAATTATGAATAGATTGTTGTTATTAGGCAATGAGAAGTTTGGTATTGACTTGTTTAAGACATTAACTTATTCAGAAAATATTAAGACTTATGTAGTATCTGAACGTGAAGTGCAGTTTAGACGTGATGATGATTTTGTTAAGATCGAAGCGGTCAATAATATTGTCAATGAATATGATGAAGAAGAGAGAAGCATGATACCTTATGATAATCCGAAGATAGTAATGATAACATTTTCGGATATTGAGTTTGCTAAGGAGATACTTAGTGATGACAGATTACCGAAAGGATTATATATGGATGATTTCAAACACATAAGACCGTTTGAAGAAGTAATAGAAAAATTGTAATTATATAAAATGTCTGTGCAGTAATGTTCAGGCATTTTTTACAGAAAGGATAGGTTTAATGCAGGGAACATTTTGGGCATTGCTGCCACCGGTTATTGCCATCATATTGGCATTATGGACGAAGGAGGTCTATATATCATTAATGCTTGGTATTATTACCGGAGCATTATTTTATACAGATTTCAATATCATAAAGGGTGTAGAGATAACATTTGATATTATGGACGAAAAAATCGGAGCGAATGTGGATATACTTATCTTCCTCGTGTTGATTGGTATAATCGTTGCGCTAATTACAAGCTCAGGGGCATCTAAAGCCTATGGAAACTGGGCAACTAAGACTATTAAAAGTAAACGTGGAGCATTGCTTGCAACAAGCTGTCTGGGTGCACTTATATTTGTAGATGATTATTTTAACTGTCTTACAGTTGGAACTGTAATGAGACCTGTTACTGACAGATATAAAGTTACGAGAGCAAAGCTGGCATATATAATTGATGCGACAGCAGCACCTATATGTATAATCGCACCAATATCAAGCTGGGCGGCGGCAGTTGGTTCATCATTACCTAATGATAGTAAGATAGATGGTTTTTCATTATTTTTAAGGACAATTCCTTACAATATGTATGCAATATTTACCGTTATATTTGTGTTGTTCATTATAATTACAGGAATAGATTTCGCTAAAATGAAGAAGTACGAGGAAATGGACAAAGAAGAGAAAAATGGTAGTTCAGAAGAGATAGAAGTTGTCGGAAATGGTAAGGTTAAAGATTTAGTTCTTCCAATTGTATTTCTTATAGTTTCGTGTATTGTAGCTATGTTATATACAGGTGGTTTATTTAAGGGCGAAAGTGTTGTAGATGCATTTGCTAATTGCAGTTCATCAAGAGCACTTGTGCTTGGTTCGTTCTTTACGATTATCTTCACATTTTTACTCTATGTGCCACGTAAAGTAATAAGCTTTAGTGATTTTTGCAGCAGTTTTACGAATGGTTTTAAAGCAATGACACCGGCAATATTAATTCTGTGCATGGCATGGACATTATCAGGAGTCTGTAGTGATGACTATCTTAATATTGGTGGTTTTGTAAGCAGTGTGGTAAATACTGAATCAGCAGTAGGTGGATTGTTACCTATGTTATTCTTCTTAATTTCCGTAGGACTTGCTTTTGCAACAGGTACATCATGGGGAACGTTTGGCATACTCATTCCGATTGCAATAGCAGTATTTGGAAATGGAAATATGCTTGTAATCTGCGTGGCTTCGATTCTGTCAGGAGCAGTATGTGGCGACCATATTTCACCTATTTCAGATACAACGATACTTTCATCAGCAGGGGCTGACTGTAAGCATATAGACCATGTTTCAACGCAGATGCCATATGCACTGCTTGTAGCTGCGTGCAGTTTTATTGGATTTTTAGTATCAGGCTTACTTAAGAACGGTATCATCGGATTAATGGCAGGCCTGATATGTATGGTTGCAATGATGAGTTATATATATGTTAAATATGGTAAAAAGTCAGAGTAATAGAGTTAAAAGAAAAATAAAAGCATTGCAGTAAATAAAGAATTAGAATAGCAGATAAAATAAAGTATCAGAATAGTCGGTAAAAATTGACTCAATAAATATAAAAGTTGAGAAATAAACTTAAAGACTGCAAATTTTACACAGATTTTACATTAGCTGAATATAGAATTAAAATATATAGTTTATAATCAGATAAAAAATAGGTAATTGCCTGAATGTACAAAGAAAGGAAATGGTGAAATGGCATTAATATATATTGTTGAAGACGATAAAAATATTAGTGAAATAGAAGCATTTGCATTGAAAAACAGTGGACATACGGTTATGGAATTCGATTGTGCAAAATCATTCTATAAGAAACTTGCAGAGAAAAATCCTGATGTAATTCTGTTAGATATAATGTTGCCTGATGAGGATGGTTTAGAAATCCTAAAGAAGATAAGAAGTGTTCCGGAGACTAAGAAGATACCTGTGATTATGGTTACGGCTAAGACTACCGAGATTGATAAAGTCAAAGGGCTTGATATGGGAGCTGATGATTACCTTACTAAGCCATTTGGTGTAATGGAACTTATTTCAAGAGTAAAAGCAATATTAAGACGTAGTAAGGGAATGGAAGATGATAAGTTCCTGTCGGTCGGAGACATATTTGTGGACGGTGAAAAACATATGGTGTATGTAGGTGATGAGCCATGTGAACTGACTTACAAAGAATATGAGCTTTTGAAATTATTAATCCAGAATCAGGGAATTGTGTTAAAGAGAGATATTATTATGGACAGAATATGGAGCCTTGATTATGAAGGTGAATCAAGAACTTTAGATGTTCATATTAAGACACTCAGACAGAAATTAAAAGATTCAGGAAGCAGAATCAAGACCATTAGAAATGTAGGTTATATGTTAGAATGAAAAAGAAGATTAATATACAGTTTTTGTTGATTGCAATTCTTGCGATAGGTTTTACGGTTGCCATTACTTCAATGGTATTCTACGAGTTATTCAAGAAAGAAGTAATGGATAGTTTAAAGACGTATGCACACGTTATAATTGATTCTGATTCATATAAGAATATGGAAAATGATAAGGAGTTAACATTAAGAGATGAGCTTAGAATAACACTCATAAGATCTGATGGAACAGTCGAATTCGACACGAATGCTGACATTGGAGGAATGGATAATCATAGCACAAGACCTGAGGTTGAACGGGCATTTAAGAAAGGTGCAGGAAAGGCTATAAGAGAGTCTAAGACGATGGATAAAAGCACCTTTTATTATGCTGTGCAAATAGATAATGGTTCGGTTTTAAGAGTTGCTAAAGAGGCAAGCAGCATTTACAATATATACAGGTCATCATTTCCGATAATTGCGGTTATAGCAGCAGTTCTATTAGTATTCTGCATTATTTTATCACATTTTCTGACAAAGAGTTTAATGCGGCCTATAGAGATGATGGCAGATAATATGGACAGATGTTCAGATATTTCGACTTATAAAGAATTAAAACCATTTCTTAACACAATTCAGAAGCAGCATGAGGATATTGTTAAGAATGCACATATGAGACAGGATTTTACTGCAAATGTATCACATGAATTGAAGACACCACTGACATCAATTTCAGGATATTCCGAATTAATTGAAAATGGAATGGCTGACAGTGATGATGTCGTAAGATTCGCAGGGGAGATTCATAAAAGTTCTAACAGACTGTTATCACTTATTAATGACATAATAAGATTATCAGAGTTAGATACGTCAGACAGAGATGTCCAGTATGAAAATGTGAATTTAAGAATAACGGCACAGGATTGCGTAGAGATGCTTAAACTCAATGCACAGAAGAGAAAGGTAAGCATAAAATGGGAGGGCGAAGATGCACTCGTATGTGCTAACAAGCAGATGATGGAAGAATTAATCTATAACCTGTGTGATAATGCGATAAGATATAATAATGAAAATGGTACAGTTACAGTTTCAACATATATGGATGATAACAAGTCAGTTGTATCTGTTAAAGATACGGGAATTGGAATACCTAAAGAATATCAGGAGAGAATATTTGAAAGATTCTATCGTGTAGACAAGAGCCGTTCGAAATCAACAGGCGGTACAGGACTTGGACTGGCCATTGTTAAACATATAGTTGCACAACATAAAGGTGCTAAGATATATGTAGAGAGTGAAGCAGGAATTGGTACAGAGATTAAAGTGGTATTCGATAGAAAACAGATGTAAAGGTTTGTATTATGAAGAGGGAAAATGTATACACAATTTTGAAAATTGTATAAATAACAAAAACTGTCTGACAATTTATCTTAAAATTCTTATTTACAAATGAAAAACATTGTAGTATAGTAGCAAACATAAATTAACATCTAGAGTCACTCATCTAGGAATAAAAACTGAATAAGGAAGGAATTGCACATGAATCAAAATGAATTATTCAAGAGTGCAGAAGACAATGGATTATACAATCCACAGTTTGAGCACGATAATTGCGGTATTGGTGCAGTGGTCAACATTAAAGGTAAAAAGACACATGCAACAGTTGAGAACGCATTAAAGATAGTTGAAAATTTAGAGCATAGAGCAGGCAAAGATGCCGAGGGAAAAACCGGAGACGGTGTAGGAATCTTATTACAGATTTCACACAAGTTCTTTAGTAAAGCGGTTAAGTCCCTCGGTATTTTTTTAGGCTCAGAACGAGAATATGGTATTGGTATGTTCTTCTTCCCGCAGGACGAGCTTAAGAGAAATCAGGCTAAGAAGATGTTTGAAATTATCGTGGAAAAAGAAGGACTTGAGTTCTTAGGCTGGAGAGAAGTTCCTACAAAGCCGGATGTACTAGGTACAAAAGCAATAGAATGTATGCCATACATTATGCAGGGCTTTGTAAAGAAACCTGAGGATGTTAGAAAAGGACTTGATTTCGATAGAAAGTTATACGTTGCAAGACGTGTATTTGAACAGAGTAATGATAATACTTATGTAGTTTCATTATCAAGCAGAACTATTGTATATAAAGGTATGTTCTTAGTAGGCCAGTTAAGATTATTCTTTGAAGATTTACAGGATAAAGATTATGAATCAGCAATTGCAATGGTACATTCAAGATTTAGTACGAATACAAACCCAAGCTGGCAGAGAGCACATCCTAACAGATTAATGGTTCATAACGGTGAGATTAATACAATTCGTGGAAATGCTGATAATATGTTGGCACGTGAAGAAACAATGAATTCTGAATATCTTAAAGGCGAGATGCACAAGGTTATCCCTGTTGTTAATCCGGAGGGTTCAGATTCAGCACAGCTTGATAATACACTTGAATTCTTAGTGATGAGTGGTATGGAGCTTCCACTTGCAGTAATGATTACCATTCCTGAACCTTGGGATAATAACCATACATTAAGTCAGGCAAGAAGAGATTTCTATCAGTATTATGCAACTATGATGGAACCATGGGATGGACCGGCATCAATACTTTTCTCTGACGGTGATATTATGGGAGCTGTACTTGACAGAAACGGTCTCAGACCATCACGTTATTACATCACAGATGATGATACATTAGTGCTTTCATCAGAAGTCGGCGTATTAGATGTAGACCCAACTACGATTATTGCTAAGGAACGTTTACATCCAGGTAAAATGCTTCTCGTAGATACGGTTAAGGGAAGAATTATAGATGATGATGAAATCAAAGAAAGATATGCATCAAGGCAGCCATATGGTGAATGGCTTGATAATAACCTTATCAAACTTAAAGATTTAAAGATACCTAATAAGAAAGTAGAAGAGTATTCTACAGATGAAAGAAAGAGATTACAGAAAGCTTTCGGTTACACATATGAAGAGCTTATGACATCAATTCTCCCAATGGCAAAGACTGGTTCAGAGCCAATTTCAGCAATGGGTTGTGATAAACCACTTGCAGTATTATCTGACAGGGTACAGCCATTATTTAACTATTTTAAACAGTTATTCGCACAGGTAACCAATCCGCCAATAGATGCGATTCGTGAAGAGGTAGTTACATCAACTACAGTATATATCGGTGAGCATGGTAATATCCTTGAAGAACAGCCTGAGAACTGTCAGGTACTTAAAGTTAAGAATCCAATTCTTACAAGTACAGACTTATTAAAGATTAAGAATATGAATGTGTCAGGCTTCAAAGTAGAAGTAATTCCAATCATTTACTATAAGAATACTTCACTTGAAAAAGCAATCGACCATTTATTCGTAGAAGCAGACAGAGCGCATAAAGACGGAGCTAATATCCTCATTCTTTCAGACAGAGGAGTTGATGAGAACCATGTTGCAATACCTTCATTACTTGCAGTATCAGCACTTCATCAGCATCTTGTCGTAACTAAGAAGAGAACAAGCCTTGCAATTATATTAGAGAGTGGTGAACCAAGAGAAGTACATCATTTTGCTACATTATTAGGTTATGGTGCTTCAGCAATTAACCCATATTTAGCACAGGATTCAATAAAATATCTTATTGATAATGATATGCTTGATAAAGATTACTATGCCGCAGTAAATGATTACAATTCAGCAGTTCTCCATGGTATCGTTAAGATTGCTTCTAAAATGGGTATATCTACAATTCAGTCATATCAGGGTTCACAGATATTCGAGGTAGTAGGTATAAGCGAAGATGTAATTAATAAATACTTCACGAACACAGTAAGCCGTATAGGAGGCATAACACTTAAAGATATAGAAGAACAGGTAGACAGCCGTCATTCTAAAGCATTTGATCCATTAGGACTTGCTAATGACCTTACATTAGAGAGCAGCGGAAGTCATAAGTTCAGAAGTAATAAAGAGGAGCATTTATATAATCCTCAGACAATTCATCTGTTACAGCAGTCCACATGGACAGGCAATTATGATTTGTTTAAACAGTACACACATATGATAGATGAAGAACTTAATCCTGTTCACATAAGAGGACTTATAGATTTCAATTATCCTGAAAAAGGTATTCCGATTGACGAGGTCGAAAGTGTAGACAGCATTGTGAAGAGATTTAAGACAGGTGCCATGTCTTATGGTTCTATATCAGAAGAAGCACATGAGACAATGGCAATTGCGATGAATATGATTCATGGTAAATCTAACAGTGGTGAAGGCGGAGAAAGTCTTGAGAGACTTGATACGGTAAATGATAAGATAAATAAATGTTCAGCAATTAAGCAGGTTGCATCAGGAAGATTTGGTGTTACATCTAAATATCTTGTAAGTGCTAAAGAGATTCAGATTAAGATGGCACAGGGAGCTAAGCCAGGCGAAGGTGGACATTTACCAGGTAAGAAAGTATATCCTTGGATTGCCAAAACCAGACATTCAACACCGGGTGTGAGCCTTATTTCACCACCACCTCATCACGACATTTATTCAATCGAAGATTTGGCACAGCTTATCTACGATTGCAAAAATGCTAATAAAGATGCAAGAATTTCCGTAAAACTTGTATCAGAAGCAGGTGTTGGTACTGTAGCAGCAGGTGTTGCAAAAGCAGGCGCACAGGTAATACTTATCTCAGGTTATGACGGAGGTACAGGTGCAGCACCACGTAACTCAATCTATAATGCAGGGCTTCCTTGGGAACTTGGGCTTGCAGAAGCGCACCAGACATTAATTGCAAACGGACTTCGTAATAAAGTTATAGTTGAAACGGATGGTAAACTTATGAGTGGCCGTGATGTAGCTATAGCTGCAATGCTTGGCGCAGAAGAATTCGGATTTGCAACAGCACCTCTTGTAACAATGGGCTGTGTAATGATGAGGGTCTGTAACTTAGATACATGTCCTGTAGGTGTGGCTACACAGAACCCTGAACTTAGAAAACGTTTCAAAGGTAAACCTGAATATGTAGTTAACTTTATGAAATTCATTGCTCAGGAATTAAGAGAATATATGGCTAAACTCGGTGTCAGAACAGTTGACGAGTTAGTTGGACGTTCAGATTTATTAAAAGCTAAAACTGAAGCCAAATCAATTAATGCAGGCAAAGTTGATTTAACAAGAATACTTGCTAATGAATTTACGCATGAACCTGTTAAATATAATGAAAAAAATGTATTTAATTTCGAGCTTGAAAAGACACTTGATGAGAAAGTTTTATGTAAGAAATTATTACCTGCTCTTGATAAGAAACAGAAACGCAGCATAGAGGTAGATGTTACTAATACAGACCGTTCATTTGGTACAATCTTTGGTTCTGAGATAACTAAGAAATATGGTGACAATGTATTAGATGATGATACATTTATCGTAAAATGTAAGGGTGCAGGCGGCCAGAGCTTTGGTGCATTTATTCCGAAGGGACTTACCCTTGAACTTACAGGCGACAGTAATGACTATTTTGGTAAAGGATTATCAGGTGGTAAACTTATCGTATATCCACCAAAGGGAATTAAGTACAAACAGGATGAAAATATCATAATTGGTAACGTTGCATTATATGGTGCTACAAGTGGTAAAGCATATATAAATGGTGTAGCAGGCGAAAGATTCTGTGTTCGTAACTCTGGTGCAATAGCAGTTGTAGAGGGAGTCGGAGAACATGGTTGTGAATATATGACAGGTGGCAGAGTTGTTATCCTTGGCAAAACAGGTAAAAACTTTGCAGCAGGTATGAGTGGCGGTATCGCATATGTTCTTGATGAGGACAGAGACCTTTATACAAAACTTAATAAAGAATTAGTATCAGCAAGCGAAGTAACATCTAAATATGATGTTATGGACTTAAAGCAAATGATTTCCGACCATGTTAAATATACTAATTCAGAAAAAGGTAAGATGATTCTTGATAACTTTGGAGAATATTTACCTAAGTTTAAGAAGATAATTCCTCATGATTACAATAAGATGCTTATGGCTATTGTCCAGATGGAAGAAAAAGGTCTTAGCAGCGAGCAGGCACAGATTGAAGCATTTTATGCTATGACAAAGAACTAGAAAGGAGTCACGACATGGGAAAACCAACAGGATTTATGGATTATGAACGTGAAGACAGTGTAGCTGTCTCACCAAAAGAAAGAATAAAGAACTTTAACGAATTTCATACACCACTTTCTAAGGAAAAACAGAGATTACAGGGTGCAAGATGTATGGACTGTGGCGTGCCTTTCTGTCAGGCAGGAATGATGATTGGAGGTATGGCATCAGGCTGTCCTCTTAATAATTTAGTACCTGAATGGAATGATTTATTATTCAATGGTAACTGGAAGCAGGCATATCACAGACTTCATAAGACTAATAATTTTCCAGAGTTTACAGGACGTGTATGTCCTGCACTCTGTGAGAAAGCCTGCACCTGTAACTTAGGTGGCGAACCGGTATGTACAAGACAGAATGAACTTGCAATAATAGAAAATGCATACGAAGAGGGCTTTGCTAAAGCTAATGTTCCTAAAGTAAGAACAGGCAAGAAAGTTGCAATTATCGGTTCAGGACCATCAGGACTTGCAGCAGCAGACCAGCTTAACCAGAGAGGTCATAGTGTAACAGTATATGAACGTTCAGACAGACTGGGCGGACTTTTAATGTATGGTATTCCTAACATGAAATTAGAGAAGAAATACATTGAGCGTAAGATAAATATTATGAAAGAAGAAGGAGTAGAATTTATCACAGGAGTAAATGTCGGTAAAGATATCAAAGCTGATAAATTACTCAAAGAATACGACAGAGTAATTCTTGCCTGTGGTGCCTCTAATCCAAGAGATATTAAAGCACCGGGACGTGAAGCTAATGGAATATATTTCGCAGTTGATTTCCTTAAAGCTACAACAAAGAGTCTGCTTGACAGTGAATTCAAGGATAATGCATTTATTTCCACAAAGGGTAAAAATGTAATGGTTATAGGTGGTGGTGATACAGGTAATGACTGTGTCGGAACATCAATAAGGTTAGGTGCAAAAAGTGTATTACAGTTAGAAATGATGCCAAAAGCACCTGATGAAAGAGCAGCTAATAATCCATGGCCTGAATGGCCAAGAGTCTGCAAGACAGATTATGGTCAGGAAGAAGCAATCGCAGTATTTGGTCACGATCCAAGAGTATATTGCACAACTGTCAAGGAATTTATCGCAGATAAGAAAGGTAATCTGTGTAAGGCCAAACTTGTGAAATTAGAGAGCAAGAAAGATGCTAAGACAGGAAGATTCCAGATGATGGAAATACCTGGAAGTGAATACGAAGTCGATGTGGATATCGTTCTTATTGCAGCAGGATTCTTAGGAAGTGAAAGCTACGTTACAAAAGCATTTGGTGTTGATGTTAATGAAAGAACTAAAGTTAAGACAGGTAATCCTGATTCATATGCTACTTCAGTTAAGAATGTATTTACAGCAGGTGATATGCATAGAGGCCAGTCATTAGTCGTATGGGCAATTCACGAGGGACGTGAAGCAGCTAAGGCAGTCGACTATAGTCTGATGGGTTACACTAATCTGTAGGGCAGGTTTGATACTTAGGATTTAACAAAGTAGTAGAGAATAATATATCGAAGAAAAATAAAAGTGAGGCTTTTAGGAAAGGTCTCACTTTTGTTATGAGGTTATACTACAAGAAAAATGTGACATTATCCACAAAATAAATGCTTGCAGACATTAACATCATATTCTATAATATAAAGATAGCAGTCAGGTGGACTGTTTAATATAACAAAGATAAAGAAATGGAGATTAAGATATGAATATTGTATGTTTAGATTTAGAGGGCGTATTAGTACCTGAGATATGGATTGCATTCAGTGAGGCAACAGGAATACCAGAATTAAAGAGAACTACAAGAGATGAGCCTGATTATGATAAATTAATGAATTTCAGACTTGATATTTTAAGACAGCATGGCTTAGGCTTAAAAGAGATTCAGGAGACAATTGAGAAAATTGATCCAATTCCTGGAGCAAAAGAATTCTTAGATGAATTAAGAAGCTTAACACAGGTAATAATTATTAGTGATACATTTTCACAGTTTGCAGGACCATTAATGAAGAAACTCGGTTATCCTACAATCTTCTGTAACGAATTAGTAGTTGCAGATAACGGAGAAATCACAGGCTTTAAGATGCGTTGTGAACAGTCTAAACTTACAACAGTTAAGGCACTGCAGTCTATCGGATATGATACTATAGCAAGTGGTGACAGTCATAATGACTTAGGTATGATTTTAGCAAGTAAGGCTGGTTTCTTATTCAAGAGTACAGATGCAATTAAGGCTGAATATCCACAGTTACCTGCATATGAGACATATGATGAACTTATGGCCGCAATTAAGAAGGCATTATAAGAATAAAATGCTGACAACTATGGTTATGTTGATAGCTGCGAGGTGAGACTTAGTGACTTACGACCATAATGATGATATTGAGATAATCTATTGGGGCGATGATGAGACAGATGATATTGTTAATTCGAACAGGTTTAACGATAAGAAACGTAAGAAGCCTGAGAAGATAGATGTTAAAAAAGAAATTTTCAGTTTCATAAGACTTGTGTTGTTAGCGGTTGTCATAGCATTAGTAATTAATAATTTTATTATAATTAATGCAACCGTACCTACAGGATCTATGGAACAGACTATTCATAAGAAGAGCAGAATGATAGGGTTCAGATTGGCATATGTATTCTCAGAGCCAAAACGTGGAGATATTATAATATTCAAATATCCAGAAAATGAAAAAGAGAATTATGTTAAAAGAGTAATCGGACTTCCAGGAGAATATGTTGAGGTGAGAGATGGAATTGTCTACATCAATGATGAGCCTATAGAAGAGAACTATGTTTATTTCGAAGGTGGAAGTGCAGATTCATCAGGTGATTTTGCAAAAACTCTTGTGCCGGAGGGCAGTTATTTTGTAATGGGAGACAACAGGAATAATTCTAAGGATTCACGTTTCTGGCATACAACAAATTTTGTTAAGGAAGATAAGATACTTGGCAAAGCAGTATTTAGCTATTATCCATCGGTATATATGTTGAATTAATATTGGATTTGATTAATAAATCATACAAGATAAGAAGTTGATTACTATAGACTATAGTAATCAACTTCTTCCTCAATTATAAAGCCACAGCCTTTATATAAGCTGCAGGCTTTTTTGTTTGCATTTGAAACGTGGAGTGAGACAACGTTATAATTATCTTTGGCAAGATAATTAAGAATTAATTTTAAACCATATTTACCATAACCATTACCACGTTTTGAGGATTCTATTTCATAATCAAATATACACAATGACTTATCGCTATATTTATAAATCATACAGCCACCGATATAATCATCGCCAATCCAGAAAGTAAATTCCGAGGTATGTTCATCATAATCTCTGGTAAGTAACTCAAGTGGACAATCAGACAGATTATTAAAGGCATTAGAATTGTTATTACTCTCAGAATTAGACGAATTAAAATAATAACACATTTTATATTCAATATGTGCTATTGAATAATTACGTTTAGCAAGATAATGTATGGCAGCATCTGATGGAGAATTTGACATACTATCTGGCATAGTATCAGAAGTAATATTAGTCAAAGTATCTGATAAATTGATAAATTTATTGATTGGAAAATATATGCACTCAGGATTAATACCTGCATTTTTAATATCATTAGTTACTTCGTTTAAGATAGATGAGAATATCCCTTGATTTCGGTAGTCTGGCAGAACACAGGCATAGAGATTAATGTCATTCTCGGATGAAAAGAACACTGTCAGGTATCCTGCGAAATGATTGTCACAAGAACATAAATAAGCAAGTGGAAGCTTAGAAACAGAAGTAACTGAATCATCTCCTAAATATACATCATAAGTCGTATTATCGTATATTTCAGCTATATGTTTAATGTTGTTAATAATATCAATATCTTCAGGTGATAAAAAATCAGATTTAATAACTTTATATTTTTTCATACTATCCTCGATTCCTGTATAATTGTGAAAATAAGAGAAGAGAAATTCGCATAAGTAATTTCTCTTCTGATAAATATCTATCCGTATTTAATATGCTTTATAAGAAACATCTAAATCAACATTGCCTGAAATACCAGGAACGGAACCAGTTTCAGAATATTGCCAGATTTTTACCATACTTGCTGGAAATTTAATTTTACTACCATTGCCGGGATGTTCAAATCCTTCATCAAAATTGCTATATCTGGCAAACCATAGCTCTACACCAGCTTTATTTAAACGATTATAATCAAGATAATTTTCCATCCAATTTTTATTAGCATATAATAAAAAGTCATATCCGTTAGCTTCTATAATTCTCTTGAATGCAAGAACCATGTTAGTACGTTCTGTTGTAGAAAGATTTTTTTGGCACTCGTCTTCAATATCGTATACTACTGGATAAGAGATATTCATGCCTCTTAGCTTAGAAATTATGCTTTTTGCCTCTTTTTCAGCTTCTTTTACATTTGTAGCAAGTGAATAGCTGTAAGCACCTATTTTAAGTCCTGCCAGATTAGCTTTTTCAATGTTTGTACTGAAATGCCTATCAGCCGATGTTCCATTTTGTACACGAATCATTGCAAAATAATAACCGGCAGCAGCTACTTGCTTCCAATCAATAGAGTTACCCTGATGATGAGAAACATCAATACCTTTATATGTAGCCGTAACATATGGTTTTCTTGTAGAACCTGGTGCAGGATCACCTTTAGCAACAATCATAACCTGGATGGCTTCAACACGATATTTTAATCCGGTAGTACCGGCTATGCTGCCATTGCTTGTCCAGCCTAGCCAACCTAGTGTCTGCGAATGTACACGATAATATATATCGTATTTAGATGCTTCACTGCCTGTTAATTTGATTTTGACGGCTTCAATACGTTTAGCCTGACCGGTAGTGCCGGCATATTTACCATTCGATTTCCAACCCTGCCATCCTATGCTTTGTACATGAGTACTGTATCTTATTCCGAGTTTTGAAGTTGGCACACCGGATATAGACATCTGGAGAGCTTCAACACGTTTAGCCTGACCGGTAGTACCTGAAATAACACCATTAGATACAGCATTCTGCCAGCCATAAGTCTGAATATGAGTACTATAATTAAGAATTATTGGATCAAGAGATGGAACCGGTGTATAAGATGCAGGAGCAGCTGCCCCCTTTTTAATAATAATTACCTGATATGCTTCAAGCATATAGCATTCTTTATCACTTCCTGATATGGCACCATCACATACCCATGGTCCCCAGCCACCAGAAGCGTTATAAGTTCTGTAATATACGCTGTAATTAGCTGATTGATAACCAGTCAGCCTTATCCGTAATCCAAAAGTTTTACGCGCTTTTCCGGTAGTACCTGCGATTGCATCGTCTGATACATAATCCTGCCAGCCATCTTTTTCAACATAAAGAGAATATTGAATACCAAATGATTTGGTAGATAATTTCATTCTGGCAGCTTCTAGTTTTAGATTCTTTGATGTAGTACCTGAGACACCTTCATCATATGCATAGTCCTGCCAGCCTATATCAGATACATGAGCACTATAGTATACAGTTGGAGCCTGCGCTACAGTTGAGGGTAAATTAGATGGTGCGGGACTTCCTTTTGGAACGAGCATAATCTGTATTGCTTCAATCTTATTATTGATACAGCTTGTACCTGCTTCATTACCGGCAGGAACCCAGCCCATCCATCCGACATTTGATTTATGTATCTGATAATATAAGTCATACTTTTCGTTTACTTCCCCTTTTAGAGAAATCTGTATGGCCATAATACGCTTATGTTTTCCGGTTGTACCAGTAGTTGCACCGTTAGAAACATATGATTGCCAGCCTGAACCATCAACATAACTTCTGTACTGGATATCACCGGAAATACCTTGCAGGCTAATATTAAGAGCCTCTAATTGCAGGTTTTTACCTGTTGTTCCTGCAAGTGTTCCGTCAGAGACTGAATCCTGCCATCCGATATTCTGGCTATGTGCCTGATACACAACGTGGACATTAGAATCTGTATCTCCATAAATTTTTTCGATTCTATAAGGATTAATTGAAAAAAGCGAAAAGACCAATGTTAGGATAAGAAAAACGGAAAAATGCTTTTCTTTAAATGAATTTTTCATACTAAACTCCATTCTACAATAATTGTATTAATATTACGCTATATATAATACTATAAAATAATATAAAATTAAACATTTTATATGTAAAAAAAATGCAAAACTACATTGTAAAATATTGGTAAATCTAATATTATTATATATAGAGATTGAAAAATTAAATGAACAAACGTTTTAGATATAATTTGGATATAATATTGATATAAATATGAATATAAATATATCAATATTATAAAAATATGAAATAAATTTTGGAAACGGAGAAGAAAATGGATAATAAAGTGATGAAAAGAGAAGAAATCAGTAATGAGTTTAAATGGAGAATGGAAGATGTATATAGTGACGAAAACTTATGGAGAGAGGACATAGAAAAGGTAGAAAAGTTATTACCGGGGCTTACTAAGATGCAGGGGAAAATTTGTGAGAATAAGGATAATTTCAAGCATACAATTGAGTTAATAAATGAGATAGAATTTTTAGTGGAAAAGATATATTTCTATGCTAACCAGAAATATCATGAGAATCTTGGTAATGGCAGATATCAATCATTTTCGGATGAATCGGTTGCTTTGCTGACTAAATTCTATGCAGCATCATCATTTGTAGAACCTGAGTTATTAGCACAGTCAGAGGATTTGATAAATGCATATCTGACAGAGAATAAAATGGATAGTTATAAACACTATTTTGATGATTTATTCAGACAGAAAAGTCATATTTTAAGTAGAGATGCAGAAGAAATATTAGCACTGACTCAGAGCTTTTCGTCAGGAGCAAATGACATATTCAGCGTATTTAATAATGTAGATATCAAATTTCCAGTTATCAAGGATGAAAATGGCACAGATGTACAATTAACTCACGCCAAACTTAATCTTTTTATGGAGAGCAGTGACAGAAATGTAAGAGAAGCAGCATTTAAGGGTTTATATAAATCTTATGATGATTACAGAAATACCCTTGCAGCAATCTATATAAACAGTCTTAAGAAGGATAAATTCTATGCAACAGTAAGAAAATATCCATCAAGCAGGGCAATGTTTCTTGAAGATGGCAATATTCCGGAAAGCGTTTATGATAATCTGGTAGAAACAGTTAGTGATAATCTTGGACTTCTTCACAGGTATATAAGTCTTAGAAAGAAGATTATGAATGTAGATGAATTGCATTTGTATGATGTATATACGCCGCTTGTTGATGCATATAATAAAAATATTTCCTATCAGAATGCAAAAGAAATGGTATTAGAAGGACTTAAGCCTATGGGAGAGGAATATATAAGTCTACTTAAAGAAGGTTTTAATAATGGCTGGATTGATGTATATGAAAATGAGGGCAAGAGAAGTGGAGCATATTCGTGGAGTGTCTATGGAACTCATCCATATGTACTTCTCAATTTTCAGCCGAATTTAAACAATGTATTTACAATAGCCCATGAGATGGGGCATGCATTGCATTCATATTATTCAAATACTAACCAGAGATATTCAAATGCGGCTTACAAAATATTTGTAGCAGAAGTGGCATCTACATGTAACGAATCACTACTTATTAACCACTTAATTAATAAGGCGGAAGATAAGAAAGAGAAAGCCTATCTGATTAATCATTTCCTGGAGCAGTTTAGAACTACATTGTTCAGACAGACTATGTTTGCTGAATTTGAAAATATTGTCCATGGAATGGTCGACAGAGGTGAAGCTATTAATTGTGATATAATGTGTGAAAAATATTATGAACTTAATAAAAAGTACTTTGGAGATGATATAATATTAGACAAGGAGATAGAAATGGAATGGGCAAGAATACCGCATTTCTATTCATCATTTTATGTATATCAGTATGCCACAGGTTTTTCGGCAGCAGTTGCCTTATCTAAGAAGATATTAGATGAGGGTGAGAAAGCGGTCGAGGATTATAAGAAATTTTTAAAAGCAGGTTGTAGTGACTATCCTATAGAAGTTCTTAAATATTCAGGAATTGATATGAGTAAGAAGGAGCCTGTTGTGTTAGCAATGAAGATGTTTGAACAGCTATTAGATGAATTTGAAAAGTTGATGAAATAGAAGTGACCAGCGGTAATGGTTATCGGGAGGTACTGATTTGAAAATTATTGATGCACTATACAGAAGAAAATCTGTCAGAAATTTTATGGATAAAGAGATTGAGAAGGATTTATTAGAAAGAATAGAAGGCAGATTAAGAGATACGGAATTATTCGATAAAAATGAGAAAATAAGTTTCGTAATTTCTGATTATTGTAAGAAATCATTCTATGCACCATATTATATCGGAGTTTATGCATCAGATACAAAGCAGGGAATGATTAATGCCGGCTTTGTATTACAGCAACTATCGGTATATTTAAGTGCGATAGGAATAGCGAGTTGTTATCAGGCAAAATCTGTATTTTTTAAACCTGTTAATTCAGAAGGGAAAGTTTTAGTAATTTCATTAGCAATGGGATATCCAAATACTTCTATGTATCGTGAGGTTGAAGAAATCAACAGATTTAAGCTGGATAAAATCTGTATTAAAAAAGAAGAGCCTAATGATGAAGTAAAAAGATTAATAGAAATCGCTAGGATTGCTCCATCAAGTTATAATGCGCAGCCATGGAGGTTTGTTGTATACAATAATCGCATTCATATTTTTGTTAAGAAACATATGATTGGAAATATTGAGAGATACAAGTATATAAATATAGGAATAATGCTTGGAAATATCGTTCTGGGTTCGGAAGAACTGTGGATAGATATAAAATTTAAGGAGTTAAATGAATTAAACAGACGTGAATATGGGAATAATGAATATATAATTTCACTAATTAATAAGAATACAGATGGGCGAATTGTATAGAGAAAATATATCTTTAATAAAGTGAAAATAAACTTTTCACTTTATTAATTGTATTTACATTTTATTATAGATAATTTCATAAAAAATTATGGAAAAATAAAAAAACGGTTGACAAATATATTTAGGTATAGTAAAATACCAAATGTGCTTAACAGCACATACACATTGCGCGAGTGGCTCAGTTGGTGGAGCACGACCTTGCCAAGGTCGGGGTCGCGGGTTCGAGTCCCGTCTCGCGCTTATTTTTTTTTGCGAAAAGATAGACAGAATAATCTGCCTGTCTTTTTTGCTTACCAGGAAATTTCGTTGAAATTGTCCTGGTAAGCAAAAAACGCTCCGCCGCAGGCGGAGAATGTCGCAAGCGACATTCTTTATTCTTTTATAGGAATCTTTTGGCTATTATTAAGAAATTCAATCTTAATAATACTGTACAAATAATAAGTTATTTGGTAATATATAATCATAGTAAAGCAATAGGAAATAAATTGCTGATATCATTATATAAAAATAAATACATAAGTATCTGCGGAATGGAGGATAGTGTGAAAAATAATGCTGATGCGATTATTTTTCACATAGCTATTTGTTTCGGAGCGAAAGCAAATAGCCATTATGGCAGAAGAGAAATCGCCTGTGCGAATTTCTCTTCGCCTCTTCGCGATAAATCGCTCAGAAATGAGGATAATATGGCAGAAAGAAACCTTAATTTTGATAGAATAATTAATAGAAAGAATACAAGATGTTTAAAATATGATTTTGCAAAAAGACGAGGTATGCCTGAAGATGTATTGCCGCTTTGGGTTGCGGATATGGATTTTGAGACATCTTCATATATAGAAGATGCGTTAGTGGAACGTGCTAAAGAGGGAATCTTTGGATATAGTGAGGTTCAGATACCATATTTTGAAATAGTTAAGGATTGGCAGGTAAGACATCATAAATGGAATATAGAAGAGAAATGGTTGATTAAGACACCGGGTGTTGTATTTGCGTTAGCTATGGCTGTCAAGGCATTTACTGATCCGGGAGATAATGTTCTGATTCAGCAGCCTGTATACTATCCTTTTTCAGAGGTAATTTCTGATAACGGAAGAAATATTGTAAGCAACACATTATATCTTGGAGAAGACAACAGATATCATATTGATTTTGAAGATTTTGAAAATAAAATTGTAAATGAAAATATTAAGCTATTCCTGCTTTGCAATCCACATAATCCTGTTGGACGTGTCTGGAGTGAGAAAGAATTAACAAGATTAGGTGATATATGTGTAAAACATAATGTAATCGTGGTAAGTGACGAGATACATAATGATTTTATCTTAAAAGGAGAACATACAGTATTTGCAAATATCAAAAAAGAATTTGAAGATATAAGTATTATCTGTACATCACCTAGTAAGACATTTAATTTAGCAAGTATGATGATATCTAATATATTTATTCCAAATAGTACACTAAGAAGCAGATATAGAAAAGAGTTAGATGCAGCAGGAATTAGTCAGCTTGGAGTAATGGGACTTGTAGCCTGTGAGGCAGCATATAAGGATGGCGAAGAATGGTATCAGGCAATGCTTAAATATATCAAGGAAAATGTTGAATTTACAAGAAGATTCGTAGAAGAGAAAATGCATGGTGTAAAAATGATTGATATAGAGGGAACTTACCTTGTATGGCTTGATTTCAGAGGAACAGGCATAGATGCAGATGAATTAGACAATATAATAATTAATAAAGCTAAATTATGGTTAGACAGCGGTAAGATATTTGGTGATTGTGGAAGAGGCTTCCAGAGGATAAATGTAGCCTGCCCACGAAGTGTATTAAATGAGGCATTGGTAAGAATAGAAAATGCTATAGCAAAATAGTGGATAAACTAATTGATATATTGTTTTTACAAAGATATTGAATTCATATCTAACTTAATATCCTGTAATTTGTATATATTGCATAAATTATAAGAAAGTTTACGTTTAAAATATACAAAAATACATAAAAATATTGACAATTTACACGATATATATTAAACTTAAGTTAGTAGTAAAGAAGGCGTGTAACTGGTCAGGCAGGCATAACCATCATTTGAAAATAAGAGTATCCTTTTATATTCGATGTATGGTTATTTTTATTTTAAAGAAAATACTTCGTACTTACTTTATTTACTTTAAAATAAAAATACTCCGTATTTACAAAGTAATATTATAATTCGGCTTTAACTTGCCGGGAGGGACAAAATGAAGATAGAAAAAGTACTGAATAATAATATTATAAGCTCATTAGATGATAAAGGAAGAGAACTGGTCTTAATGGGCAAAGGTCTTGGATTTGGACGAAAAGCAGGCGAAGAAGTAGATGAATCCAAGGTGGAGAAGATATTTAGACTTGACAGTAATACAGAATCTAAACATTTTCAGGAAATAATCGAGAATATGCCTATTGAACATTTACGGCTTACAACTGAAATTATAAAGTATGCATACGATATAATAACTACTAAATTAAGCAGAAGCATATATGTGACACTTTCAGATCATATTAATTTTGCGATAGACAGATTTCATAAGAATCAGAATATGAGCAATCAGCTAAAAACTGAGATTAAGAAATTTTATCCGCTCGAATACCAGATAGGTCTTAAGTCTCTAGAGATGATAAAGTCAGAGCTTGGTATTGAACTGCCAGAGGATGAGGCGGCATCAATAGCGATGCATTTTGTAAATGCTGAATTAGATAATACAAATATGAATCAGACAATGATGATAACTAAGATGATTCAGAATTGTATGAATATAGTTAAATATCATTTTAAGATAAAGCTTGATGAAGAATCTGAATATTATTCAAGATTTGTTACACATCTTAAATATCTTACCTACAGATTATTTACGGGGACCGGATATGAGACGCATGGTGAAGAAGATGAAGAATTATTCGAGATGATAACTAGGAAATATGCAGATGAATACAAATGTGCGAAACGAATTGCATTATTTGTGGACAAGGAACTTAATTTTATACTTCCTGACGAAGAACTTATGTATCTGACAATACATATAAGAAAAATAACTTATAAAAAGCCAACGTAAGAAAATAGTAAAATCAAAATCAGTCCGCCTAGGATTGTTACTGGTAAAGCAGGCAAAACCCAAGAGACTGGCATTAATTATAATAATATAATATTTTGCCGGTTTTTTGGGTATTTTAATATAACAGGATTATTAAGGTTTTCAAAGTTCAAAGCCTGAAGTCATAAGATGATTACAGGAAAGAGACTTAAATATAAAATAAAAAAAGAAAGGGCGCAAAAGCGCAGGGTGACAATTATGAAAAAATTTAATTATGTAATTACAGATGAAGTTGGAATTCACGCAAGACCAGCAAGCTTACTTGTTAAGGAGGTTAAGAAGTATGCTTCTAAGGTTACAATTGAAGCAAATGGTAAATCAGCAGATGCATCAAAGTTAATGGCGGTTATGAGTCTCGGAGTTAAAAATGGTGCAGAAGTTACAGTCAGTGTTGAAGGAGAAGATGAAGAAACAGCCTGTGCAGAAATTGAAGAGTTTTTTAAGGCTAATCTGTAAGAGCTGTAATATGAAAGGCAAGGGTGTGAACATATGGAGAAATTTACCGGAAAATCAATATTTAATGGAATTGCAATAGGAAAAATACTTTTTTATTCAAAAGATGGTGTTCAGATTTTCAGACATAAGGTTGAAGATACTGATGCAGAAATTGCAAGATATAATAAAGCTAAGGAAAAGGCAATTGAAGAATTGAATGCCATCTATGAAAAAGCCGTAAAAGAAGTCGGAGAAATGAATGCGGCAGTATTTGAAGTACATGCAATGATGTTAGAAGATGATGATTATAATGATTCAGTAAAAAATATTATAACTTCGCAGGGCGTTAATGCCGAATATGCTGTTGCTACAACCAGTGATAATTTTTCTAAAATGTTTGCGGAAATGGATGATGAATATTTTCAGGCAAGGGCAATAGATATTAAAGATATTTCAGAGAGAGTATTAAATATTTTAGCAGGAAGAAGCAGTGAAAATATTCTTGGAGATGAGCCGGTTATCGTAGTTGCAAATGATTTAGCTCCAAGTGAAACAGTACAGATGGATAAAGAAAAATTACTTGCATTTGTTACAGAAGGGGGTTCATCTAATTCGCACACAGCAATACTTGCCAGAACTATGAATATTCCTGCACTTATCGGAATCAAGATTGACAGGGAATGGAATGGTAAGATGGCGGTTGTAGACGGTTACAATGGAGAACTTATCCTTGAACCAGATGAAGCTACAATTAAGGTTATGAAAGAAAGACAGGAAAAGATTGCCAAAGACAGAGAAATGTTACAGTCTCTTAAAGGAAAAGAAGATGTGACACTTGATGGAAAACATATTAAATTATATGCAAACATCGGAAGTGTGGCAGATGTTGCAAATGTACTTAAAAATGATGCAAATGGAATAGGACTTTTCAGAAGCGAATTTTTATATCTTGAAAATGATACATTTCCAACAGAGAACGAGCAATTTCAAGCTTATAAAGCGGTTGCTGAGAATATGGCAGGAAAGAAGGTTGTTATCCGTACATTAGACATTGGAGCTGATAAGCAGGTAGATTATTTTGGACTTGATAAAGAGGATAATCCGGCAATGGGATATCGTGCCATAAGAATATGCCTGAAACAGCAGGATATTTTTAAGACACAGTTAAGAGCATTATTAAGAGCTAGTGCCTATGGAAATATTTCAATAATGTTTCCTATGATAATATCGGTAAATGAAGTAAGACAGATTAAGGCAATCGTTGCAGAGGTTAAGGAAGAACTTATAAGTCAGGGCATTACAGTGGGTGATGTGGAGTTAGGCATAATGATAGAGACACCAGCTGCCGTCATGATAAGTGATTTGCTCGCAAAAGAAGTAGATTTCTTTAGCATTGGAACAAATGATTTGACACAATACACACTTGCAATTGACAGACAGAATTCTAAACTTGATGATATCTATGATTCACACCATGAGGCTATATTAAGAATGATCAGAATGGTTGTGGAAAATGGACATAAGAACAATTGCTGGGTAGGAATCTGCGGCGAATTAGGTGCAGATACAACACTTACAGAAGAATTCATTAAGATGGGAATTGATGAATTATCAGTATCACCTACATTTGTACTTCCTATAAGAAAAATAATAAGAGAAATAAAAGCAGGAGAATAGTTATAAATTTCATAAAATATTTAGATATTATTTGATATAAAAATGTTGTCTTATTCACAAAGTAATGATATAATATAGCGAATTAGGGTCGATGTACCCTAATTCGTTTTGTGTGTTAAATAAAATTTTACATATATCATATTATTAGGTAAGGTGACATTATGAAGAAACTTATTTTAGTGACAAGTCCACCAGCTTGTGGAAAAACATTTGTATCAATGAAGTTAGCAGAAGCTTTAAGTCATGTTGTATATCTTGATAAAGATACACTTATCTGTCTTAGTAAGCAGATTTTCAAGGTAGCTAACCAGCCATATAACAGAAGTAGTGATTTCTTTAATGCAGAAATCAGAGATTATGAATATGAAGCTATTATGGCTCTTGCAATGGAAGCATTAACATATGAAGACACAGTATTAATAAATGCACCATTTACAAGTGAAATCAGAGATGATGAGTACATAAAAGGACTTAAAGAAGAGCTTAAGAAGAAAGGTGCTAAATTAGTTGTTGTCTGGGTTAGAACAGATCCAGAGGTATGCCATCAGAGAATGATTGACAGAGCATCAGACAGAGATACATGGAAGTTGACACATTGGCATGAATATATTAAGAATGTGAACTTTACAATACCAACTAATCTTGAAGACCCTAATGATCCTGGAACATTATTAATATTTAATAATTCATCAGAAGAAGAGTTTGATAAGAGTCTTAAAGAGATTACAGCAAAAATAGAAGAAGCATAACAAAAGTTTATGCTTCTTCTTTTATTTATATATTGAGTTATAGCTGTATAGCTTATTATATATTATTTTAATATCATTTTATATATCAAGTAATTTATTAACCGCAGATTGCAATTCAGGCATACTGCGGTATTTTTTTATTAATCTCTTCTCAGCAGTCGTTAATATTATTGGATCTGTATCAGGTGTTTTATATCCGAATGTTCCCAGAATATTTTCTATTCCATAAATTTTACAGAGAAATAGCAGGGTATCAGCATCGGGTTGTGTAGTTCCATTTTCCCAGCCATATATAGTCTTAATTGCAACATTTATATCATTTTCAGCAAGAGATTCAGCTACATCACTCACAGACATATTTCTTAATTTTCTATAATATCTCAACATTAAACCGATTTTTGGATTCTTCATATTATATACTGTAAACCTTTCATTCAAATAAAGCTTCTTAAGGTATAATAATCCAGCTTTTTGGTGGTGTCAATGAAATGTATTGTCGAAAAAGAAAATATTTATTGAAATTCTATCTAAACAAGAATATAATAAGAAAAAGATAAGAATAATTCTTTAGAACAAAGAAACGAAAAGGAAATTCTGCCTATGTTTGATAAGAGTGTAACTAAACATATATATGAATACATAGTTAATAACAATATTTCATTAAGCCAGATAAATGAATATACAGGCATATCAGTAGATGAAATCATAAGTGAGGGCAGAAAGCTGAATGCTACAGAGCTACTTAGTCTGTGTGAATATTTGAATATACAGCCGAACAGATTTGTGGATACAGGTAATCCTGAACGGAGGTTAAAGTGATTAAATACTGGTGTGTAAGAGATAATATAGAGGCTAAGGAAAGTATATGTAATATTTGTGGAGAGAGAACAGAAGTACAGTCCGTAATCTATTGGTGTGATAAGTGTAATGTCCCTGTTTATGAAGATAAATGTCCTATATGTGGCAGTCACTTGAGGAGACTTACTTCAGATGTAAGACCGGTATTTCCAGAAGAGAGACTGTTAATCGAGATAGCCCTGGGAAAACCGTTTGCTTATATAAAATCATCTGTATGGAATGGTACTGGTAATAATTATTATGCAGATGGTAAGCGGATAAATGTATCTGTTAAAAAACTTATGGAGCTTGATGATAATTATGTGAGAAATGAATATAATCGTTTGTCAGTTGATAATACATATGAATATTTTAATGAAATTATAGAAAAGTTCATACATGCAAATGAAGACAGATATAACTACATAACGAAAGAAGCAATGTCTTATATCCGTGATAAAGCAGCAGGTTATGATTTAAATGAGATGTTTGTATCTTTTAGTGGAGGTAAAGATTCTACGGTAACATCAGATTTAGTAATGAAAGCACTTAGTACGCCGAGAATTCTGCATATTTTCGGAGATACGACGTTAGAATTCCCAGAGACGATGAAATATATGGAGGAATTTAAAAAAGAACACCCTAAGACCCCGCTTATTTCTTCGAGAAATAAGGATAAAGATTTTGAAGAATTGTGTAAGCAGATAGGACCTCCGAGCAGAGTAATGAGATGGTGTTGCACGATATTTAAGACGGGAGCAATCTCTAGAAGGATAGATATTCTCTTCAAGAATAAGAAGAGAATACTGACATTTTATGGGATAAGGAGAAGCGAATCGGCAAGCAGAAGCAAATACGACAGAGAATCAGATAGTCCAAAGATTGCGAAGCAGAGGACAGTTTCGCCTATAATTGACTGGTTTGATTTTGATGTATGGTTGTATATGCTTACCGCAAAGGTTAATTTTAACAATGCATACCGTTTAGGCTATGCAAGGGTTGGTTGCTGGTGTTGTCCTAATAATAGTGACTGGTCGGGTTTCTTATCTAAGATTCATATGCCTGAGCAATATTTTCATTTTAGAGATATGCTGATTGAATTTGCCAGGAATATCGGTAAGAAAGATGCAGAAGTATATATAGACAGCGGTAAATGGAAAGCAAGACAGGGTGGAAATGGCATAGAGTATGCCAAGACTTCGGTTGTCTCATTTGCACCATGTGCATTAGAAGAGAATGCGTTTAACTATGAATTACAGAAGAATATAACGGAAGAATTCTTTGAATTATTTAAGCCATTTGGCGAGCTTAATTACGAGATGGGTAATAAGAGACTTGGAGAAGTCTATGTACTCGGCCATAATGGGAATGTATTACTTAGAATTCAGGGAAGAGTCGGAAGTAACCAGTTAAAGGTAATTATTGTCAATCATAGAATTGCCGGCTCTAGAAATATTAAAAACGCAGAAGAGAAGATAAAGTGTCAGATAACGAAATACCAGATGTGTATGGCATGTCTTGCATGCGAGGCAGTATGCCGTCATGATGCGATTAAGATTAGTCAGGATAAAGACGGAAGAATTAATTATAGAATTGATAATGACAGGTGTAAACATTGTGGCGAATGTGTAGGTCACTTTGTGGGTGGCTGTTATATGAGAAAAGTATTAGCGATTAAGAGGTAGTGTGAAAAATATGAAATACAAGTTAAAAGGTCATGAATCATTTATGCCTAGAGAAGGCTGGCTTAGTAAAGCACTCAGATTAATAGAGACTGAACCTAAAATGTTTTCATTAAACTATGGTGCAGATACACTTGGCGTGGGTGCTAATATGGCAAAGGCTGTTAAATACTGGGCGCTTGCTTCTGATTTGATAGAAGAAGATGTGAAATACAGTTATAAAAGGACAGCCTTAGGTGAATGTATATATGAAAATGACAGATATATTGAGGATATATTTACCCTATGGATATTACATATAAATATTGCAAGTAATTTCGAGAAAGCAACCATATGGAATCTGTTCTTTAATGCAGGTAATCTTGAAGAATTTACTAAAGAGGATATGATAAGAATTATGTCTAATCATCTTGCGAATGTTATTGGAACAGATGAATTCTCTGAGAAATCATTAGCGGATGACTGTACCGGAATACTTAATATGTATTCTAAAGTAAGATGTAAGAATTATGATCCGGAAGAGAATACGATAAGTCCTTTTACAAGACTTAGACTAATTACTAAGAATAATCTTAAGTATAAAAAGACTGTGCCGGACATAGACAAACTTGACGAAAAAGTTGTTCTATTCATACTTAATAGAATGATAAATAGTAAAGATGACAGAAGCATTAATATCAGTGATGCGACTTATGGTAATAATGGTTTAAAGGCATTACTGAATCTTAAAATAAATGATGTGTATGAATATCTGGATAAATTGGCAGAAAATGAATATATTATCTTAAATAGAACGGCAGGACTTGATATGATTTATCTTACTAAAGAGATGTCAGATACTGACATTCTGAATGAATATTACAACGGTTAGGAGAATTTAATGAGTGAGTTACAAAGTATCATAAAGATAGATAATAATTTTCAGAAATCTATTAATCTTCAGTTAGATATTGGAAATGAGGATAAGGTAGGTAAATATATTGCCACTGAATCTTCTATGTTAATTGAGAATGAATACATTAATTCAATAAAGAATAAACACACAGGAAGAGCTACGATAATTGTCGGACCTTATGGAAAGGGGAAGTCGCATTTATTGTTAGATTTGATATCTAAACTTTCACATGCTGACAGACCATTTCTTCCTGTTATCATTTCACCTGGCGAATCATTACAGATTTCCTTTAAAATTGCATTAAATCAGGCTTTAGAAAGAGCAGGCATTAAGGATATAGTTGTCGATTCGTATTATGAAGAAGCTATTAAAGTTATATTAAAATGGAAGAAAGAATATAAGGATACATATGAGAAATTTAAAGAACTTATAGATACTAATGAGAAAGCCTTCTGCTTTAATCTTAGAAGCTGCAGGGAGAAAACACTTAATGAGTTCAAGAAAATATATGCGATTCTGACTTCAGGTAATGAATTTAATCCATTGATTCAGGAGGATGTCATAACTATATACAGGGAAATAGCTGATAAATTATGTAAAGACTACAATTATTCAGGTATTTTTATAGTATTTGATGAGTTCAGTAAATTTATCGAGGGACATTTAGTCGATGGCTTTGCAAATGATATGAAGTTATTGCAGGATATGTGCGAGCTTGCTAACAGGTCAGATGAAAGCCAGATACATATTACATTTGTTGCACATAAGAGCATAAAAGAATACGGCAACAGAATAGATAAAAGTGTAATTAATGAATTCAGGGGAGTTGAAGGACGATTAAGAGAAATACGATACGTGGTGTCCTCAAGAAATAATTACGAAGTTATTTCAAAGGTTATATGTAAAGATGAAAAAAAATTAGATAAATATCTACATGCACGAAATGACTATGATTTATATGAAGATATTCTAGATAAGACATTTGAGATGAAGATATTTTCGAATATATTTGATAAGGATAAATTTAATGAGATTATGGGTATCGGTTGTTATCCCCTTACACCTTTATCAGTATGGCTTCTTAGCAATATAAGTGAAAAAGTTGCACAGAATGAGAGAAGTATATTCACATTCTTATCAGGAAATGAGGGACATTCTTTATCAGATATAATTAATATTAATGATAATACCGGAATGTTTATAGGTGCGGATGCAATTTATGATTATTTTGAAAATATATTTATGGATGAACACGATAACCAGAAGATTCATAATGAATGGCTAAGAGCAGATTATGCACTGCATCAGACAGAAGATTTACTTGAGAAACAGGTGATAAAGACCATTGCGTTATTAGAAATGTGCAGTGGTAATGATGATGTAAGTATAAATGACAATACAATAAGACTCTCGCTTGGAATAAGTAGCACATTACTAGAACAGGCAGTAAGCAGTCTGAAGGCTGAGAATATAATTGTCTGGAGAAACAGAACTAATTCATATAATTTCAAGATTAATATAGGAATTGATTTAGAAAATGAGATAAAGAATATTGCTTATTCAAAGTATGATAATGTGGACGAATGTCTTGTAATAAGCAGGATTATGGAAGAAGAATATGTACTTCCTAAGAAATATAATATGGAATATACGATGACAAGATATTTTTCATATGAATTTATGACAGAAGATACATTTATGAAGATTAGCAATTCTGAGTATTTATTCAAGGACAGATTCGCTGACGGCAAAATCATTATGATTATTTCTGATAAAATTGCAGATATTAGCAAGGTACAGGAAAAGGTTAAGAAATTAGCGGATAAAAGAATTGTTGTATTATGTTCAAAATATGCATTTACAGGTTATAGCTATATTAAGAAATATATGGCAGCAAGGGAATTGTCAGGTGATAATGAATTTATTGAAAGTAATAAGGCATTAGTGCAGGAATTAGAATTGTATATTCAGGATTTAATTTATGAGGTAAATGAAATTGTAAAATATAATTTTATGCCCGAATATAAGAGGTCAGTTATAGTAACATACACTACATTAGAAAACATAGAAGATGTATATTCAGAGGTGGGCTTTAACAGACTATTAAGTCGGATATGCAGTAATTACTATAATAATGCGCCTAAAATCAATAATGAGATGATTAATAAAAATACACTTTCTGCTCCAATAAGAAAAGCCAGAATTAAGATTATCGATGAAATTCTCACAAATGGTGACGTTACTAAGTATGAAACAGGGACAAGTCCTGAAGCGACTATTTACAGAGCCGTTAAAAAAGGAATTTATGACAGCGGAACAATATGTGTGTATGGTATAATCGGCGATTTTGTAAAAAAATGCAATGGTAAAAAAGTAAGTTTTGGAAAATTATTTGACAGGCTGCAAGGTGAAAATATCGGTGCAAGAAAGGGAGTTATACCTATCTATATTGCTAATGAAATAACCAGTATTAAAAGAGCAGTTGTTATCTATTACCATGATAAAGAGGTATCTTTTAATGGAACAACATTAAATAATATCTGTGATAAGCCTTATGAATACAGCATGTTGATAGAGCGTGGATGGTATGATAAAGAAGAATATGGCAAACGTTTATATTATGTATTTGGCGGTGATATAGAGAAGTATTCTGAAGCAGGATATGACAAAATGAATATAACTATGCAGCTTATTCAGAAATGGGTAAGAGGTTTACCACAATATACACTTGTAAGTAAATATTCTGATAAGAAACTCAATAAGTTCATTAAATCTTTAAAAAGAGTAGATATTAATCCAAGAGATTATCTGTTAGAAGAGCTTCCTGATATTCTCGGAGCAAATGGAGATTTCTCATATAAAGAATTAGTAGAAGATGTTAGAAGGATGAAGCAAAAACTCGATGGATTTATTGATATAAAGTATAGGCAACTTGAAAAAGCCACTAAGGAATTATTTGGTGGTGCAAAACGGGATGATTTATACAGAGTGCTTATGAACTGGAATGATTCAGTGGAGAAAAAGGTATCAAGTTCAGTAGTAAGCCAGAGACTTAATCAGTTTATTATGCTGCTTAATTCGCTGAAGACACACAATAATAAAGTTATTATTTCAGAGATTTCACATAATCTTATCGGTATGTATGTAGAGAACTGGGACGATAGCTGCGAAGAGAGATATCTTACAGCGTTAAAGGAAGTAATTGACGAAGCCTCCGGAATAAATGATATCTCAGAAAATACTGACGGAAAGCAGAAGATAGTATTCACAGATTCTAATGGAAACATTGTAGAGAAATATTATAACAAGGCTGATGATGATGGTGTAAGTGATTATCTTATTAATGCAGTCGAATCAACAATTAATGAATTTGGTGATTCACTTGAAATGAATGAGAAAGTTTCAGCAATGATAAAGATATTAGAGCAGATGTTGAAGTAAAGGAAGTGCTAAAAATGATTTACTTAGATAATGCCGCAACTACATATCCAAAACCAGAGGAAGTCTATGAGATAATGGACAGAACTAACCGTAATTGTGCGTTTAATACTGGCAGAGGTTCATATAAGGCTGCAAGAAAATTAAATGAGCTGCTTGAGAATACAAGAGATAAAATAGTGAATCTGGTATATGGAGATTGTCACAATGTTGTATTTACTCCATCAGTAACAATTGCACTAAATCAGATTATAAATGGGTTAGAGGCAGTTAATTCTAAAAATGATGCAGTTGTATATGTATCGCCATATGAACACAATGCAGTTGCAAGAACTCTTGCTTTACTTAAGAGTAAAAGAGAAAGCATAAAGAGTGGATTAATAATACGTGAACTTCCAATTAATCCCGAGACATTAGAGATTGATTTAGATAAGGTTAAATATGATTTTGCAATGGAACCTCCGGCTTTAATATGCTGTAATCACATAAGTAATGTTACAGGATATATTTTACCGGTACAGAGTATCTTTGAGTATGGTAAGGAATATAACTCAATTAATATATTAGATGCTTCACAATCATTAGGACTTGTAAAAATTATTGAAGATAGAGCAAATAGCCATTTTATAAATGCTGATTTCATAGCATTTGCAGGCCATAAAAGTCTGTATGGTCCATTTGGGGCAGCAGGCTTTATAACTAATAATAAATATGAATTAGCACCATACATAGCAGGTGGAACAGGAAGTGACTCGCTTAATCTTCATATGCCGGAGGAGATAACTGTCGGTCAGGAGCCTGGAAGCCACAATATCGTAGCCATAGCGGGACTAAGTGCTGCACTGGATAATATAGAACATAATATGATAGAAGATGTATACAAATACGAGAAAAAACTGACAGACAAGCTTATAGACGGATTAAAGAAAAACAGAAATATAAAATTGTATCTGCCTGCAAATATGCATAATCATATCGCAATTGTATCCTTCAATGTAAAGGGTTATAAGGCTGATGAGGTTGGAAAAATTCTAGATGAAGATTTTGATATTGCAGTAAGGACAGGTTATCATTGTGCACCGTATATCCATAAGTGGCTTCATAGCGAAGAATATGCAGGTACAGTAAGAGCGAGTATCGGAAGATATACGACAGAAGAGAATATTGAAAGTCTTATAGATGCGTTAGAGGAATTGTAGAAAATATGGTGTAGAAACGATAGAGAATGTAGATTAGGAGGTACGAAGATGTTCAAGGATATGAAATGTAAGCGTATGTATCGTTCAGACATGAATGATAATGTAGCTTTAGATTTTTTAGTTCCGCTTTTAGAAAATGCAAAGCTATACAGACGCGCAGTTGGATATTTCTCAACTACTTCATTAGAAATGTTATCTGTGGGTTTAGCTGCTATGGAGAGAAATGGCGGAAAAATAGAGGTTATATGTTCTCCAAAATTGAGTAAAGAGGACATAGAAGCAATTAATTTAGGATATAAAACAAAGGAAAAGGCATTTGTAGAAGCACTTGATGTATCGCTTACTAATCCGATAGATGAGTTTGCAAAGGAAAGACTTAATATAGTAGCTACTTTAGTGGCAAACGGTGTATTGAATTTCAAAATTGCATTTATGGAAGATGATAATGGAATAAATATTTATCATGAGAAATTTGGCATAGCCTATGATGAAGCAGGAGACCGAATAGCTTTTTCAGGTTCAATGAATGATTCGGAAAATGGGTTTGAAAATAACTTTGAATTAATTACGGTATTTTCTGATTGCAACTCTGCCGAGCAAAAAGAATATGTAGATGAAATGGAAAGTAATTTCAAGAGACTCTTAGAAGATAATACAAGTAAGTTAAAGGTAATACCATTTCCTAAGATTATAATAGATAAATTACTGGCTTACAGGTGTGGAGATATAGATTATAAAGTTGATGAAAAACAATTTGGAAGTGGAGTTAACAGATTAAAGAAAAATGTATTTATTAAGATACCTGATACGATTAAATTGTTAGATTATCAGAGAGAGGCAATTATTAATTGGAAAAAGCAGGGTTTTACAGGAATATATGATATGGCAACAGGTACAGGAAAGACTATTACGGCATTGGGAAGCATAGAGTATCTGGCAACTGAATTAGACAATAACGTTGCTGTATACATTATTTGTCCATATATACATCTGATAACTCAATGGGAGGAAGATTTAGTTAAGTGGGGAACGAATCCTATATTAGCTTACGGGCAATCAAAGGATAAAGAATGGTATAAACATTTAATTGATGCCAATAAAAGATTCAAATTGCTAAAAAAACCATATATCTGTATTACTACAAATGATACTTTTAAAAGTGAAAAATTTCAGAACATTTTCAAGAACTTTACATATGATGAAAACATATTATTAGTTGTAGATGAAGCACATAATGTTGGCTCGAAAGGTATGGTGGAATGTCTTAATGAAAATGTTAAATATCGTCTGGCTCTATCAGCAACTATAGAAAGGCATAGAGATAAATCAGGGACAGATGCCATATTTAGATATTTTAAAGACAGGTGTATTGAATATCCGTTAGAACGAGCTATTGAAGAAGGTAATTTATGCCAATATGAATATCATATAATTTATTCATTTCTATCTGATGAAGAATTAAGTGAATATATAAGAATTACTAAGGAAATGAGTAAATGTTATGTAAATAAAAATGGTAAAAGGAAACTAAATGAAGTAGGTAAACTAAAAGCATTTCAACGAAGAAGAATTATTGCAGGTGCAAAAGATAAAATAGGACTTCTAAAAAAATATATGGAAAAATATCGTGATGATTCACATATTCTGGTATATTGCGGAGCAACAAAAGTAATAGACGAAAATACAGATGAAGAAGAAAAGCAAATATTATTAGTTAATAAAATGATAGAAGACGAATTAGGAATGAGTGTACATAAATTTACGGCTGATGAAGACATATATGAAAGAGAAACTATAAAGCAATGTTTTGACAGAGGAATGTATCAGGTTTTAACAGCAATCAGATGTCTTGATGAGGGCGTAAATATTCCTAATATTCAGAAGGCTTTTATTCTGGCAAGTAGTCAGAATCCGAAAGAATTTATTCAAAGGCGAGGACGACTTCTAAGGAAAGCAAAAGGAAAAAATATTGCAATAATATATGATTTTATTACATTGCCAAGAGCATTTTCGATGATTCATAGTGACAATTATGAAGAAGATAAAGGGATTATTGTAGGTGAAATGTTAAGAATTCAGGAATTCACAAAATCTGCAATAAATAAAAGAGAAGGCTTTGATGCGATAGATACAATACAGGAAGCCTATAATATATATCTTGATTTAGATGAAGAAATGGAAAGATTAAAGGAGGAAGATACAGATGAATGAGAACAACGTAGATAAGGAAAAATTAGATTATTTATTCAACCTGATTAGAATGTATGAGGGTAATAATCTTCGAACTAATAAGTATGATGATGATGCTATGATAAAAATTATAGAAAAAGAGATTAGAAAAATAGTTGATAAGGAGGAACAGCAGCATGAAATTTAAGAGAATTAAGATAAACAATTTTATGAGATATAAAGGTGAACATGAGATAGAATTCTCTTGTGATGATGAGAAAAATGTAACGGTCATTATGGGTGAGAATACATTTGGTAAAACTACATTAGCACAGGCGTTTCGTTGGGGACTTTATGGAGAGATAATCGATACAAAATATGGTACGCAGAGAAATACAATACTCTTAAATAAAGATGTATTAGCAGGACTTGGAAGTATCGATGATGCATCGGTATCAGTTGAACTGGAAATTATAGATGAAGATATGTCATATATTTTCAGAAGAGAAGCAAAATATGCAAGAAAATTTCCAAGTATGACATCTAAATTAGTTGAAGAAAAACTATGGTTCAAAAGTAAAGAAAAAGATGGAAGATGGAGTGACTGGAAAGATAATGACAGCTCTAAAAGTGAAGAAAAAGGTAAGGCAGAAGATACGATAAAACTTTTATTTCCAAAAGATTTATCAGCATATTTCTTCTTTGATGGTGAAAAATGGAGTGATGAAAAGACAACTAATAATGAACTAAAGAAGTCTATAAGCTCATTAATGGGAATAACTCCGTTAGTAAAAATGAAAGAGCAATTATTAAATGACGGGTCTAAATGTCTTATAAGACAATTGAAAAAAAGAATAAGTGGAAGCAGTACTAAATTTAATGATATAAAAAGACAAATAGAAGAACAGGAAACACTTATAGAAAAATGGTCAAAAGAGAAGGAAGAACAAGAAGAAGATTACAAAGAATTTAGAGAAAAAGTTAATAGAGCAGAAGAAATTCTTAATTCAAATAAGAAGATAGAAGAGGAACAAAGAAGATATGAGCAAGTAGAAAAAACAGCTAATAAAAGTGAAGAGATTATAAAATCAAATTATGCGGATATCATTAAAGAATTCAGTAAAGATGGCTATAAATATTTTGCAATGTCAATGTTAAGTGACATTAATAATATTCTTGAAAATGATAAAGATAAAAAGGATGATGTTAATACAATTCCTGATATAACAACTGATACAATTGATTATCTGATTGAGAATAAGACGTGTATATGTGGTAATGAGATTACAGAAAAAGAAATTGAGACTTTGAATGCATTAAGAAATAAAATTACTGGGAATGTTAATTCTACAACAATTAATTCATACAAGACTGTATTAGAAATGTGGAAAAATAATATTACTGATTTTGCAAAAGATATTGCAGAAAAGGCAGGAAATATAGAAGGAACTATGGATGAGTTAGATAATGAGAAAAAGGAAATGGCAGATTTAAAGGAAAGAATTGATACGAAGATTAATTTTAAGGATGAACGAAGAAGAATGGAAGCCAACAAGAGGAGAATGACTGATGCCTTTAATGAAATAGCAAGGCGTGAGAGAAATATTGAAAGTGCAAGGTTAAGATTAAAGGGATTAGAACAGGAAGAGAAAAAAGAAACGGCTAATACATTGGAAAATCGTAGAATACAACGAATGATAGATTACGCAGAGGCTCTATATGACGAGGTGACTGACATTTTGAAAAAACGCGAAGAACCGTTGATTGGCGAATTAAATGCAATTATTAAGCAGAAGTTCGAAGAGATGTTTAATGAGAAAGAGAAATATGCACAGATGGAAGATGATTATAAATTACATCTATATTATCATAAGCTTGGAAATGACGGAATGAAGATAGAAGAGTTCAATCTTTCAGAGGGTGAGATAATAGCACGTAATTTTGTATTCATTGTAAGTATATTAGAATTGGCTCAGAAAAAGAAGAAAGAAGATAATGAGACTCTTAAACAAAGCGATGTATTAAATCTTCCATTAGTCCTAGATGGACCGTTTTCAAAACTTAGTGATAAAAATATTGGTTTGGTAGCAGGTGTTCTGCCAGAAGCGGCAGAGCAGGTAATAATATTTATGCTTGATAAAGACTGGACAGCATCAGGACTTGAAAAATATACATTGCCTGATTATAAATATGAGGTTGAAAAAGAACCGGAAGAAAACAGTGCAAGAATTGTGAGAAAGTAGGTGTGATAAATGAATGAAAATATAAAACTTCAATATTTTAATAGTGATGTTAAAATAAGTGGAAAACATGCCACTTACTTAGATGAATTGTGGAAACAGAATAATATCCAGGAATCATATATAAGAACACTATATGAATTATATCCATTAGCCGCAGTAATTGGGTTAAAACTAAAGAAAAAGGTTGAAGAGGATAAAGGTGATGTAAGAAATATTCAATTGACACAGTTAAATAATGTGAGACATGATTTATTACATATAATGAAAATGGTATTATTACTTGATGATTCTACAGAACTTACAAAGGAAGAAAGAATCGAAAGAGCTTTTAGCGGGCCAAAGACAGTAGAAGAAGTACAGGAGAATATGGATTTATTTAATTCGTATGTAAGAGGTGGTATAGAGTATCTTCACGAGGAATTGGTCGAAAGACCTGTATTAGGTGAAGATGAATACACAGATGCAAGATTGGCGAATATAGTTGCATTGATTAATAATAGTGATTTTAATGATTAGAATATTAAATAAATGTGGTTGTTGCTCTAATGGTTATTAATCGTTAAGGCACAACCACATTTTAATTAATGATAAATTTTCGTCTTCATTTTCATTGAAAAAATATTTCAAAAAGAGTATTATTAGTATGGTATTTGTGTTGCAGACACCACAAATATGTAATCAGAGAAACCGAAATAGTATTAATTACATTGTGATTTCTTTAATATTCAATATCAAGTGTCTGTGGAATGGAGAGATATTATGTCATTAAAGATGAACCCAAACATTAAAGTAATAGGAAGAAACGATCCATGTCCTTGTGGAAGTGGTAAAAAATATAAACATTGTCACCAGATAATAGATGAGAAGATGTTACAGTATAGAAGAAAAGGCTGTATAGTTCCAAGTAAAAGATTATTAAAGACAAAAGCTGATATAGAGGGAATAAAAGAAAGTGCCAAGATAAATATAGCTGTTCTTGATTATGTGGCAGAAAATATTGAAATTGGAATGAGTACAGAAGAGATAAATATGCTTGTTCATAGTAAAACACTTGAGATGGGTGGAATACCCGCACCACTTAATTATGAGGGATTTCCTAAGAGCGTATGCACATCTATTAATGACCAGGTATGTCATGGAATACCATCGCCTCATGATATTTTGAAGGATGGAGATATCATAAATGTAGATGTTTCTACAATATACAATGGATATTTCTCAGATTCATCAAGAATGTTCTGTATGGGAAATGTAAGCGAGGAGAATAGAAAACTTGTAGAAGTTACAAAGAAAGCTGTTGAGATAGGACTTGAACAGGTTAAACCATGGAATTTCCTCGGAGATATGGGACAGGCAATAAATGATTATGTCAAATCAAATGGTTACTCCGTTGTAGAAGAAATCGGCGGTCATGGAGTCGGACTTGAATTCCACGAAGAGCCATTTGTAAGCTATGTTACGAAGAAAGGAACAGAGATGCTTATGGTTCCGGGAATGATGTTCACAATTGAGCCAATGGTTAATATGGGAAGAGCAAATGTATTCGTAGATGACAATAATGGCTGGACAGTTTACACTGAGGATAAGAAACCATCTGCACAGTGGGAGATTCAGGTATTAGTTACAGAAGATGGCCATGAGGTTATTGCGTACTAATTAGAACATTTAAGAAAAATTGATATGTAACCGCTTTAGTTTTGTATGATATTTCCTGTTAAGCAGACATGAGAATATCACGCGAAGCTATGGCGGTTATTATTTTTGTTGTGATTTTGTGTTGTGATATTATATGAGAAAAAATTTCATTATAAAAAAATAAAATTACAAAAGTCACTTGCATATAAAAAATCAAGGCTTTATAATGTAAAACTAAATGAAAATAAGTAAAAAGGAGAAATAAATGCTAGAGTTAACGAACATAACAAAAGACTATGTGTCTGGCGATACGACAGTTAAGGCACTAAAAGGTGTCTCAATCAAGTTCAGAAAAAATGAATTTGTGTCGATACTCGGTCAGTCCGGTTGTGGTAAGACAACATTGTTAAATATTATTGGTGGATTAGACAGATATACAGATGGTGATTTATCTATAGATGATATATCTACCAAGAAATATAAGGATAAAGACTGGGACACATATCGTAATAACAGAATAGGTTTTGTATTCCAGAGTTACAATCTTATTCCTCACCAGACAGTTTTATCTAATGTAGAACTTGCACTTACATTATCAGGTGTATCGAAGAGTGAGAGAAGAAAACGTGCAATGGAGGTATTAGAGAAGGTTGGACTTGGAGACCAGATACATAAGAAACCTAATCAGATGTCAGGTGGACAGATGCAGAGAGTTGCTATTGCAAGAGCATTAGTAAATAATCCTGATATTCTACTTGCAGATGAGCCTACAGGAGCCCTTGATTCAGCTACAAGTATTCAGATTATGAATATACTTAAAGACATTTCCAAAGATAAATTAATCATTATGGTTACACATAATCCGGAACTTGCAGATAAATATTCGTCAAGAATAATCCGTTTACTTGATGGTAAGGTGGTAGATGATACTAATCCCTATAATGGTAAAGAGTGTGATGATGACAAGGCTACAGATAAGCAGGATTCTAAGAATAATGAATTGGAAGAAACAGGTAAGAAAGCTAAGAAACAAAAGACAAGTATGTCATTTGCAACAGCACTTTCATTAAGTCTTAATAACCTTATGACTAAGAAAGCCAGAACGATATTAACAGCATTTGCAGGAAGTATCGGTATCATAGGAATTGCACTTATCCTGTCACTTTCACATGGTATGCGTTCATATATTCATAGAGTTGAGCAGGATACACTTTCCGGTTATCCACTGACGATTCAGAAGACAGCTGTTGATTACAGTTCGTTTCTTGGAATGGGCGAAGAGAAGAAGATAGAGGATAAACAGCCAGGAAGAATATATTCTAACAGTATGATGTCGGATATGATTAACAAGATGTTAACATCCGTTACCGTAAATGATTTAAAGAGTTTTATGTCATATATTGAAAGTGATGAATCAGGCATTAAAGATTTAACAAATGATATTCAGTATTCATATGATGTGGACTTAAATATTTATAAGGCAGACACATCCAAGGGAATATTTAAGGTTAATCCAAGTACAGTATTTGAAAGTCTTGGAATGGACCAGATGACTCAGGGTGGAAGTATGTCGATGATGGGAAACACAGATGCATGGTCAGAAATGATTGATAATGAGGATTTAATCAAGTCACAGTATGACATTTTAGAGGGCAGACTTCCACAGGAATATAATGAAGTTGTCTTAGTAGTCGATAAGGATGATATGATTTCCGAGTATTCTTTATATGCACTCGGTCTTATAGATATCAGCCAGTTGCAGAAAGTATTTGCGCAGATGCAGATGGGTAATGTTCCGGAAGAGAATCTGAATGACGAACAGGTAAGTTTTACTTATGATGAATTATTAAATCAGACATTTAAACTTGTAGTAAATACGGATGTATATGTTAAAGATGGCAACGGATACAAAGATATGAGTTCTGATGAAGAATTTATGAAACAGTTATTAGCTAATTCCGTAGACATTAAGATAGTTGGTATCTTAAAACCAAATGAAGATGCAAGCAACGCATCAATCACCACAAATGTTGCTTATACGAATAAATTAACACAATATCTCATAAATACAGTTAATGACAGTGATATTGTTAAGGAGCAGTTAGCCAATCATGCAGTTGATGTATTTACAGGAGAACCATTTGGAGAGAACAGTTATGAAGCTAATTTGACTAAGCTTGGTGTTGCTAATCTGGAAGACCCTGCATCAATTAATATTTATCCTAAAGATTTCAAATCTAAAGAGAAGATAGTTGATATTATAGATGAATATAATGCCAAGCTGAAGGCAGAGGGTAAAGAAGAAATTGAGTATACAGATTATGTCGGACTTATGATGTCATCAGTCAGCACAATTATTAATGCAATCAGTTATGTACTTATCGCATTTGTAGCAATTTCGCTTGTGGTGTCTTCTATTATGATTGGTATTATTACTTATATTTCAGTCCTTGAGAGAACTAAGGAAATCGGTATATTACGAAGTATTGGTGCATCTAAGAAAGATGTATCACGAGTATTTAATGCAGAGACAGTTATAGTTGGTTTCGTGGCAGGTATGATTGGAATTATAATTACATTATTACTTAATATTCCGATTAATATTATCATTAAGAATATTACGGATATTTCAGGTATGTCTAAACTTCCGGTTTCAGGTGGTGTTGCACTTGTAGTTATAAGTATTATTCTTACATTTATAGCAGGTCTTATTCCGGCAAGGGTTGCTTCTAAGAAGGATCCTGTTATTGCACTTAGAACAGAATAAAAAACAGTTTTAATTATAAAGAAATTATGTTATACTAGCTTAAAGTGTCGAAATGTTTATTTTGACATTTTAAGCTATATTATTATTAGAGTAAATATTGTGAAATAGTTAGATTACAGTTTCATTGTATTTAAGATTGGAGGAAGAGAATGTTTTCATTTGATAATGTAAAATCATACGATCCTGAAGTAGCATCAGCTATGCAGCAGGAATTAGAAAGACAGAGAACTCATATAGAGCTTATCGCTTCAGAGAATTTAGTAAGTAAAGCAGTTATGGCAGCTATGGGAAGTCATCTTACTAACAAATATGCAGAGGGCTATCCAGGTAAGAGATATTATGGTGGCTGCGAATATGTAGATATAGTAGAGACTCTTGCAATTGAAAGAGCAAAGAAGTTATTCGGTTGTGATTATGCAAATGTACAGCCACATTCAGGTGCTCAGGCTAACCTTGCAGCATTCTTCGCAATGGTAGAGCCAGGTGATACAGTAATGGGTATGAATCTTGCACATGGTGGACATCTTACACATGGAAGTCCTGTTAATATTTCAGGTAAATATTTCCATATCGTTCCTTATGGAATTACTGATGATGGATATATTGATTATGATGAAGTATTAAAGATTGCCAAGGAAGCAAAACCAAAACTTATTATTGCAGGTGCAAGCGCATATCCAAGAGAAATTGATTTCAAGAAATTCAGAGAGATAGCAGATGAAGTTGGTGCATATCTTATGGTAGATATGGCACATATCGCAGGTCTTGTTGCTACAGGACTTCATATGAGCCCAATTCCTTATGCTGATGTTACAACTACAACAACACATAAGACTTTAAGAGGACCTCGTGGTGGTATGATCTTATGCAATGAAGAAAGTGCTAAGAAGTTCAACTTTAATAAAGCAGTATTCCCAGGTATTCAGGGTGGTCCGCTTATGCATGTTATCGCAGCTAAGGCAGTCTGCTTCAAGGAAGCATTAGATGACAGCTTTAAAGTGTATATGAAAGGTGTTAAAGATAATGCACAGGCACTTGCTAAAGGACTTACAGACAGAGGCTTTAATCTTATTTCGGGTGGTACAGATAATCACTTAATGCTTGTTGATTTAAGAAATATGAATGTTACGGGTAAAGAGTGTGAGAAATTATTAGATGCCGCTAACATTACATGTAATAAGAATACTATTCCTAATGATCCTGCATCTCCATTTGTAACAAGTGGTATCAGACTTGGTACACCTGCAGTTACATCAAGAGGAATGGTTGTAGAAGATATGGACGTTATTGCAGAAGCTATTTCATTACTTGTTAAAGATGTTGATGCTAACAAGGAACAGGCAATGGCATTAGTTAAGACATTAACAGACAAATATCCTTTATACGAAGATTAATTACAGAAGTAGTTATTAGATTAATAGTGAGGAATAGAAAATGGCAGGTTCTAGCTTTGGAAATATATTTAAGATATCAACCTGGGGAGAGTCACATGGAAAAGGAATCGGCGTAGTAGTAGATGGCTGCCCGGCAGGTGTAGAGTTAAATGAAGATGATATACAGGTCTTTCTTAACAGAAGGAAACCGGGACAGTCTAAGTTCTCCACACCAAGAAGCGAAGATGATAAAGTAGAAATATTATCCGGTACATTTGAGGGTAAGACAACAGGTACACCTGTTTCGATGATAGTGTACAATAAGACACAACGCTCAAATGATTATTCGGAGATAGCATCTTATTACAGACCGGGACACGCAGATTACACATTTGATATGAAATATGGCTTCAGGGATTATCGTGGTGGCGGACGTTCATCAGGCAGAGAGACTATCGCAAGAGTAGCAGCGGGTGCAATTGCAAGTAAGATTTTAAAGAGTCTTGGAATAAATGTAAATGCATACACAAAAGCTATCGGTGATGTAGAAATCGATATGGATAAATTCGATTCAGAAGAAATATTTAATAATATGTTATATATGCCTGACAAGGAAGCTGCTGACAGGGCAGAAAAGCTGTTAGATGATAAAAGGGCAGAAGGCGACAGCGTAGGCGGTGTAGTAGAATGTGTCGTAAGTGGAATGAAAGCGGGTATTGGTGAACCTGTATTCGAGAAACTTGATGCTAATCTTGCCAAAGCCATAGTATCTATCGGTGCTGTCAAAGCCTTTGAGGTTGGTGACGGAACAAAAGTTGCGAAAGCATTTGGTTCCGGGAATAATGATGATTTTATCGCAGATGATAATGGGAATATCACTAAGCTGACTAACCATGCAGGCGGAATACTTGGTGGAATCAGTGATGGTTCAGATGTGCTTGTAAGAGCATACTTTAAGCCAACCCCATCTATATTTAAAGAGCAGAAAACTGTCAATAAATCAGGTGAGAATATAAGCATTAATATCAAAGGCAGACACGATCCGATTATTGTTCCAAGAGCAGTAGTGGTTGTGGAGTCAATGGTTGCACTTACTGTACTTGATATGCTATTAATCAGTATGACTTCTGATATTGAGAAGATTAAGAAATTCTTTGAGTAAAGATTTGATAAATTTAGAAATATGTAGGAATGTTTGGGTTAGGAGGTAACTTATGAAGAAAAAACTTATAATGGCTATATGTTGCTCTGTATTAGTATTATCTGCCTGTGGCAGCAAAAAGACAACAGATTCAACGAACAATGCAGTCACAACTAAGGCTTCTCAGTCAGTAGTTGAAGAAGAGACAGGGCATCCATCAGGCGAGATACAGAAAATGTATCTGTATGTAAATGGTACTTTATATGAACAGAAATCATCAATGCTTGTCTATAAAGATAAGACAGAGGCAGATGTAGCTGGTTATGAAAACTATAAATATTATGGTGATGTAAATGAAGAAGATAATTTAAAACTGCCAGAGAAAGATTTATGTAGTTCAAGGATTGAGGTTGGTTCAAAAGTCTATGTAAATGAGAAAGATACAAAGGATATACTTGTATATTCAAATCAGACCATATTCTTCCTTGGTAAAGCAACAGAGTAAGATATAATATTAGAAGTTTTAAATTCTCTAGACTTATAATCAAAATAATAAATTATAAAGATTAAAATCTATAAATCGTCAGCCGGTTATGGCTGGCGATTTTGTAGTTTCCAAACACTTTTCAAAAAGTTTATATTTATTTTATTGACATATATTTACGATAGAGATATAATTGCGTCCGTTAATAGTTAACAATGTTAAATATTAACTTTATTAAATAAATATAAAGAAGGTGAAAAATATATAAAATGGAAACGATGAATGAAGAAGAAGCTGCTTTATTAAGGGATAGACTCATAACATCTACAATGAAGATGAATAAGGCACATCGAAACATTATGAATGGTAAAATTTCACCTATGGAAATGTGTACATTAGAAATGTTAGACAGAGTCAGAAGAGAATATCCTGACAGAAAAGGCGTAAAAGTATCTGAAATAGCTAAGAAACTCAAAATTTCAATGCCACAGGTATCGAGAATGTTGAATACTATGGAGAAAAAAGAATATATTCTAAGAGTGATGGACCCTGATGACAGAAGAAATGTATATGTGTCTATTACTGATAAAGGCATTGAGCAAAGAAAATCCATACTTGATAATCTGAATGATTGTCTCAATACAATTATTATCAATATGGGAGCAGAGAAGATAGAGACACTTTCGGAGATAATTACAGAGATGTCAGAAATAATTGAAAGAGAATTTGAAAATGAATTAGGAAAAAATTCAGGTAAAGGAAAGGAGACAAAACAGTAGAATGGGTAAATTATTTAAGTATTGGAAAGACCATATCGGAATAATACTTGTCATAATTGCATTACTTGTTGTTCAGGCATATTGCGATCTGGCATTACCATCTTATACCAGTGATATTGTCGATGTCGGTATAACTAATGGAGGTATTGAAAATGTTGCACCCGAGAAAATGAGTGCAGAAACATATGAAAATATCTGTTTGTTTTTAAGTGATGATGAAATAGAGGTTGTTAATAAATGTTATAAATTAAATGATAATGGAATCTATAAATTAACGACTGATAACCAGAAAAATATCGATAAATTAAATGATATACTTGGTATTCCTATTGTTATGATATCAGGAATGGAAAGTAAACAGGACGGTTCATTAGAACAGATGAAAGCTGCATATGCGGCGGGAATGATGTCTAAAGAGGACATATTAGCACAGAGAAAAGCTGCTGAAGATAAAATGGACGAATATGGCGATACAATGATATCAAGTCAGGCAACTGTATTTGTTAAGGCTGAATATAAGAAGGTTGGTGTGGATACAGATAAGATACAGACCAATTACCTTATTAAGAAAGGTCTTACAATGTTAGGATATGCAATTATAGGTATGATTGCTTCGATTTTTGCAGGATTACTTGCATCAATATTAGCCGCAAGAGTAGGTATGACACTTAGAAATAATGTATTTAAGAGGGTTGTATCATATTCTAACACAGAGATGGATAAATTTTCTACAGCTTCATTAATTACAAGAAGTACAAACGATATCCAGCAAGTACAGATGGTTACAGTAATGATGTTCAGAATGGTAATGTACGCACCAGTACTTGCAATAGGCGGTATCATTAAGGTCTTAAAGACAGATACAGGACTTGACTGGATAATTGTACTCGCAGTAATCGTTATCATAGGAACGGTGTTAATACTTATGTCTATTGCACTTCCTAAATTCAAGATAATGCAGCAGCTTATGGATAAGTTAAACCTTGTATCCAGAGAGATTCTTACAGGTGTATTAGTAATCAGAGCATTTTCAAGAGAGAAGAAAGAAGAAGAGAGATTTGAAGATGCCAATAAGGACTTAATGTCAACACAGTTATTTACTAACAGGGTTATGACATTTATGATGCCTATTATGATGTTTATAATGAATGCAATTACAGTTCTTATCGTATGGATGGGAGCTAAGGGCATTGATAACGGCAGACTTCAGGTTGGTGATATGATGGCATTTATCACATATGCAATGCAGATAATTATGTCATTCTTAATGCTTACAATGATTTCAATTATGCTTCCGAGAGCAGGTGTTGCAGCAACAAGAATTGATGAAATAATCGAGACAGAACCAACAATTCATAACGCAGATAATTGTATTGAAAATGATAAGAAGTTAGATAACTTAAAAGGCGTATTATCATTTAACAATGTTAATTTCAAATATCCGGGTGCCGATGAAAATGCATTAGAGGGACTTAACTTTACGGCAGAACCAGGTAAGACTACAGCTATAATCGGTAGTACAGGTTGTGGTAAATCGACACTTATTCATCTGATACCAAGGTTCTATGATGTAAGTGATGGAAGTATCACTATTGATGGTGTGGATATAAGAGACATTTCACAACATAAATTAAGAGATTTAATAGGTTTTGTGCCTCAGAAAGGTGTATTGTTCTCAGGTGATATTGAATCAAATATTAAATTTGCAGGTGAAAAAGTAAGCGATGATGATATGAAACTTGCAGCAGAGATTTCCCAGTCATTAGAATTCATAGATTCTAAAACTGATAAATATAAATCAGAAATTGCACAGGGCGGTACAAATGTTTCCGGAGGACAGAAACAGAGATTATCAATCGCAAGAGCAATCGCAAAAAGACCACAGATTTTCTTATTCGATGACAGCTTTTCAGCACTTGATTATAAGACAGATGTGGTTCTTAGAAAGGCACTTAACCAGAACCTCAGTAATTCAACTATTATTATCGTAGCACAGAGAATCAGTACAATTCTTCATGCAGACCAGATAATAGTGTTAGATGAAGGTAAGATAGTTGGTAAAGGAACACATGAAGAATTATTAGCTTCATGTGAAGCATATCAGGAAATTGCAAAATCCCAGTTATCAGAAAAAGAGTTGAAGGGAGGTAATGCATAATGGCAGAGCAGAGAAGACGAAGTGGTCACGGAGGCGGAGGCTTCGGTGCACCCGCTGAAAAGGCTAAAGATTTCAAAGGAACAATTAAGAAATTGATGTCATTTGCAAAGGTATATACACTTCAGATTGTGATGGTTATGGTATTTGCAATCGGCAGCACGATATTTACAATTGCAGGGCCTAAGATATTAGGTAAAGCTACAACAGAGCTTGGTAAAGGTCTTGGAAAAATGATTGCAGGAACAGGCGGAATTAATTTCCACAGAATAGGTGTTATTCTTGGAATATTATTAGGAATGTATGCAGTCAGTGCGTTATTTTCATTTATACAGGGCTGGTTAATGACAGGTGTATCACAGAAAATGTGTTATAACTTAAGAGATGCCATCTCTAAGAAACTTAACAGATTACCAATAAGTTATTATGAATCACGTAATGTAGGTGAAATTTTATCAAGAATTACTAATGATGTTGATACATTACAGATGAGTTTAAACCAGTGTATTACGCAGTTAATTACTTCGGTTACTACAGTTATAGGTATTCTTATAATGATGCTCAGTATCAGCCCTATAATGACTCTTATAGCAATAGTTATTCTTCCTTTATCAGGAATGATGGTTGGTTTAGTTGTAAAGAAATCTCAGAAATATTTCGTTGCACAGCAGAAATATTTAGGTAAAATAAACGGACAGATTGAAGAGGTATACAGTGGCCAGAATATTGTCAAAGCATTTAACAGAGAGGACATTGTATTAGATGAATTCGATAAGACTAATGAAGTGCTTTATAAATCAGCATGGAAATCACAGTTCTTATCAGGAATGATGCAGCCAATTATGTCATTTATTAGTAACTTAGGTTATGTGGCAGTAGCAGTTGTAGGTGGTTTCCTTGTAATTAACCACACAATTGAGATAGGTGATATCCAGTCATTTATCCAGTATGTAAGATCATTTACACAGCCTATTGCACAGCTTGCACAGGTATCTAATATGTTCCAGTCAATGGTTGCGGCAGCAGAAAGGGTATTTGAACTCCTTGACGAGCCGGAAGAAGAATTATATGTTGAGAATCCGGTTAAACTTGATAATGTAGAAGGCAACGTAACATTTGACCACGTATCATTTGGTTACAAACCTGATAAAATAATTATTCACGATTTCAGTTGCGAAGTTAAACCAGGGCAGACAGTTGCGATTGTCGGTCCAACAGGTGCAGGTAAGACTACAATGGTTAAATTATTAATGAGATTCTATGATGCCAATACAGGAAGTATTAAGGTAGATGGACACGACATTAAAGATTTTAACAGATATGACTTGAGAGATAATTTCGGTATGGTTCTTCAGGATACATGGTTGTTCAAGGGAACAATTATGGAGAATATAAGATATGGACGTCTTGATGCGACAGATGAAGAAGTTATTGCAGCAGCTAAAGCAGCACATGCACACCACTTCATAAAGACACTTCCTGATGGATACCAGATGGAATTAAATGAAGATGCAAGTAATGTGTCACAGGGACAGAAACAGCTCCTTACTATTGCCAGGGCAATACTTGCAGATAAGAAGATTCTTATATTAGATGAAGCTACAAGTTCAGTTGATACAAGAACAGAGTCAAGAATACAAAAAGCTATGGCTAATCTTATGAGAGGCAGAACAAGTTTCGTTATTGCTCACAGATTATCAACTATTAAAGATGCTGATATGATTCTGGTTATGAAAGATGGAGATATCATAGAACAGGGTAATCATGAAGAGCTTATTGCCAAGAACGGTTTCTATGCTAGTCTTTATAATTCACAGTTTGAGGATATAGCATAAAAAGATGTTGTTTTAGAGGTATGTTTCATAATTATGAACAAAGCATACCTCGCAATATTAATAAAATAAAGGTGTTGAAATGGAGGTCTTGCGATGTTAGAAAGATTTAAGAGATTTATGTATGGCAGATATGGTATAGACCAGTTTTCGAAGTTTTTATTAGTTGTATCAATAGTATTATTGTTTATATCTACAATATTTAGAAATGGATTGCTGTATTTACTTGCTTTGGCAATTATGATATATCTGTATATAAGATGTTTCTCAAAAAATTATGAGAAGCGCTATGCAGAAAATAACAGATATCTCAAATACAGTTCGAAGTTAAAAAGTGCATTTGCAACATTTAAAAGAGATATGAAGATTAGAAAAACACATCATATCTACAGATGTCCAAATTGCAGACAGAAGATAAAGATTCCTAAGAATAAAGGACGTATATCAATAAGATGTCCGAAATGCTATACGGAATTTATTAAGAGAAGTTAGAGTGGCTTTTATTCGCCACCTCGCATTGCTCGGAAATGAGGTATATATGTTTGGATATGTAACGATTAACAAACCAGAGATGAAATTTAAAGAGTACAATTTATATCGTTCATATTATTGTGGCTTATGTAAAGCTATGGGAAAACGGCATGGTAATCTATGCCGTCTTTCTTTAAGCTATGATGTTAATTTTTTAGTCATGCTGCTTACAAGTCTATATGAACCTGAATCGTATGTTACTAAGGAAAAATGTATTATTCATCCATTTAATAAGCAGAATATTAGAAGTAATGAATTTACGGATTACGGTGCCGATGTGAATCTTATGCTTGCATATAGCAAATTCGAAGATGACTGGAATGATGAGAAGAAGCTGAAGGCTAAAATACTTATGGCTCTTCTAAAAGGAAAGAATTCTAATACGATAAAAAGTTATAAAGAAAAAATGCAGGTAATAACGGATAATCTTCGTAAATTAAGTGAGTATGAGAAAGCAAATGAAACCAATATCGATTATGTCGCTGGTGCATTTGGAAATATTTTATCAGAAATATATGTATATAAGAAAGACGAGTGGGAGGCAGATTTAAGAAGAATGGGCTTCTATCTTGGTAAATTCATATATATTATGGATGCATACGAAGATATCGAGGAGGATATTAAGAAAGGTAATTATAATCCACTAAAAAATATTTTTTATGAGGAAGATTTCGAAAATAAGTGTTATAATATGTTAACAATGATGATGGCAGAGTGCACAAAGTCATTTGAAAGATTACCAATTGTGGAAAACGTACAGATTTTAAGAAATATATTATATGCTGGTGTCTGGGTTAAATATACACAGATATCCAGAGATAGATTGGAGAGTTCTAAGAACGGAGGACAGCATGATTGATCCATATTCAGTATTAGGAATTTCAAGAGGAGCATCTGACGAAGAGATTAAGAAGGCATATAGAAATCTCAGCAGAAAATATCATCCTGATGCCAATATTAATAATCCTAATAAAGCACAGGCAGAAGAAAAATTTAAAGAAGTACAGCAGGCGTATGACCAGATTATGAAAGAAAAAGAAGCAGGCTATTCATATAATGGAGGATATGGTAATAATGCAGGCTATGGAAATGGAGGCTTCGGAGGATTCGGTAATAATGCAGGCTATGGAAACGGAGGCTTCGGAGGAGGCTTTGGAGGTTTTGGCAATTCTTCAGGCCAGTATTCATATGGCAATGATGAGTATTCGAATCATTTAAGAGCTGCTGAGAATTATATCAGTTCAAGACATTTTAGAGAAGCGCTTAATATATTAAACGGAATGGCCGACAGAAATGCAAGATGGTATTATCTGTCTGCGATTGCTAATATGGGTGTAGGCAACAACATTAAAGCAGTAGAAGATGCAAAAATGGCAGTGAATATTGAGCCAAATAATTCAGAGTATCAGATGCTTTTATATCAGTTACAATCCGGTGGCTCGTGGTATCATTCTATGCAGTCACCATTTGGTGGAAATGTTTATTCGGATGACGGAATGTGTATGAGGTTATGTCTTGCTAATCTGTTATGCAATATGTGTTGCAATTGCGGACAATGTTAGTATATGGAAACGGAGAGAGAAGTGAAGAATTATATTTCTAATTATGGACTGGTGAAATTATATGTATATTTTATGTTTTTAATCTATCCAATATTTTTTCACAATTATTATTTTGATATAGTTACCTGCAAATACATATTATTCCTGATTGTAACAGGTATAATGTTCATAATATCCGTATTCTATATACCTGAAAATATTTTCAAGAAGATAAAGATGAGGGAAATCAGATTCAGTGTAAGTGATTATTTTATGTTTGCATTCTTAATAGTAAATGTGATTTCAACACTTTTATCGGGAGATATCTTATATGGTCTAAATGGTGCTTCGGGAAGAAATATGGGACTTTCTACGGTAATTTGTCTGACTTTCGTATATTTTCTGATATCACGTACATTTAAGTTAGATGAAACTTTCTATAGGATTGCAGCAATAGGAAGTGTGCTTGTATCAATAGTGGGAATTCTGCAATTTGCAGGAATTGATTTTCTTGGCTTTTATGATAAATTGGAATTTTCACAGAAATTATTCTACATATCAACATTAGGTCACGTTGATGTATATACAAGTTATTTTGCACTAACTATTCCTGTATTATTTATTAAATACCTACACAGTACAGCACCAAAGGAGAAGTTTTTCTATCTGACTGCACTAATAACTAATGGTGTCGGAGTGGTATGCGGTCAGTGTGACAGTGCATATATTGTAATCTTTGCATCTATATTTTTGACATTAATTTTTGGTAAATGCAGGGACAAGAGAGTAAGAATAAGTGAAGTAATTCTTCCGTTAGTATTAATCGAAGTAATTGTCAAAGTATTATTGAAAGTTAATGATAATGCGAAAGAGGTAAGAATTGTAAGTACATTTACAAAGGCATTATTTAATGACAAAGCAATTCTAATCCTAGCGGTTATTTTAGGAATAAGTATATTAATCGAAATGAAATATATAACAGATGTTATGAGATTTAAGAATGTCTATCTGTTAATTATGGGCGTTGGAATTGTGGCGTACATAATATTGATTATCTGTTTTACTACTATATTTAAAGAAGCTGATCTAGGCAAATTCGAAACGATTTTAAGGTTTAGTGACAGCTATGGAAGTTATAGAGGATATATATGGAAAGTGTTAGTTAAAGATTATCGTGATATGCCTTTTATAAATAAGTTGTTTGGCATAGGAACTGATTCGTTGAGACCATATCTGGTTGCTAAATACGGAGATAAAATGTATCGTGTTACAAATGCATATTATGACAATGCACATAATGAATGTCTGCAATATCTTGTAACTACCGGAATTATAGGATTAATAACATATGCCGGACTTGTTATTGCAAGTATTAAAAATGCATTGAAGAATGAAAATTTGAGGATAATACTTGCAGCAGTTCTGTGCTATCTTGCACAGTCATTTGTTAATATTAATCAGGTAGTAACTACACCATTATTTTTCATCATGCTAAGTCTGCTTAATTGCAGAGAAGTATCGGCAGAAAAATAATTATAGAGAGTTATTTAGAAAAAGAGTGTTATAGTATAAAGCGTGTTGATGAACATATAAAATAAGACATATACTAATCAAGGTAATTAGTTATATGTCTTATTTTGTGTAGTAATATATATTACAATAAATTATAAATTAACTGTTACAAAGATGTCATAAATAGCCTGAATAGCCTTTTCAAAATCAGAGTCTTCAACACCGACGATTATATTTAATTCGCTTGAACCCTGGTCAATCATCTTAACATTTACGTGTGCGTGTGCAAGTGCAGAGAAGATTCTTCCTGCTGTACCTCTTGTAGCTTTCATACCACGACCAACGACAACTATTAATGCAATATCCGATTCGATTTCGATTGAATCAGGATGAGTATTTCTATGAATACCTGCAAGTATCTCCTGTTCTTTCTTGCCGAATTCAGCCTGGTGAACAACAACACTCATTGTATCTATTCCTGAAGGCATATGCTCGAAAGAAACACCATTCTTCTCGAATTCTTCAAGAACTCTTCTACCAAAACCAAGTTCAGAGTTCATCATATCTTTTTCAATTGTAACAACTGTGAAACCACGTTTTCCTGCGATACCTGTAATTGTATATTCAGGTTTCATAGAAGTGCTTTCAACAATCATTGTACCTGGATCAGATGGTGCATTAGTATTCTTAATATTAATTGGAATACCCTCTTTTCTTACAGGGAAGATAGCATCCTCGTGAAGTACGGAAGCTCCCATATATGATAACTCTCTTAATTCCTTATATGTAATTGTGTTAATTACCTTAGGATTATCTATAATTCTTGGATCTGTAACAAGGACACCTGATACATCAGTCCAGTTTTCGTATAAATCTGCTTTAACAGCTTTGGCTACGATAGAACCTGTTACATCAGAACCACCTCTTGAAAATGTCTTGATAGTATCGTTAGGCATTGAACCATAGAAACCAGGAATAACTGCATATGCAACTTTGCTAAGTCTTTCTGAAAGAATTTCATTAGTCTTATCAGCATCAAAGTTTCCATTATCATCAAAGAAGATAACTTCAGCGGCATCTATGAATTCGAAACCAAGGTAATTAGCAAGAACAATACCATTTAAGTATTCGCCACGTGATGCAGCATAGTCTCTACCTGCTTTACCAACGAAACCTGACTCCATAATTGAAAATTCTTTCTCAAGAGATAAATCAAGTCCTAATTCATTAATAATGTCATAGTATCTCTTCTTAATATTTTCAAGTAAAGGTTTGTAATCTTTGCCTTTAACTGCTGCTGTATAGCATTCATATAACATATCTGTTACCTTGATATCATCTGAAAATCTCTTTCCAGGTGCAGATGGAACGATATATTTTCTTGATTCCTCAGCATGGATTATTTCTCCAACCTTTTTAAACTGCTGTGAGCTGGCAAGTGAACTGCCACCGAATTTAACTACTTTTACCATTTCAATAGTCTCCACTTTCTGTATATTTTTCTTTGATATTTCATCATTAAAAGACATTATACATACGATAGCGGTATTTTATCAAGAGTTTTTTGTAAATTAGTTAAAAATATAACATTAGAAATCAATTTCTTTATCGTAGAAGCAGGCATCAAGTAATTTCTCCATTTCCTCCTGTGTTGGAATACGTGGGTTAGAACCTGTGCAGGCATCTGAAATTGCAAGAGCAGCAACATCTGATAATTTAGAATTGAACTCGGCTTCATCAATTATTCCACCCTCATAATCTTTAATGCATTTAGGAATATTGAGTGCTTCATTCATAGATTTAAGCTCTTTAATAAGTGCATCCACTAAAGCTTCTGTAGAATCTCCTTTCAGACCAATGAAAGCAGCAATTTCTCCATATCTTACGGCTGCTTCAGGATTCTTTGAGTTATATTTAATTACTTTAGGAAGATACATTGCATTTGCACAGCCATGAACAATATGTCCACCTGAATATGCAGCTCCTGTTTTATGCGCCATTGAGTGGACTATACCGAGTAATGCATTAGAGAAAGCCATACCTGCGAGGCATTGTGCATTATGCATTCTGTCTCTGGCTTCCATATCACCATTATATGATTTAATTAAATCATTATGAATCATCTTAATTGCATGGAGTGCAAGCGGGTCAGTATAATCACAATGTAATGTTGAAACATATGCCTCGATTGCGTGAGTCATTGCATCCATACCTGTATGTGCAGTAAGTTTTGGAGGCATCTTTTCAGCCAGATCAGGGTCAACGATTGCAACATCTGGTGTAATATTGAAATCAGCTAATGGATATTTGATACCTTTAGCATAGTCAGTAATTACACTGAAAGCAGTAACCTCTGTAGCGGTTCCTGATGTAGATGGAATAGCACAGAATTTAGCTTTTGTACGAAGTGTTGGAAAATTAAAAGGAATACAAAGTTCTTCGAATGTGACATCAGGATATTCATAAAATGCCCACATTGCTTTAGCTGCATCAATTGGTGAACCACCGCCCATTGCAACAATCCAGTCAGGTTCAAAGTCCTGCATAACCTTTGCACCTCTCATAACTGTTTCAACACTTGGATCAGGTTCGACATTTTCGATAAGTTCAACTTCCATACCGGCAGCTTTAAGATTATCGACTGCTTTATCAAGAAAACCAAAGCGCTTCATTGAGCCACCGCCAACTACTACAACAGCTTTTGTACCTTTAAGGTTCTTAAGTTCATCTATAGAACCTTTGCCATGATATAAATCTCTTGGTAATGTAAATCTTGCCATACTTAACCTCCATTCCTTGTTGCCTGAAATAACGTTTCTAATTATTGAAATTTCAAAAATAATACTTAAGTGCAAAGTACACTTTTACCACTAATCACTATATGAAAAAGGCAACAAAATTATACTGATATTATAACATACTGCGGTGTAAATAACAACGAATTAAATGGGAAAATGAAGTGACAGATGATGGAAAAAGACGAAAGATTTGAAATTTATTTGACATAAAAAAGGACAAATGGTAATATACAAGG
>UMKG01049000.1_pt1 | contig 79522 bp, 76 predicted proteins | sample 1966261 | NCBI WGS metagenome assembly UMKG01 (sample SAMEA4836169, study PRJEB28245) | human gut metagenome | biome: gut microbiome; material: fecal sample | place: Denmark | collected 2008 | reverse complement strand
TAATCCACCAATTTCCTATCTATCTTTATCCTCTCGTAAACTAACTAAATTATATAGAAATATGTTATAGTTGTCAACATATTATTGTGTTCTCCAACCCTTAATTTCTCTTACCCCTCAACACAATGAATATTGTTACCATACTAAGCGCCGCACCCATAATAACCACTATACTAACAAAGCTGTCACCTGTCTTTGGACTTTTACTATACTGTGCATTTGCCTTAATATTATTATCCTCTCCATTTATCGTATTGTTTTTTTCCGGTACACTACTCTTGTTTTTTTTAGAAGCATAGCTTTCTGATTCAGCAAACTCCCCGATTCCGATTAATACCTGCGTGGCTACACTATTATTAGTCACCAGAAATACGCTATTTGTCCTACCACCATTGTTTTCTCCATCATCATTAGAACTATCATCGACATCTAAATTAATCAGCCATTTATACAGCTCATTAACAACACTATACTCCGACTCTATATCTGCATTGTTAGTGTAATGCCATATTGCATACTGAACCGCTGTAATCGCCTCTTTTTTTTTGATGTATTTAATGCCGCTTCTTTGCTGCATTTCTTCTATGCTTATATATGGATACGCATTTTTCAGAATCTTTTCAAGATGCTTACATATATTCCTGTCAAATTTATTACATTTATCTATTGGTTTACAGTTGTACCCACAACCACTTACCACCGGGGTATTCATATCTGCACAATAGACTTCTAATTTCTTACCCTCTCTATTATACAATTCCATTATTACCGGAGTAATTCCCAATTCGTTATACCCATTCAACCCCTGCGATTTTAGAACATATTCATATTCCTCATTTCCGTTAACTGTCTGACATAAGCACAGAATTATCAGACCACTCATTAGTATTCCTACTGTTTTAAATAATAATTTCTTTATTGTTCAGACCTCCAATCAAAAATAGTGCTTATACTCTATGTATATGTAATTCATCTTGTTTAATGAATCCTTTACATATAAAGTACAAGCACTATCAAGTCTAGACAAATTTAATTATATTTATACAATATTGTTTATATTTACCATTTGTTATCCACAATTCACTTCATTGTTTAAGACATATTTGCACAATATTTTTCCTAACAAATATATTTTACACACATTTTTGAAAATGTATTTTTACACAGTATTTTTAGAAATATATTATTCCTATTTGTTCTGGTTCTCTAAAATATTTGCAGGGGCATCTTTGCCAACACCCTCGTTAAACTGATCCCATAAGAAGTCAATGCTGATTTCTACTGCTTTATCCATAGAAATTGTGTCATCATTGTCATTCATAACACCTGTAGAACCTGTTGTATATACACCCTCTGCATCAGGATCCATCGCTACTCCGAAGAATACGTCCATTCTGTTTTCACTGCTGACTGTTAATAACTTCTCATTTTCGATTTCAGGTGTGAATCCTTTCTCTTCAAGAGCTGATAATCTTACGAAATCAACACCACCCATTGTAAAGATATCATCCTCATCAAAGTTTTCTGCAAGACCTACTACATCATCAAGTGTACTTGCGGTCTCTTCGCAGTATTCTCTTTGGACGTACATTGCAATACCAATCATATCCTTGATATTTCCAACATTTTCACCCTCAGATGTAATATTGATTTTACTTAATTTAGCTGCAATATTTCCTACATTTGCAATATCTGTTCTGAATGCCTGTGCATAGCCAGGATAAATATTTTCAACTGAAATATCGATGTTGTCACTTACGTCAACAGCTAATGCCTTGTATGGTCCTACTGTAACATTCATCTTTGTAGGCGTAACAAGTTTTGCACCAAAGCTTACATCATTATAGCCGTCTGCTGCATTATAATATCCCTCTACCGAACCCTCTTTTGCGATTATATTATAATTTGATGTACCTCTTAGGAAATAATTTGAATCAATATAACCATCATCTCCTACACCATCAATAATTGACCAGCCTTTTCCCTCATCTGCATACTGTGCATATAAACCTAAGTCAAGGAATTTAACTCCCATATTTCCTGTTGTGGCTTTAGTTGTCATATTCAGCGAATCTGTCCAATACGCATATCCTGTTCCTGCTAATACCATACTAAGCGCCAATGCACCTGCAATAAATCTTTTTTTCATTTTCAATCTCCTTAAATAATTATTTTCTCAGGCTGTTGTTTCTGTTTTCTCAGCCATAGTTGTATTATATGCACATTGATTCTTTCTTTCTACCTACTAAAGTCTACTTATTTATACTACTTTTGGCTACTTTGACATATAGTAAACATATTTATTCCTGCCATCGATTATGAATATCTTACCTCCATCAATCTCCCTATCTTTTCCATGCAGATATACTACCGGTCTCCCCATTTCATCAGCTAACCGGAACAAATCACCAACTTCTTCTAATAAGTATATTTCCTCTATATCAAGTTTTGGTATACTGCTAAGTGATATCATCCGGCTGCGATATTTCCTAAGAAGTCTCTTTTCTTTCTTCAGTTCTTCAGGCAATTCCTCTTTTATTCCTATCATAATAAATACGAGGATTTCACTAATAACTGCAGCTATTATGAAAATCACACAAATAATTATGAAACTATAATTTTTCTTAATATTTACCTGTTCTTCTATATATTCCTGTTTACTTACAGGATTGCCTGTCTCTTTATTTATCGAAAATAACGTACTGTTCAGTGGTATCTCAAGACTTGAAGCTATTGGAATCTCTATATTATTTTCGTTACGCCGTATGGTTATCCTGCCTTCTATATAGAACGTAAGATTTACTGATAATGTAATTCCTAACTCACCTTTTATATTAGTAACCATTGCCTCATACTTATCTAAATCTATTTCCTCAGATAAATTGTATTTAAGGCTATAGTCATTGACATTTTCCGTATGTGCGTCTCCGATTGGCATTTCCTTTTTCCAGATTACCTCTTTATTTCCTGAAGCTACCTGATAACCCTCTAATTTAGCTTTTACCTGATATTCGGCTGTGATATTTTCCTTAGTATTTCCCTGAAAATCCCCACCAAATGTCACATTTACGGAATCTACAAGGTTTCTTATGTACTTCTCGCCCTCATTTCTGACCGCCTCATCATAATATTTATTCTCCTTGAGTTTAACACTATATGACATGACTGGGCTGTATGTATATTCATACACCATTTTTGTAACCGTTTTGCTTGTACTTTTCTTCATATCCTTGTTAATTAGAAATATTGCAATAACAATTCCTATAAATATTCCACACATTATGACATATTTTATCCATTTTTCCACTGATATTTTCTTAATTTTCCACACCATCAGGCACCGCCTCCCCACTTTTTATCCATAATACCGGTAATCCAATCTTCGGAATAACCCCTATATATCTTCCCATAACTTCATTAGGCTCTACTAACCTCGTATCCTCCACACTGTTATTATCGCCCTTTGTCCTAAATGTAATGTTGCCATTTTCATCTGTTACAATCTCTTTTATTCGATGCGTAATTACAATATCGTCCCTGTGAAATGTAATAATGTCTCCGACTTTTAGCTCATTAAGTCCCTTTTCATTTGTTATCTTATCTATCAGAATCATATCGCCCGGTTTAATGTCAGGCTCCATACTTCCAGTCAGAACGACAGATGGATATATTCTGAATACGCCAACAAAGAACCATATCATAACCACACATATAACCATTACGCATATCTGCCCGAACATCTTCTCCTGTTTCCTACGTGTTTTCTTCGAATTACGCTTATGCTTTTCCTGACATTCACTTATCTGATCGCCTAACATCAGAATAATAATTCCACCGATGCCTATACTTATAACGAATTCTGTCAGCCAATTCAATGTAGGTACAACCGGAAACAACCATTCCATTAATTCCTGCATAATAAGGTATATAATCGATGCACCTGCACCACCATATGTAGCCATCATATTTAAAAATATTCCCTCAATAACAAGTGGCAGCACATTTTTAGCCATGTATATAACCGTATTTTCCACGCCACTTAGTAACTCTATTTCCATAAAGTTTAACCCCGCAAATGACAGCCAGAATAACAGACTTATAAACCACATTTTGTAATGCGTGCATTTATTAATTATGTAGCTTCTGATATTTTCACGAAATATTATAAGTGGTAACGCATAATACAAATTACTTACAATGCCTCTAAAACTTCTGTCATATGGGTTCTTACTAAGAGTTCCCATAAATATACCCACTATCATTTTAGCGACAAGTATAATTGCCGCAAAATAAAATGCCCACAATATTGCAAGTTTTTTGTCATTATTTCTGCTCATTGGTTCAACTTCCATGAACCATTTTGCAAATATTAATAACAAAATTATACATATCGTGGGCAATATCACATAGTTCATTCTGTATGAACTTATCCCTGCATAATTAATTCCCTTTGTATATCCCTGTGGCACTAATGCCACTAAGAGATATAACCCTAACATTATTAATTTCATCTTCTATTAGCTCACCTTTACTCTGTAATTAGAATTCTGCATTGCAGCTTTAATTTCTGACTCCATAGACAATTTGTCACAGATATGTTGGTTTTCTTTATAAAAGTTTCTTTATTCTGTTGTTCTATCACATCATTATATTCTATGGTAATAATATCTCCAACTCTATATTCATAATCTTCTAATTTTGTATTATGACTGATTCCAAGATACTTTTCTTCATTATCCAGTTTATATTCGGAAGATGTTTCTGTAATGCACTCTATTTTACTGCTAATCAGCTCTGACAATTTTTCACCTGATACTACATCCTCCTGCACATTTTTTGCTTCACCATTTGAAGCAGTCTCCATATATTTATCTATATTCTCATTATTATCCTGTAAAGCATTGATTTCTCTAAATACCTCTGCAATGTGCGTCTGTGGTTCTTTATCCACATCTATGCTATAAATTGTATTCTTATCCGATGGTTTGGCAGCATAATTAATATTTATTCCTGTAATTTTACCTGAATCACCTGATATTTCCTTTAATTTTAATGCCGATACTTTTATTACTAATTCTTTACTTTCCTCAGCAAACTCTATCTGTTCTTCAGGGACATTATATCTTAAATCATTATTTACTATACTTACTTTACAATCAGAAATATCTCCTACCTCATATTTAAGTACACCACTCTTTGTCTCCAATCCGACATTTAATCGTTTAGTCCATTTTCCATATACAACTCCCATTGCAATTATACACACCATAACTGTCAATGCGAATATTCTTTTCTTAATCATTATTTACCTCCATAATCTTGCATTATTCACCGCAATAACTACCTCCATACGGTTTTTCATCCCTAGTTTACCTAATATATTACTAACATGTTTCTTGGCAGTTGCTTCCGATATAAATAGTTCCTTTCCTATTTCATTATTGCTCTTGCCTTCTTTTAACAGGCTTAACACCTCAGATTCCCTTTTGGTAAGATTATCCTGAACCGATACTGATGGCTTCATCTTAATACATTCAGGCGAATAATATCGTCCACCACGCATAATTACATTCAACGCATATATTACATCTTCTTCATTAGCATTTTTCATAATTAATCCTGATATTTCCGGAATTTTTATATCTTCAAATCCACCGCATTGCATTTTATCGCACAAAAAAATGACCTCAGTACTTTTAGTTTTTCCTGACTTCATCTCTGGTTCTGTAGATTTACAAATTATTTTCTCCTTATTAAACAAAGTAATAATACCTTCCATATTAGTCATTATACTACTATCTATGTCAGAAATACCAATATTCTCATCAAGCAATATGATATCCGGATTATAACATTTTGCAATATTTACACCATCAGAAATATTGTCTCCTTCGTACACCTCTACCAAATCTCCATTGTTTTTTCCTATTTGAGTCATAATCTGTTTAAGCCCCATACGAAATATGGGGCTGCTATCCAGAATCAACACTCTCACTATTTTCTCCCTCCATTAACTTTTTATTATTTACTTTCTCCATCTATATTATATTCGTATTTCCATAAATCTATTCCACAATCTTATGAATTACATGGTCATTTATCCACATATAAATATCTTTATACACTTTATCTTTGTTCGTTTCATTTAGGATCTCATGTCTGCAGCCGTCATACAAAGTAAGTGTTATATCCTTAACCCCCTGTGCCGTATATGTCTCATATACCTGCTTAACAGCTTCCCCATAATCACCGACCGGATCCTCCTTGCCGGCATTTATAAGCATTTTAACATCTTTAGGAATTTTTTTAATATTTTCTTTATTAATAATATATTTTATGGTAGACAATAGAGCCTCATAACCATTTAGTGTAAATTTAAATCCACATAGCTCATCTTCTTCATATTTCTTAAGTGTTTCTTTATTTGTACATATCCAGTCATCACCCGATACAGGATTGTCTATCTTTCTATTATATGCTCCAAACATCATCTTATAGATAAGTTCACTTCTAAATCTGTCACCTTTGGTCATAATAAGCATTTTTGTTATGGCAAGTCCCGCATTAACGACAGCTTCCGGCTGGTTTCCTGTTCCCATTATAATTATACCGTCTAATTCATTGCCATATTCCATAAGATACCTTCTGGCAATAAATGATCCCATACTATGCCCCAGAAGAATATATGGAACTCCCGGATAATGTTTCTTGACCGTCTTAGTTATATGGACTAAATCTTTTACAAGATCGGCACTTGAACTGTAATTTTCTGCTTTTCTTTTATTCATACCCTTTATCGGTATGGCAAAATATCCAAGATCATCTTTATTCACAATAGAGTTGCCATGTCCCATATGATTATTACCAACAACTAATATTCCTCTTGCAGCCAAATACCTTGCAAATTCATCATATCTGTCAATATGTTCTGCCATTCCATGGGATATCTGTAATACCGCTTCTACATCCCTGTCCGGTATCCACATCTTTCCATGTATCTCCGTATACTTGTTACTTGATAAAAAACTGAATTCTTTTACTCTGATTTCACACATAATAATCTCCATTCCGCAGGCACAACGTGCCGGAGGAATCGCGAGCCAAATTTCAGATTTGTCTCGCAATAGATGCTATTTGTGGTGCCTGCTGCACAAATAGCTGTGCAAAAGCATTGCGCATCAGCACAATTCTTTCGCACTGACCTCTTTTCTGAGTGACTTGTCTTACTCTGTTCTGATTCTTCTTATACAATCATGCCAGCCTGCGACCAACTTATCTCTCTTTACCTTATCTGCCTTAGGAGAAAATGTATCTCTAAGCTGCCAGTTATCTTTAATCTCTTCTATATTTTTATAATATCCCACTGCCAGTCCGGCTAAATACGCCGCACCTAATGCTGTTGTCTCTATAACTTTCGGTCTTATAATTTCTGTACCGACAATATCTGATTGAAACTGTAACAGAAAATCATTAGCACTTGCACCACCATCAACTCTTAGTGATGACAAATTAATTCCCGAATCTTCTTCCATTGCTTTTAATACATCTAATGTCTGGTACGCCAATGATTCTAATGTTGCTCTTACAAAATGTGCTTTATTACTTCCTCTTGACAATCCGAACACTGCACCTCTTGCATAAGCATCCCAATATGGTGCGCCAAGTCCCGTAAATGCTGGAACTACATAGACTCCATTACTATCTTCTACGGACATTGCCAAATCATATGTTTCTTCGGCTGTATCTATAAGTTTTAATTCATCTCTTAACCATTTTATGGCCGCCCCTGCTACAAACACACTACCTTCTAAAGCATACTGAACATCTCCATTAAGTCCTATTGCAATTGTAGTAAGTAATCCATTTCTTGACACAACTGCTTTCCTTCCGGTATTCATAAGAAGAAAACAGCCTGTTCCATATGTATTCTTGCCTTCGCCTTCATTAAAACAACATTGACCGAATAGTGCTGCCTGCTGGTCTCCTGCTACACCTGCAATTGCCACAACACCACCAAATACTGTCTCATCTGTCATTCCATATAATTCTGATGAATTCTTCACTTCCGGCAACATAGTCTCAGGTATATTGAATAATTCTAACAACTCCCTGTCCCATTCAAGTGAGTGTATATTAAATAACATTGTTCTCGCTGCATTCGTGTAGTCTGTCGCATACACTTTTCCTTTGGTAAGCTTATAAATAAGCCATGTATCAACTGTCCCAAACATAAGCCCGCCTCTGTCTGCCTTATCTCTTGCACCCTCAACATTTTCCAATATCCACGCTATCTTGGTTGCTGAAAAATATGGGTCTAAGATAAGCCCTGTCTTAGACTTAATTATCTCTTCATATCCATCTTCTTTAAGTCTGTCAACCATCGGTGCTGTTCTTCTGCATTGCCATACTATTGCATTATAAACCGGTTCGCCTGTCGCTCTGTCCCAACATATTGTTGTCTCCCTCTGGTTAGTTATTCCTATTGCCGCAATCTCGTCGCTTTCGATTCCGTTTCTTGCCATAGCTTCAACCATTACACCTAATTCAGATGACCATATTTCATTAGGATCCTGCTCTACCCATCCACTTTCCGGAAAATACTGTGTAAATTCCTTTTGTGCTGATGATACAATTTCTCCCTGTTTATTGAAAATAATACATCTCGAACTTGTAGTCCCCTGGTCTAATGCCATTAAATATTTCTTTGTTTTTGCCATAAGCCTTACCTTTCCCTGCAAATATATTTTAGTATTTTCTTATATAATTTTCATTTACATATACATAAAACTAATATAACTTTTATCTGTAACTTCTTATCAGTAGTTATTTACCCTGCTTCAAATAATACTCATTCATATTTCACGTTAATTACTAATATATATAATAACATAGATATACCATCTGATACAATTATTAATTAATGATTATTCTAACTAACGTACATTTTCCGCTACATTAAACCCTAAAAAATGTTTTTATTTATGTAGACAAAACCTTTTACATTTTATATAATGTTTAGGAAATTTATTATTTTTTAATCTAAATTTAAGGAGGATTTGAATTATGAGAGAAAGAAATATTGCAGTATGCATTATTCTGTCAATTGTTACTTGTGGAATCTACGGTTTATATTGGCTCTATGCAATGGCAAATGACATCAACGAACTAACAGGTGATAATTCTACATCAGGTGCTATGGTACTTGTTCTTTCAATTATTACTTGTAGTATTTACCTTTGGTACTGGTTATACCAGGCAGGTAGAAAAATTGACGCTGTTAAGTGTGCAAGAGGCCAGATGTCAGATAACTCAGGTGTTTTATACCTTATCTTAGCTATCTTAGGTCTTTCAATTGTTTCATATTGCTTAATTCAGAATGAACTTAACCATTTATAAAATGAATTGCAAAGTAACTTATAGATATTTGTAATGGATATGAAAAACAGAGCTTTTAAAATTTGCAAATACATATTGAGTTTATTATTAATCGGTCTTTCTTATGGAATCTTCGTAAGAAAGACTGGTTTTGCTATACCGTGTATTTTTTATCGAATTACAGGTCTGCAATGCCCGGGTTGCGGTGTAACACGTATGTGTCTCGCTCTTATGAGACTTGATTTCGTGGCAGCATATCATTATAACAAACTATTGTTTATAATATCTCCTGTAATTGTTTTTATAATTGCACAACAGATTTACAGATATATTCGTTTTAACGATGCTAAGACAACAAAAGCACAAACAGTAATTCTGATTCTACTGATTGTACTTTTGGTAATCTGGGGAATTTTGAGAAACATTTTTTAATCTCAGGATTCCCCTTTTATATCCATAACAATAATTTATTCATTTTCTTCTTTTAACTCTCTTATAATATCTCCATTTGTAATTTTTCTTCTCAAAAAATATATAAATAAAATGAATATAGATATATATATTGCTGCTAGTATCCCCATTATTTTAAATGGATAATAATATTTCAAATAATTAATCACACTAATATTAATTTCTAGTATCTTATAACATATTAATCCAGATAAAAAACCAACTATCACATATCCTATTATAAATATACGTCTTATATCTATTATAAATATTTTTATTATCTTTCTACTTGCAACTCCTATAATTTTTAAAATATTACTCATTTTCTTAATATCATAAAATCTATTACTAATTACAAATATAATATTTAATATAGTAAGCAATGCAACTATTAATGATATAATAATAGCAATATACATCATAATTCGATTTCTACTATCTATCAATTGATTTTCTTCTTTTATATTTTTCAATGTTATATACCGACAACCTTTGATACTATTTAATATATCATCATTATTACTACAATTTAAATATACTATATCAGGATACGAATAACTTATTAGCTCTTCATATTGTTTTACAAAAACATCTTTTGGAATAATAATTTTAATTTTATTATTATCATCTATACTTAACTTTAAATCGTCATATATTTTTTTAACTGTGAATGTTTTATTATATATTTCATTATCCTCTATAATATCCATTTTTATTTTATTGCCTTTTTTTATACCACTACTAACATCTCCTATTCCATATGAATGTATATTACCTATTAATATACATTCGTTTTCATTCAAATTATTTAAATCTTCTTTTTTTATGCCTATACTTTCACAGTACTTGTCTTCTATACCTATCACTAATATTCTTAACGTACAATACCTGTTATCAGATTTAGACATCTGCCTTTTAAACTGTGTATCATAATTTTCTAATATATTCAGATATTGATTTGATATAGTGTTTTTTTCAATATAAGATTTCTGTGAGTTTTTTATATATAAAGGTAAAATTTCAGAATTATTAGTGTTTTTAACGACATCTTCTATTCTTTTTATAGTATCTATATATATCTCTATTTCCTTAGTTGCTACCTCATTTCCACTATATGTAATTTGGTATTCATAATTATTATAATTTGCAAAATTTACCCTTTTAGTATTTATGTAAAACAAAACTGAAATGAAAATAATTCCAGAAATACATATTGGTAAAATTAATATAAACATACTTTTCCAATTAAATAAATGAATATTTTTTGCCAGCTGAATATATAAATCTCTATTCTTTACTAATTGACTACCCGTTTTTATACTTTTTCTTCTACTTTTTTTATTAAATAATATAAAATCTTTATATATTTTTTTCAATATTAAAGATATATTTGTAATTAAACCTATTATAATAAATACAAGTTGTATTAATAAATTTATTTTTAAATATCCGTTAAAATCTGAAAATGAGCATTTTCCCTTAACTAAAATTATAAACAATATCGATACCAAAATAGCTATTCCGTAGCAAACAATTACGCATTCTATCAACGAATATACTATTTTTTTCTTATTTATTCCTATTCTGAGATATAATTCATTCATTTCCGCTGTTCGTCCTAATGCTAAAATAAATACAGAATTAATTAATACCAAAAGTGAACCTGTAATTAAAAATAGAATTATATATCCTATTTTTAATAAAGCAGTTGGACGATTACATTCATCACGCTCAGATATATTCAATACATTTCCATTATTAAAAATTGTTTTTCTATTTAAATTATATTTTTTTATAAGACTTTCTTTATTGCCTTTAAAATTATCTGAGAAAGATTGAATAAAAACATTATACTCATATGGTAGTTCTATATAATTCATATTAAAAACTACAAGCCTGCCATTATACTCTGAATCAATAAGACTTTGCATTTCTACTAACCCTGTAACAATATAATCATTTTCATCAACTGTTATTTTTGCCCCTATCATTTCTTTATATTCATAACCGAGCTGAAATAAATAATTAATGTTACATAATACTTCATTAGAACTTTCCGGAAACTTCCCTTTTACTAGTTTGCAATCTGTTATTTCTGTAAATTCATTATCACATGCTATTAAATATTCGTCTTCTGTAAAATTTTCCTGAGTTTGAGCCACTTTATAAAGTGTTTTATCATTTTTTATTTTATTTGCTGTTTCTTTGTCCAAATATCCTATACTATAATGATATTCTCCATAACTTTCTTTTGCAATTTTCTTAAGATATTCTCCACCAATATATAAAGCCGTATTTAAAAAATTGATTATTAAAATTGACAATATACATATTGTTATTATATATATAAGAAAATCTTTCTTTTTCATATAACTTTTAATCAATAAATTATTAATTGATTTCTTCATAACATTTTCTCCCGCTTAGCGACTTAACACTAATTTTCTATCCAAATAATCTGATACCATTTCGTCATGTGTTACAACAACTAAGGTTTGATTATTTTTTTCACAACATTCACACAACAATTTCATGACAATATTACTATTTTCTTTATCCAGGCTTCCCGTTGGTTCATCAGCAAAAATAATTTTAGGTCTATTAATTAATGCTCTTGCAATACACACTCTTTGTTGTTCTCCCCCAGATAACTGCGATGGATAATAGTTCTTTTTTGATTCAATTTTTAATATTTCACATAATTCATCTGTATATTCCTTATCAAAGTTCGTTCGTAATGCTAATGCCGGAAGAATTATATTATCATATACATTAAGTGTATCAATAAGATAAAATTTCTGATAAACAAATCCAAACTTTTCTAAACGCATACTTTCTATTTTTTTATAATTTGTCTTTATATAATTAATTCCATCTACTATTACTTCTCCCGCCTGAAACTCCTCTAATCCAGCTAATATATGTAATAATGTGCTCTTTCCTGAGCCGGAGGCTCCCATTATTGCTATTTTTTCACCCTCTTTTATCTCTAATGAATAATTATTAAAAATGTCAGTCATTATACTTCCATTTTCATATTTTTTACACATATTATTTACCTTTATTATCATATGTCTCCTTTCATTCTGTAAATTTTATTTTCTTAACTTGGCATGTTTTAATGATATTATTTCATCATTACTTCCCAACATTTTACTGCTGTAATATACTTCTATATCCAGTCTTTGTATATAATCAAGAATTTCCTCATCCGACATATCTCCCATATACATAGTTAACCAAATTATCTCTGTGTCCTTTTTAGTTTTTAATGGTTTTATATTTTCTGATACAAAAGCACCTGTTGAATATAATACATAACTATCATCTTTTTCATTAGTAACACTTCCTATGATGTCTTTTAAATTAAATATACTATTATTTTTGAATTCCACCGAAATTATTACTGTTCCATAATCTTTCGTCTTATCCGATGGTAAATTTCTATTTTTTCTAACCAGCTGTTCATCATTTAAAAAAACACTACTATTTTTTCCTTCATATCTATCAATTAATGCATTAAATATTTCGTCATCATATTCTTCTCCAGCCAGATTTTCATCATCTCTTGATATAAATATTTCTATTTTATTTTCATTTATTTCACAAGGCTTAATTACATTGAAATATATAAATATTAAAACTGGTATTATAATTATAGCTATAACTATTATTTTGCGTTTACTCATTCGTTTATTTTCCTCCAAATATTATTTTAATTTACTTAAATACTATTCTATAAAACGTATTACAATTTTTATTATATTTTTTCTTCATGTCCCAATATATATACGACATGTCATCATAATTATTTTGTGCATATGTACTTGCCGCATTTGGATTATAATTTCCATACACCGTAATTGTAGAAAATTTAATTCAGAAACAATAGTTGATTTTCGGTGTTACTTTTCGTTACTTTTCGTTACTTCTTTAACAAATATTTAATATTGTTACCTTAGCATTAACATTTTTCAGCAATATTATATATAATTATATTAATCCTTTCTTCACATACATATCCTCGTCTAACCCATTCTCTGTAAGCTTCTCATCTTCCACACGAACATACACTTCGCCATCTCTGGTAAGAAGTTTTACGCTGACCATCAAGGATTCACCCTCTAAACGCTCTTCACAACCATAATCGCCATCAAATATTTCTAAAATATAACCATACAAATCACTATTCTTTGACAGTTCTTCCTTAATCTCATTAATATTAATTTCCTTCATTATTTACCGCCTCCGTCTGTTTCTTTCTTCTTTTCTTATGCCTTTTTACTAATATAAATATGAATATAATCCATAATACTACTGCTGCAATAACTGAAATAGCTGCATAGACCTGCCAATCTCTATATGTAGTTGCATAACGGTATCCTAATTCACTATTCAATGTAAGTAACTTTTCTCCAGATACCTGAGATGTAATATATACTGCATACGAAGTGCATCCTATTGCTGCAAGTGTTCCAAGCAGGCTGATTATCAGCATTATAATTACCATTTTTATTACCTTTATACTGCTTCTTAACCATATATATTTTCATACATATTGTCTATCGCAATTCCTTTCATTTTAATTTAATACTTTTCCAATTTACTTTTTCCTGCGTCTTTTTATTCCTTTAATAAATACAATCATATATACCACAACAAGTATAATTAGTACGCCTGTAATTATATACAATTCTCTTCTGTTGCTTTTACTCATCTCATGTGTAACTGTTGCACTATATTGAGACTCATTACCTGCGACATCAATTGCCACAAGCTTTATGGCATTTTTACCAAGTTTAAGTCTGACCTTTTCATTAAAATAGCCTTTTTCCATCTCAATTTCTTTTCCATTGAGAGTAAGCACTGCACCCTCTTCAGAATATCCGCTTATGTAAATATAATCTTTAGATGTAATGCTGTTATCTATATCATCGGCTATTGAAAGTGCCGGTGGAACTGTATCTACATAGATATTTTTAGTAAATGTAATTACATTGTTCTTCTCATCTGTTATTCTGAATACAACTACATTGTCTCCATCACTCATATTAATTCTATATTTACCTGATTCAGTTTCTCCCTCAAGCATAAGCTCATCATTTAACCATGCATCAATTACAGCTTTGCCGTTTATAGTTACATCGGCTATAATAAACTTGTGATTTGTAGCATTTTCTTCGACATCATACACCACATTTGCATCTACGGTTGTATCCCTATTTACTTCGATTTTATCATAATTACAGTCATTACCATCTACTACGGCTAAATATACCTTTTCATCACTGTCTTTAAAATCTCCATAATATAATGTATCGCCTGCTTCGGTTTCCACTTCAGATATAAGGTTCATATCTTTATCCCAGACATAGACTGTTTTTCTGTCATTTTCATTCTCATTTGTCCAGCTTATATAATAACCATCATTATATTTTCCACCTTTAACATCTTTAACTTTCTTCTGGCTGTCCTTACGGCTGATACTTATTACTGAGTCTGTATATGCCCTTTTAAATACACCATCTTTAGACACACGTATATAAAAATGATATTCACAAGGCTTAAGATTGCCAAATGATAATTCGGCTTCACCACTTGGCCCACCAGTTCCTGAGTATACCTTTTCTCCGTCAAAGCCCTCGTTATCTGTATCAGCAAATACTTCTATCTGTACCTGTTCAGGACAATCACTTATAGAATACTTAGCTATGTATTTATCATCTTTTGCCTCGACACTAAATGAATCAATAACCATAGAATTAGGGAGTTGTCCTGCTTCCACCTTAACTACACCTAAGTTATCTCCGCTGACTTTAATTGTCCATTCGCCCTTAGCAGGCTGTCCGACATTTACTATGGCTTCGCCATTTGCCTCGTAGACATTATCCGATGTCTTTTCTTTACTGTAGACTTTACCGTCAGGCGAAATTAATTCAACTGAGCCTTTTTCTTCTACATTATCCCATGTTATATAAAATATCGCATTAGTATAATCCTTATCTACATTTAATTTTACTTCTTTCGTCTCTGCAAATGCATTAACGTAAAGTAAAATCGTAAATAACATAGAAAGAATTGCCACTTTAATTATTCTCTTCATAATATACATTTCTCCATTCCGCAGACGTTTACATTAATTTGATGATGTACCAATTTTATTCCAGATAAATGGGCCACCATCTGCATCATACCAGAGTGTTCCTTCTTTGTTAACTGCCCCATCCTTGTAGTTTACGGTAACTGCCGCGTATTCAAAATCCCATTCAAATTCTATCTTAAATGAGGCTTCACCATTAATATGAATTTTAAGTGGTGCACAGTCAAGTTTTCCATTTAATCCGGCTTTCATATATGCACCCGTCAGATTTCCACCAACATTCGCATCGGCACCACTATCAATTTCCATTCCAAAACCTGAAATATTCAATTTCACATTTGCTGCAATATCTAATCCACTCTTATTTATCTTAGCTTCAGCAGATGCTTTCTCAGAACCAAGCAAAGACATTTCTGCACCGATTACGAATTCAGGCTCTGAAAAATTAATTTCTATTTTTCCATCAATATTACCTATTTCGCCCCATTCCTTAAATTTCTTAAAAAGCTTATTATTGCTTACATCTATTACATTAAATATATTAGCTTCAGCACCAAGCTTGGCTGCTAAGATTACATCTTGATAATCATACGCATCAGACTTTATGTCTGTACCAATAATTTTATATGTTTCAGGTGATACTATCGTTTCGTATAACTTTAGGATTCCTGTACTCATTCCCTGAAGTGAACCACCTACTTTGTTAATTTCAATGATTTTATATATTGGTATTCCAGGGTTTAAAGAAGCATCTATGCTTACTTTATCCGGTAACCAGTAATATGAAGATAGTGAACCTTCAAGTCCTTCTATTCCAGTTCCTCCAAATCCCGGCATAAGTCTGCTAAAATCTATCTCTCCACCTATGCTCCAGTATTCATTATCTGCATCAAGGGAGTTTAATTTAACTTTTATGGACTTTATTCCAAATGTTCCAAACTGTAAAGCATCATTAACATTTACTTCTGCTTCTCCACCGAATTCTATTCCATCCGGTGTAAGTGCAATAGATACTCCGATATCTCCTGCATCTTTTATGTCAAATTTATTAGCATCTGCTCTTGATACAGGTGTTGGCTCAGGCTCATTTGCACCTTTTTTATGCTTCAATGATTTATTAACGTCTTTAACTATCTCATCTAATCTTATGCTCTTAACATCTATCTGCAGACGGTTTGAATACAGATTAACTTCTGCAACATCGACATCCATTATCAGTGGAATTGATAAATCAAAGTCACAAATATTATTATCAAAACCTGCCGAAGAAGAATCTACATCTATAGAATATCTGTGTTTTTGAATAACATAGTCCTTACCACCCATAACAAGTGTTGTGAAGTTCTGTCCGTTTGCTTCTGACATCTGTTTATAACTTACATATAGTTTGGAATTGCCGCTTAATGTACCGCTTTCGCCTACATATACAGATGAATTTGCATTTAAGTCAATGTCTTTATCCATTCCATTTACAGTTATCTCCATATCGCCTGCACTATGTACAAAACCATTTAGCATAACATTTCCACTTGCTAATAATTTGTTATCTGAAATTTGTCCGATTGCATCAGCAGTAATGGTACTTCCACCTAATCTTATGGACTTGGTTGTACCTGATTTGAATACGCTAAACATTTTATTAGCAATAATTAATCTTCCATCTGATGTCTTAATCTGGATATCATATCTTCCCGGTTCAATTGTACCCTTTAATGTGGCTGTTAATGTAGTTTTACTTTCCACTTTAATATCCGTAAGCGGAATTTTACCTACGGAAATATTCATTCCCTCTTCAAAGCCACCACCTGTAATCGTAACACTTATGCCATTTGTTACATCTTTTATACAGGTTGTACCTGGAGTAATTGACGATATTCCCAATGTATTTTCATCGATTTTCTCAATTGAATCTTTGTTACCTTCATCAGATGGTTTGTTTTCTTCCTTAATATAATAATCTTTGTTATCAGATGTACTGTATTCATCAATTGATACCATAAGATTTCTTGGATCTGTTTCCACATTTTTCTCTACCGTATATTCTATACAGTAATTATTCACTATGTATTTCTGTAATGTCAGGTAAATGTCCGATAATTCTGACGAACTTGATGCTTTAATGAATTTACCACCTGTCTTATCAGCAATGTCTTTCATATATTCCTCATCAGCATCACCAAATGCTACTGTATATACAGCTATCCCTTCATCGACTGCGTTCTGTATCGCTTCCGGCATGGCAGCCGTATTTCCGTCCTGACCATCAGACATAAGTATTATAGCTCTGCTTCCTGTTTCATCTTTTATTTCATCAATTCCGGCATTAAGTCCACCGGCAATATTAGTTCCTCCGTCACTTTCTATGCTGTTAATTGCACGTTTAAGTCTTTCATGTGAATCTGTAAGTTTCTGCACATTTTCAGCACCATCAGCATATGCTATTATTGAAATCTTTTCATTTTCTTTTTCCATATAATTTACTGCTTCAACGGCAGCCATCTTAGCATTATCTATTGGTGAACCTAACATGCTTCCACTCTTATCCATCACTATCGCAATGCTTACTTTACTGCTTGATTTATCGCTTAATATTTTAAAATTATCTATTTCATATAAAGTATCTATTAATGTAAAATCGTTTTCTTTAAAATCTGATGCTAACTCATTTTTACCCTCTTTATCACCATTGATATTCACATATGCTTTTATCTTTGGATATTCAGATTTATCAATTCTGCTTATATGAATATTCAATTTATCATATTTGAGTGTGTTAGTAACATATGAATTAAATGAGCCATTAATTGTGCTTTCATCAGAAGGAACCACTCCATTTGTCTGTGCATCAATCAACGCATCAACGGCAGCATTTAATTCTGAATTATATTCATCTGTCGTTAACTTATTATATTGCTCAACTACTTCATCGAGTGCCTCTTTTATGGCTGAATTATCTGAAATATCTACACTATTATCTATTACCTCGTATAAATATTTATTAGCAGTCTCTCTGTCTCCTATAATCAGATACAGTTTGGCAAGCTGCAGATTATACATTCCTGTTTCATCACCATTCTTAGGTCTTTTTGCAAGAATATAATTAATTGCCCTTTTTACGTCCACATAATTTGCTTCTGTATACAAATCATTTGCTTCTGATAACAGCTTATCTATCTGTGCTTGAATTTCATCTGTAATATTATCATTATATTCTTCTAATTTCTTCGCCTGCTCGTATTTCCTCTCAGCCTTTTCTATTAATTTTCTAACCTCAGAATCTACAGATTTATTATCTATATCATTACCAGTACCATTGTCTATTGCATAATCTGACCTGTCATCTGGTGAATTATTAATACCGTCACCACTTGTCATTACATTATCAGTATTTAACTGTGCTTTAGAATATGCCTCCTGCGCAATAACGTCAGTATATATAACATAGTTCTCTTCATTTCTATATTTATTAATAAGCTTGTCAGCTGCTTTCTTAGCTGCCTCATAATCTTTTATATATATGTAATATTTACAATAAAGTCTTAATACATCCTCACTTTTACCATATTCACTCTCTATATCTTTCAAATCATTTTCAGTAATTTCAGAAATATCCTGACCATACAATTTATTATCCATTTCATAGTCCTGTGTATAATCCTGAAGCTGTTTGTCTGAGAATTTCATCTCATTCATATAATCCTTCGCTATTTCTATAGCTTCTTCAGTCTTTTCAGTTTTAACATTATATGAGCCTGAAGCAGTATATTGTATCTGTATATCCTCTAAATCAGCAAGATAATCCTTATAATCCGTATATTTTTCTTCTGATTCTCCAACCAGGCCTATTTCTTCCTTACAAATTTGTTGAACTTTTTTAACATATTTCTTATCAATATCTTTAAGTTCGCCACTTTCTAAAAGTCTTTCTGATTTAAAATATCCCTGTATATAATCCTGCTCTATTAATGATGATATAACGCCTAAAACCTCTGCTTTAACGCCATACTCGCCACCAACTGTAGCAAGTTTTACCTCCGCACTTGATATATTTCCATCTATAAGATAATTATATGCCACAAATAAATCTGAAGCATCCGACTTATCTTTCCTAACTGTATTCAAAATACCCATCGTCACTGAACCGATGGTTAATATAATAATTGTTGACATTAATATCCATTCAAATGCTTTTCGTCTTATTCTCAGGAATATATGCCCTAGTATATCAATTATCAGAAATATTCCAAAAACTATTGCCAGCTTCCAATACATTCTTTTTCTCCTTTGATTCGTTTAATATATTTTTTTAACCTAAAAATGGAATTAAGGTAATATGCTCCCTTAATCCCATAATTATCTAAATTATTTTGTACCAAATATTCTGTCGCCTGCATCACCAAGTCCAGGACAAATATAAGCATCTTCATTTAAACATCTGTCTAACTGACCTACATATAACTGGATATCAGGATGTGCTGTCATTAATCTGTCAATTCCCTCTGGTGCGGCAATTATTGACATAAACTTTATCTTCTTTCCGCCATGCTGTTTTATGAAATTAACTGCGGCAACTGCTGAACCACCTGTTGCAAGCATAGGATCTGTTACAACGATTACTCTCTCTTCAATTGGAGTTGGAAGCTTACAATAATATTCCTCCGGCTCATGAGTTTCTTCATTTCTGCATAAACCAATATGACCTACTTTTGCACTTGGTGTAAGTGCAAGTATTCCACCCACCATACCAAGACCAGCTCTAAGAATAGGTACAACTGCAAGTTTTCGTCCTGCTATCATTGGTGTCGTACACTTTTCAATAGGAGTTTCAATCTCTACATCTTCTGTTGGAAGATCTCTAAGTGCTTCATATCCCATAAGCATAGCGATTTCTTCTATTATAGTTCTGAATTCGTTAGTTCCTGTATTCTTATCCCTAAGCATTGAAATCTTATGCTTAATTAATGGGTGGTCTAAAATAGTTACATTCTCATAGTTTTTGTACATACCTTTACCTCGCTTCTATATTTTCTATTCTTTAAATTCGTAATCTTTTCCTGGAAGAATTGCATTCAATAATATTCCCGCTATTGCGGCAATTGCAAGTCCTGATAATGTAATTGCTACACCGGCTACATTGAATGTAATACCTGAGGCAATAACTGATTCACCTGCTGCATTACTTACTGACTGATATTCTATGCCAAGAGATGTTACTAATATTACCGCTGCAATAATAAGATTTCTGCTCTTTGTAAAATCTACGGCATTTTCTACTACGTTTCTTACACCAATTGAGGAAATCATTCCATATAAGATTAATGACACACCACCAATAATTGCTGATGGAATAACCTGAATTACAGCTGCAAATTTTGGTGAGAATGATAACATAACTGCAAAAAGTGCTGCAATTCTCATAACAACCGGATCATACACTTTGGTTAATGCAAGTACACCTGTATTTTCTCCATATGTTGTATTCGCAGGGCCACCAAATGCTGCTGATAAACTTGTTGCAAGACCATCACCTAAAAGCGTTCTGTGAAGTCCCGGATCAGCAATATAATTCTTACCTGTGGTTGCTCCGATTGCTGATATATCACCGATATGTTCCATCATTGTTGCCAATGAAATTGGTACAACTGCTACAATTGCACTTACATCAAATTTCATAAATTCACTTGTTTTTAATGGAAGTCCAACCCATGCAGCATTCCTGATTGTTGCATAATCAATTGTTCCATGTCCATATTTAGCAAGAATAATTGCTATTACATATGTTCCAACTACTCCAAGCATAATTGGAATAATCTTAACCATTCCTTTACCCCATATGTTACATACGATAACAATGGCTATTGCTATAATTGCAAGAAGCCAGTCTGTTTTACAGTTATTTATAGCTGATGGTGCAAGTATAAGACCTATGGCTATAATAATTGGTCCTGTTACAACAGGTGGGAAAAATTTCATTACTTTTTTCGCTCCAAATACTTTAACCAATGCGGCTACCACTACATATACAAGTCCGGCTATAAATACACCACCACAGGCATATGGTAATGCATTAACTCCCTCGCCAAAGTCCATTGCCTTAACGGCTGAATATCCTCCTAGAAATGCAAAAGAAGAACCTAAAAATGCAGGTACTTTTCCCTTTGTTATTAAATGAAACAATAAAGTTCCAAGTCCTGCCATTAATAATGTTGTTGAAATTGATAATCCTGTCAGTATTGGAACTAATACTGTTGCACCAAACATTGCAAATGTATGCTGGATACCCAATAATAATGTCTTAGAAATACCTAACTGTTTGATATCATAGATTGCTCCATCTGACGGATTTTCTGACTGAATGCCAAGTTCCTTCATTTTCTTTCCTCCTGAATTGTTATTTTGCGGTAATATAAAAAACGATTACACACGCTTCTTTATATTATACAAAATTCGGCTGAAAATATCTATATCTATTTTTATTATAACCATTATCCTAGAAAAGACTTTTTAACCCTTATAACAAAAAATAAAATATATGACACACACCCGATTAAGGAAATATGAGAGCATGTGTCATAGACGGACTTCTTGGCCTTACTAATCATCTAAAAAGTTTAAAAAATTCTTCTGTGATAATGGTTTTGAATAATAATATCCTTGCAGATATTCACAACCAATAGACTCTAATTTTGCAGCCTGTTCAGCTGTTTCAATCCCTTCTGCCACAATATGGAACCCTAACTTTCTAATCATTTTTACACTACTATCTAGTGCAATTCCTGCTTTATCATTTTTAAATGATGACCATACTATAGTCTTATCCATTTTGATAAGATGAAATGGAAGATTTATCAGATAATTAATATTTGAGTATCCTGTACCATAATCGTCTAACGAGAACTGTACACCACCTTCAACTAATTTTCTCATATTAATATCTAACATCTGAGGTGAATTAACTGTGGCTGTCTCTGTTATCTCTAAATTAATCTGTCCCGGATGGAGTCCATATTTTTCAATCTTATCAGAAACCCTTTTAGCCATATCGTGTTTCATACATTCAATAACAGACACATTTACTTCTATATATTCTATGCCCTTTTTATATAATTCATTGGTTCTTGCGAATCTACATACTTCATCTAATACGAAATCATCAATTCTTATAATTGAACCATCTTCCTCTGCAATCGGTATAAATTCTTCCGGTGAAATAAATCCTAATTCCTCATCATTAAGTCTTACTAATGCCTCTGCTGAATTAATCTTCTTATCCTTCGTTGAATAAATAGGCTGAAAATATACCTCAAATGATTTATTCTTAATGGCTTTATGTATTGCTAATTTAACCTTGCTTTTTCTTCTTCCATTATAATATTCATTATCTCCTGCAATTATTACTCTGTTTTCCTTGCCATGATCTTCCTTAGCAAAATAATTAGTACAGGTAAATAGTTCTTCTAATTCTGATACATCCTCAGGATAACGGATAAGGCAAATGTCCATTATTACAGGTATCTCCAGATCTCCAACCATCCATACTCTGTCACAGTCTTTAAGTATTTCTTCTGTTAAGTCCTTCATTTGCTCATATGTATTTACATTAGATACAATGTAAAACATATAGTCAGACACTCTATATATCTTCATATCTTTTGTCTTAGAATTAAGGTAATCTGCTAAATCAATTTCAAAATCACTCATGCAGTCTTTACCAAATATTTTCTCAAGATATTCATAATCCTCAATGCTTACTGAAATTACATTAAATGGAATCTTTGATGTAATAAATACTTTTGCCCGGTCCATAAATGCTTTACGATTAAATGTGGCCACTCTTCCGTCTATCAGATCATCAGGTTTCTGCACATTAAAGTACAACACTAAGAAACATATCGCCTCGCCAAAACTTTCTACAAGGTATCTCGGATTAACACACTGTATAATTACTGATAATATAGTTACTATTGCAAAGAATTCTATATTATATAATTTGTATTTTTCTATGATTTTATCAAATCTTCTAATATAAAATATGGCAAATACAATGTAAAATATGCTTATGGCATATATGACTCCAATTAGTTTTCCTCTTACAAACCCATTCACTTTATCAATTTTAAAAATAACATTTGTGAATGTATTAATAGCTAACAACACAAGTCCAAACACAGCCGGTATTGTAATTACTACCCATAACTTACGATTTCTTCTGTAGCAACTTTCAGCACTTTCGAGATTATATAAACAATACATTACTATCATAAGCATCTTAAATATAAAATATATATACTCTAAAATATATATATACCATATACTATATTTCTCAATATGATTTATAAAATATCCCGATAACAAATCTGTAATTGATGTAACAAGAAGATATACCAGCATACTCACGTAGATTTTAAACTGTGAATCATGTTTTATTCTTCCCATAATGCAGGCAGCAAGGATAATACATGTTAATATTATTGCACATACTTCATATTCTAAAATATACACACTTACCACCTGCTTTCCTTTTCATATTTTCTACATACATATATCTTCAATAATTGCTGATGTTACTTTAACTATATCTTCTGGTGCCAGAACAAGTTGTGTTCCTATTCGTCCACCACTTATAATCACTTTGTCATAATTCATTATGCTATTATGCAACACTGTCTTATACTGCTTCTTCATACCAATAGGTGTACAACCACCTCTTACATATCCTGTCACTTTATTAATATCCTTAACATGTAACATTTCCACATTCTTCTCGCCGACCACTTTAGCTGCTTTCTTTAAATCAAGTTCTTTATCTATAGGAATTACAAATACAAAATAATTACTGCTTTTTCCTACTGCCACTAAAGTCTTAAATGACTCATCATAATTCTGTCCAAGTCTGTCAGCAATATCTGTTCCACTTATAAATTCATCACATTCATAAGTATTTATATCATATTTAATTTTATTTCTATCTAAAATACGCATCGCATTTGTTTTCAATTCTTTACCCATTGTAAGTCGCTTCCTTTGATGTCATTTATTTTGTTCTATTTTAATATTCTTAGTCCCATCGCTATCACATCTGATGTTTCCATTACAATTAAAATAATACTTTACATTTAATTTCTCCAATTCATATATCAGACTTGTCGATACTTTACTTTCTGATTCACATGTAATTATCGCATATTCAGGGGCTGACTCGTCTATAAACTGTATGGTATTATCCTCTAATCTGCCATGATAAGGTACCTTTAAAACATCTGCCTTAATCATTGAATCACCTAACAACTCTGATATTCTCTCATCTTCAATATCTCCCGTAAATAAAAAACTATCATTATTATTCACTATCTTTGTAACCAGTGAATTGTTATTATCATCTTCATTAAAAGTTTCTTTCGCAGGATAGATATCCATTATAATTCCGTCAAATTCTATTCTGATATTATCTGTTACATAACTTATCAGATTTAACTTATTCCATTTATTAAGTTTGTCCATAAATTTCTGATAAATACTTCCTGTACCATCATATTTAGGCATATAGATAACATTTACATCGAAGTTCTTAACTATATCTTTCGCCCCGCCTATGTGGTCTTTATCATAGTGAGTAATTATCATTCCATCTAATTTCTTTATATTTTTGCTCTTAAGAAATGCAGTAACCTCATCTGCTGTTTCTTCGTATCCTGTGTCTATCAGATATGTGTGCGTTTTAGATTGAATCAACATACAATCACCCTTACCCACATTCAGATAATCAACAACCAGGTAATTATTTTTAGTTATGTTTGCGCCTGTACCTGTAATTTTTTCTTTTTCTCTGCTACATAATAGCAGAAATATACATAAACAGATGCATAATAATGTTGTTAGAAAAAATCTTATGTATTTAAATTCCGTACTGGTTTTTCTTCTATATAAAAACATTATTATCATCTCCATTTTATTTAGTGTTATATTCACGCTTTAAATATTGTGAAACATCACACCTTAATTTATTTTCTTTTTAAATTTGCATACTGCCCTTTAATCATCATATAAAGTTCATGACCTTTTTCTTGTCCTAATCTGCTTACAAGCATTCTGTAGAAGTGCTGTTTTCCTGTTGATTTACCAATAGTTTCAACTAATACAGGAACAACATCTTCTTCATACTTATCACCTATAATATTCTTAATATCATCCGTTATATTTAATTTTACTTCTGCTGCAAAAATCTTATTTTTTGATGTAGGATTTTGAATATTCAGATTTGGTTTCTTATCTATAGTGTTGTTTACTTCAGTTTTAACTTTTTCTGTTTTAACTTCTTCAGTTTTTACTTCTGTATTCAGATTATAAGAGCTGTTATAATTACCTGTATTATCTTGTCTGTTCATATCATATGAATTGTTATAATTATCAGTATTGCCTTGTCTGTTCATATCATATGAATTATTATAATTACCATTATATCTTGGTCTGTTCGTATTATATGAATTATTGTAATTACCATTATATCTTGGTCTGTTTGTACCATATGAATTATTGTAATTACCATTATATCTTGGTCTGTTCGTATTATATGAACTATTTGAATTACCGGCAAATTTAGGTCTGTTTAAACTATAAGAATTGTTCTGATAATTGCCATATGATCTGTAATCACCTGTTTTATATTCAACAAATCTTCCCGGTACAGACTGATTATCTTTAATAGTCTGTTTATCCTCAGGATATCTTCTGCCATATCCTTTATCATATCCTCTGTCTGAATGTCTCTCATATGATTGTGTCTCTCCTTCGGCAGAGTTTCTGTTATTAGAAGACTGTTTTACAAGTCCCTGAGGTTCAGTTTCTGTTGAACTATCATTATTGTCGTTATCATTGCTATTACTATTCTGCATAAATGGAGATTTTCTCATATCTATTTTCTCAATGAATTTACCTGTAAGACCATCATCAAATTCATCGCTTGTGCTGCTCTCCACATCAGAAGTAGCAATACTCTTACAAAGTCTGATATTGCAATTGCAAAGCTCCTGATTCTCCTCCCAGAAACTTGTTGCACAAAGAAATCCTTTATCCTGACTGATTATAACTATATTCTTATAGCTATTCTCCATAACCAGATATCCAAGATATGTTGATAACTGGAAGTCTAATGAATTTCTTCCACCTCTAAGTATTCTGAAAGTTTCAATCTCAGCTTTACTCTTGCTAAGTAACATATGTACATCAAAAGTTATTGCATCTGCGTTTTTACTGTAAAAAATAACTACTTTGTCACCCTCACTAAGCTCTTCAACGCCTCTAAGTCCTCCTGAACGAACATTTTCAAAATCCACTAAATATACTGTCATTAATAAATTCCTCTCTATTCTACTAATGCAGGTACTTTGCGCAAATCATAACTGTATATATTATAGCAGACTTGATTATTACAAGCAATACAAAGTAATAAATATTCGCATCAGCACATTAGTATATTATTAATAAAACCTTAATTAATATGCTCAATCAATGTTTCATTACTATTATAAATACCATATAAATACTAAAATATCAGTTCTCTACCTTATCTCTCTTTGAGACCTTTCCATGATTTATATCATATATTTCATCACATAATGTCTGAATATCTTCATTATTATGACTAACTAAAAGAATAGTTTTACCTTCTTTTCGGAGTTCTTTTAATATTCCTCTCATATCTTCGACACCCTCATTATCCAGACCATTCATAGGCTCATCTAATATATAAATATCCGGTTTCTCCATCATTGCCTGGGCAAGTCCCAGTCTTTGTCTCATTCCAAGGCTATATTTTCTTACAAGTTTATTTTCTGCACCCTCTAATCCTACTTTCTTCATTATTTCAAGTATTTCTTCTTTCCCAATTTTCTTTCTTAAATTAGCAAGTATTTTCAGATTTCTATATCCACTGTAATAAGGTATAAAACCCGGTGTCTCAATAATAATTCCTACATTTTGTGGAAAATCGACATCTTTACCAATCTTCTTTTCATCAACATATATATCACCTGACGTAGGTTTTACAAATCCACATATGCATTTCATAAGCATAGTTTTACCAGAACCATTTCTTCCGACAAGTCCATGAATTTTACCCTGTTCTAGTTTAATATTTACATCTGAAAGTATCGTATCTTTCTTAATTGTTAATCCTAAGTTGTTAACCTGAATTGCATAATCTTTCTTTTCCTGACTCATACACTAATCCTCCATTCCGCAGACGTTTACGTCGAAGGAATCGCGAGCAAAATTTCAAATTTTGCTCTGCGATAATAGCTAAAGGTGACGTCTGCGACACCTTTAGCTGTGTGAAAAATCTACATATCAATTCGATTTTTCACACTAATCCTCCATATCTGTTATCTTTGCAAAATCGTATCTTTTTACAGTTACCAAACTTACTGCAAACAGTACTATTAACAGTACTATAAAATAAATATATGAATATGAAATTTTAAATTTCTGTATTCTCAAAACATCATCAAAGTGCAGCCATGCAATTGAATGTGCCGACGGAAATACCCATTGTATTTTACTCTTTAGTCCACACAATGCACTTCCTACACCAATAATTGTATAACTAATAAGAATTCCCATCATTCTTTTGCCAACTGAAAAGCTTACTAATAACATAAGTTCCATAACCATAAGATATAGCATTAATAACGTTATGGTTAAAATAACAGTCTGAACCGGTGTCATATTGTTATACAGCTTTCCATTTACAAGCATCGGAATCCTTGCCATCTTTTCGTTCGGAAATGCTTTTGTATATGATGTAATTACATTACTCCACATATTTTTACCAAACGAATGTCTTACAACAAGTGTTACAGAAATAACTAATATACTCATTAAATATGAACCTGCCGCCATTATTCCGAACAACAATTGTCCAAACATCCAGTTATTCTTGCCGACTCTTGAAATGTAGAACATTGTATTACCATCTGTTTTCGGAAAATCACTTACAAGTACAATGAATACAGCCGGAATAACCATTATTAATAATGAGGAATTAGTCATCGCAATAAATGGTTCAAATACCATAAGCATTTCTCCCATTTTATGAGCTGCCTTTAACATTTCCTGAATAATGTAATCATATAAAAACACATATAATATCATAAAAATAAGAATTCTCGGATTACATATCCATTTAATGTATTCTGTCTGTGCAACATTTCTAATCATATGAAAGGATAATCCTGACTTATTCTTCTCCACAATCACACTTCCTTCCTATATAGATTCTGCATAAGACCATAATTAATATTGTTATACTTCCAAAAATAATTAACTCTTCTTTCATATCTACAATATATACTTCTTCTATATTGGTCACTAATGCATTATAGAGTTTTGGATATTTACCCTTTTGAACAAATTTTTCAAACAGATAGTTCAACATAAACGGAATCGATATTACTATGTATTTGTTCCTGTTTATCATTGATATTCCAAATGCACAGATAACCGATACTGCACCATATAGAAACATTCTTATGAACTTCATTATTATAAGTGCATTTATACCTATTTGTTTATACAACATTGAAGTTAATCCACTTTTATTTTGCAAAAAATCATTTTCAATCCGTATGCTCATCCCGGTTCCTTTTGGAAATATAAAATATATGATAAGACAAAATATAATATATCCTAACAGCACTATCAAGCCTCCTGAAAACATTGCCGCCATATATTTTCCTGTTATGTATCTGGTTTTTCCGACTCTGCTTATTTCAAACCTTGTAATGCTGTTCTTCTTTTCACCACATACTCCTATTATGAAAGGAATAGCCACAATTATTGGTACAAACATTTCTAAATATCCCGGAACACCTGTTATCATAATGTCTCTTGCATGTAAATCACCAATACCTATGACTTCCTCTTTTTCATCATCAAGAGCCAGTCCAATAACGGTGTATTCCTCACCCGTCTCCGGTGATGTATATATATTTCCCAATAACAGCAATACAACAACTGCAGCAATTGCCAGATAAAAAACTTTATTTGTTAATATCTTAGTTAGTTCTTCTCTAAACATTTGACACCTCTTTCGTTTTCTTCTCAATTAATTTACAGCTTCATATTGTATTCTACCTGTCTGCATATCAACATAAAAAATATAGTTTGTATCATCATTATCATTAGTGCATTCCACTTTCCATGCAGGCTTGCCTTCCCAATTTTCAGTATTAAGTATATTTCCATCTAATGCATTTCTAAGATAAATCATCTCAATTGATTTAACCTCATATCTGGAATTACTTCCGATATTCTCTGATAATGCCTGTAAAGCACTATCAAGTGATACTATCTCTGTAATAGCCTTAGATGTCTTTATTAATTTATTATAATTATTAGGATTACCTATATATTCATCAATGTCATCCGTATCCACCATAATCGCCTTAAAATCATCAGTTTTATGACTACTTATTACACCAACAGAATTTATAGTTCCTGTATTAAATATTAATCCCTCATAACATCTTGTTAAAGAGAATTCAAGACATATCTTTCCTTCTTCCACTTCAAATACTTCTATTTTTGCTACTTTCCTTTTAACATCAGGCATACTATCATATGGAAGTCTGTTATTAAAATAATCTTCCGTAAAATCTATTGCCTGTTTTATTGTGATTGATTTTCCATCGAATAATGTGTAACTGTCATCTAAATTCTTATCATTTGGATAATATATCTCTATAGGCTCATAATCTTCTTCCGGATCTTCCGGAAAACCATTTTCTTTATTACGGAATGTAACTTCATATAATTTTCCTTTTATGAGTGTAACATTGAATTCCGGCGATACATAAATATATCTGTTATCACCCTTGTCCGACCATATTTTAGTGTATGCCAGACTTGGTAAATTATATTTTACCTCTTCCTTAGCCTTATAAGTTCCATTTTTAATCTTTTCTTTTAACTCATCATAAGTAATATAGATATAACCATTTTCCTCGGCAGTTAAAGTTGATACATCTATAAGTTCCTCCGGATCCAGAGTATCCATATCAAAGTAATGTTCAATTACCTTAACCTCTTCCTCCAATATGGTTTCTTCATCCTTAATTCCTCTATACGGTTCCGTATTCTCCGTCTCTTTAATCTCATATAATTTATCCACACCTTCTTCTGCTAAATTTATTGCAACATCTTTACCATGTAAATTTTCATAATAACCTTCTTCTATCTTATTAATAGCCTCATCTTTCTTATCTCGTATTTCTGATAGTGTCAGATATTCTAAATCGTCATTTCTTTCAACCTGATTATAATAATTCGAATATGATATTTCTTTATTATTCTTTATAATATATCCACCTATGTATATGCCCCATAACAGAACTAATATGGTTGTAATTCCGGTTATAATGTATCTTTTCTTCATACTGCTTTTTACCCTATACTGTATTGTATATTTCCTTTATTTTTACTAATTTATGTCTCTAAAAGATGTTCTTATTTCTTGCATATAATATGTTTCCATTTTTCATTTCCACATAAAAATATGTCTCTTTTGAATCATTACTATTTATTCCAGTTATTTTATAGCAAGGAATACCTGTATGTTCTGTACCCTCGCTTAAAGTGTCATTTATAATCTTAAGCCTATATATTACTTCTATTTTTGTGATGGTATATGATGAGTTATTGCCTATTTTATCTGACACTATATTTAATGCCTCTTCTGGCGAAACAATATTTTCTATAAGATTTTCTTTTGCCTCAACCCTGTCTGTGTTTCCATCATAAGTACCACAATATACATCTATATCATCTGTATTAATCATATATGCTATTGCCCTGTCCTTAGCATATTTATCATCACTATCCGTATCCCAGACAGTTCCGCCATATTCAAATGGTATTCCCTGATATTCTCTTGCTAAGTAAAACTGTAAAATATTCAAATCATCTGAGACCTTCAATACTTTAACATGGCAAACTTTCATTTTTACCTCTTTATTTGTTTCATAAGGCAGTTCTTCATTGAAATATTTTTCTGTTCTTTCTATTGCTTTTCTAATAGTTGCAGTTCCATCTTTTAATTGATATTCATCATCAATGTTTCCATCTAATTCATATTCTTTTATTACTTCAAAAACATTTTCCGGCTCTGCACTCTTATTATCCTTTTCTAAAGAATATATCTCGCCTTTATCAAACCATATTATATTAAATCCCGCATATACATGCGCATACTTATATGGCTTACTTTCATCTTCTATGTAATATGTAAGTCCCGGCATCTCTTTATTATCTTTATCAAAATATGTACCCTCTTTTATCTTTTCTATCATTTCCTTATATTCTAATCCACTCATATCATATAAATACTTTTCATCATAGTCTGTTCCTATATAATGCTTTATAAACTTTATCTCTTCATCAACTAATTCCTTAGGATCTTTTATATTTTTGTAAGGATATACACCTTTTACGGATATTTCATTAATTTTATCAACCGATGGGATAATGACCGATAAATCATTATCATATGAAATATTGTTATATTTATATTCTTTTATTTTATTACTGTCATATCTTCCATTTTTTAATTCATCAACACTTATATACTCTATGTTATTATTATTTTTTACTGTATTATTATCTTTTACTGATTTGTCTTTTTTATTATTAAATAAATTAAATGAAATATATCCCACTATAAATACACTTACTAATAATAAAATAAATATTATACTTTTTTTCTTCACACTAATCCTCCATGTCTGAATATTATAGGTATAGAATCAATTTCATTAATTCTGTACCTATGTTAATGCATAGCTATCTTGTTATTGTTCCATATATATGTGTAGGCTTCGAATAGTTATTTAAACTAACAGAAAACTGTGCTGTTCCATTAGTGGAACTTTCAACAACAGTTACACTTGCTTTTTTTGCAGCATTACTTACAATCATACCTGATGACCCACTAAATTTTGTTCCATTCATAGGTAAAATTTTATTATATCCATTACCACCAATTGATGTAATTTCTGCTGTATACTTGCCTCTTGAGTATGATACTGTGCAATAACTATTTAATTGCTTATTTCTAGCATCATTATAATATGTATACCAATCATCACTTGCTGCATATGCATTTACCTTTGTTAATCCACCAACCATCAAAACAGCTAATAACATTCCACTAATTATTTTTTTATAAGCTTTCTTCATACGTCTCCTACCTTTCATTTTCATTTTTCTGATTATAATAGTTCATTAACTTCTCTGATACTTCAGGTTCACCCCACCAAGCCAAACATTCATCTCCAATAACGAATTTATCGCTTGTCTTTTTTGATGCATTGTTTAAGAGATTAATGATATTCTCTTTTATGTTCATCATAGATTTCACCTCCTTGTCCTAATATTTCTGAGCAATTACATTTTCCGACTCTGATTCAATTTATAATTGCATAAGTCAGAATTACTATAACTGCTTTGAATGAAAGTATTTACATTCAAATACCTTTATATGATGATTAGAATATTATATGTACATCTTCTTCGTATTCTGTTCATCACACACTTACTAATAACATAAATTTTGTTGAAATTCTATAATTCGGACTCAATCTGCCCTGAACTGCAATTCTCATGCCCTGAACGACAATTTTTTTATTTTTATAACTTTTATTTACCTCATACCATCAAAACAGCTAATAACATTTGCCTAATAATTTTTCATAGTTCTTTTTCATAAGTAGCCTCCTTTTTCTTCACATCTCTAAACAGTTTTATGCACTCATACGCAATATTTTCCACTAATATAAGGATTAATGACCAGCTTATAAGATTACTGTATTTCATCAAAATAATCTCTGATATCCAGATTAGTATAAAGCTGATTGTCACTTTAATTTTTAGCAGAATAATCTTCTTTTTATCCGTTATATGTCTTAATCTCGACTCAATTGGTGTATGAATTAAAACTGCCATATACGAAAATGCCTGTAATATAATACTTAGTTCTGATGATAGATATATTTTTTCTGACAGAAAAATTACACTATAGAAATATATGAATGTAACTATAAAACACTGATATTCTTTCTTCATATGAATCCCACCTGCATACAGCCTTATTGCCTTTAGCACAATCATTGAAATAATTAATTCCTTAAGACTTCCTCTTATAGCAAAAAATACTCCTATAAGTAATGTTTCTTCTACCTTACTAAGCAATATGCTAAGTCCAAATGATATTCTTTCGTAGTCAATATCAGTCATCTCTTTCGCATCTTTCGATGTTTTTTTCGATGCTTTAATTTTCCTTATATAGTTGTCCGTAATATGTCTGTTTATTCTATTCATCATACCCTTACTAATAACATAATTTTTTCTAAAATTCTATATTTTGACATCAATCTGCCCTGAACTGCAATTCTCATGCCCTGAACGACAACTTTTTAGGTTTGACCTGTCTTTCAAAATCGAATATACTATTGGTTAATCTTAATACATTATCAATTTTTTACATTATTGATTCTTAATATGGTTTCAGGGAGGTATTTTGCTTAATGGAAATGTTTACTGATATAATTTTTAACGAATTTAATATTATTATAGAAATCATCTGCTTTTGTTTATTAATTTCAAATATGGCAAAGGAACATATACATTTTAATATTTCTAAATTAATTTTATTTTCAATATCTTTTCAGTCATATGTACTAATTGAATATTTCACTAATACATTTATTTCAAGAATTTTTACTATTCCCTTTTTATTTCTGATTATATATGTAATATACAGGAAGAAATTTCTGCAAACGCTATATCTCGTTATTATTTCGTATTCAATGTTTGCTATATTAGGAGCATTTCTAATTGTCCCTTTTAGATTTCTGTTAACGGATATCTCTAATAATTCGACAATGATTTTCGGTAATATTGCTTCATTGATAATTACTTTAGCAGCAACTCATTTTCTTGATTTTAGTCCTGTTTACCAATTTATCCTAAAAAGGGATTTTTGGTTTAATGCTATAATTCTTAATATTTTCATTGCTTTATTTGTTGTTATTACGGTTTCGAAGGTCGATTTAAAACTAACAATTGCTTATTATCCACTTATATTTTTCTATGTTGTTATAGCTGTACTTTTTAATATTGCTTTAATCAACTCAAAACATAAGATTATTGTCCAGGAGCAGATTATCAGACAATATAATGAATATTTACCCGTAATTGATAAATTAGTTGACCAGGTACGTGCCAGACAGCATCAATATAAAAATGACTTAAATGCACTTAATTCCCTTGCTCTTACATGCGATAATCCTGATGAACTAAAATCAGAGATTCTCAAAAATATCTCTGTTTTATCTAATGAAAATACTCCATATTTTCTATTGGATTTTAACCTTAAATTAATTGCCGGATTTATTTATACCGAACACCTTAAAGCGGTTGCTAAGCAAATTAATATTTCTTATAATATACATAACTTTAATATTATTACTATTGTACCCGAGTACGTTCTTGTCGAATTATTAGGTATATTAATTGACAACGCAATTGAAAATTCATATACTAATGATATAATTTATATAGATATTAACTGTAGTAATAATAAGCTTAATTTCTCAATATCTAATCCCGGACCAGCTGTTACTCCGGAGATTGTGAAAAATTTCTTTAAAAAGGGCTACACTACGAAAAATATGGATGTAAACTCTCATGGTTACGGACTATTTAACCTGAAAAATGCACTTGACGAATACAATGGAACAATAACTCTGGATAATGAAATTCTTGAACATAAACAATATATTAAATTTACTATTGTTGTATAATATCGATTTATCATATGTACTATGCAACTATGAAATGGAGCTGAAATAATATCAATAGGATTATTTATTGCTTACTCATTTATATTAAAGCTACATTGTATTGAGGGAATGGAGATTAATATGAATATTTTAATAGTAGAAGATGATAATTTACAGGCAGAAGCATTGAAAATGATAATTTCAGAATATAATTCTTCATGGAATTTTTTCATTGCTAATGATACTATAATTGCTACTTCTTTATTTACAAATAATACGATAGATATATTTTTTCTTGATATTGAATTTACAAAAGAACCGGAAACTGATGGATTAATTCTTGCAGAATCAATACGAGCTAATCCTTTATATCAATCAACACCTATACTATTTATAACAGGGTATAAGGATAAAATATATAATGCCGTAAATACTATTCACTGCTTTGATTATATATTGAAACCATATTCAAAATCAGCTATTTTCAAAACACTTGACGACTTGTCTGCACCTAAGGCACCTTCTGCAAAATCCATTACTATTAAGGATTTTAATGGTGTTTATATTGTAATCTATTTTGAGAAGCTGATTTATGCAGAATCATATAATCATGGTGTTATGTTTCATACCGTTGATGGTGATTTTCACTATATCCGCCACTGCATAGCTGATTTAACTGATATTTTAGATTCTTCCTTTTTACAAATCCATAAAAAATATATTGTTAACAAATCATTTATAACCAGCTATGACAAAACCACCCGATATCTACATATAAATGGTGTGGCACTACCTGTGGGTCGAGTCTATAAACCTGAAGTTGACTATTATATTGATGAAAGAATACAGAATTAATATATTGTATTTGTACTATATGAAATTTTTTGAAATTTTTCATTTTTTTCACAAAAAGTACTTGCTTTTTTATTAATGTTAAGATATAATAAACTTCGCGTTAAAAAATGCGCTTCTAGCTCAGTTGGTAGAGCACCTGACTCTTAATCAGGGTGTCCAGGGTTCGAACCCCTGGAGGCGCACTAGAAGTACCAGTTTTGGAAGCTCGACTTTCGGGGCAGGTGCTTTTTATTTATTATAGTAAAGCGTTAACGTGTTAAAGTTTTTCCTCAAATGCCAATTTGGGGAACTTTTTTTATACTTAGATTTCCTTGTATTTTCAGGCATTAAAGTTTATTTTATATTGTATTTTCAGACCACGTATTACAGAACACGTGGTCAATTTTTTTTGATTAATTTATTCAGGATTTTAATTAGATTTGATTGTTAAAAATTCAATTTTAGAAATTTATTTCCAAAGTTAAGAATCAGGGTGTCTATTTTTCGGGAACGCTCAATCGCCGCGACCCCGTTTCGCAAGCTCCACTTCCGGGCGTAGGCTCTTGTAACAAAAATAATTTATAGGCTAAAATTTAGATAATGGCATAATGAAATTCAATGAATGGGTAATCAAGGGGGATAGCAATATTGAACGCATCAAATGTACTGAATCACATCACACGCAATAACGATATTGCTACCCCCTTTTCATATTATATTTTTCTTGGGTATGTCAAGGGTAAATGGCACGCGCAGGGCGCGCCCTTGACATACCTTTATTGGCTTCATAAGTAAAAGAGCCATAGGGGCGCGCAAGCGCTGCACCCTATGGCTCTTTATATTCTACTACATCCGATATATCACATTGTAAAAGCTGACATATTTTATCTAGCGAACTTAATGTAATACTAGTATCATTATTTTTTAATTTTGACAATGTACTCTGGGACATCAAATTATTTTTTTTAATTGTATATGAGGAAATACCTCGTTGCTGCAATTCCTCATACACATTAATTTTATATCGAATCATATTATACCTCGTATTCATAATATCTATTGTTTAAAAATAGATTTTCGAATACAAATCTTTTAATATTTTTGTCTGTCAATTCAAACTCTTTATCATTAGCTTTTAAATAAGCACTAGATACTTCAGATAATTTATCAAGTACAATAACTTTATTCAATGATTTTTTTCTGAAATATCACAAACATTATAATATTCACAACATCTACATTTACATCTATTTAGATTTAAAATAGTTACAAATCTGCAATAGATACTACTTATTATATTTTTCATTCATTTACCACCTATACGATTTTTTAATATATGGAATTGATTTAATAAATGCATTAAATGCATTATTTAAATTTTTATTATCTCTATTTTTCTTTCGTTGAATAAATAAATAATGACTATATACTTTATCTCTTTTCATTTAATACCTCCTAATGGATTATATTTTCATCTAATTTATAATAATCATAATTAAGTAATTTGTTCGATGCTGCAAGATGTAAATAATGCCTGGTCACATTATAATCGGAATGACCGAGTATAATACGCAGCTGCTCTAAGTTACCTCCCTGCATTAAATAAGAAGTTGCGAAAGTATGACGGAGCAGATGCGGGTGTATTCTTTCTATGCCTGATTGCTTTTTTAATCTTCTAAAAATACTTTTAATAGTATCAGATGTAATACGTTTTCCATCTGCTTTGATTAAAAGAGGTGAATTATTAAATAATCCAATTTCATTATATTCTCTATCATTCAAATATGAATTATACAAATTTAAAATAACTGATGATAAAGGAATTACACGCGATTTATTATATTTAGTATTATTTATATAAATAACTTTTTTTTTCAAATCAATATCATTCACATTTAAATTAATAACTTCAGTCTTACGTAATCCAGCGTCAAGCATAAGATGTATTATAAGTGTATTTCTTAAATATAAATTGCAATTTTCAAAGACATATGAATCTAGCAATATATCATCAATACGAAATATTTCTTCAGAGGATAAAGGAACTACTAAAGATTTATCTTCGCGAGGTAATTTAACATTATAAGTTATATCTTTTTCAATATATTCATTATCAAGTAACCAATGGGAAAATGCCTTAATTGCTCTGCAATAAGTCCTGATTGATGTATTTTTTATGTTTTTCTTTCTTAATTCATATATATATTTAATGTAAATATCACGAGTAAGCTCCTGATCAGCGACATACTCTATAAATTTAGTTAGATTTTCTACATAATATGTAATAGTCTTTTCTTCACAGTAAGATTTCTTCTCATTTATAAATATTTCATATAATTCATTTAAGTTATTCATATACTACTCCTTCCTGGTCAATGAGACTCCACATTTTTTCTCGTTCATCTGGAATTATTCCTTGCAAATCTTCTTGATTTAATAATTTTTTCTTCTTTGACTTATAGCGCTTCATCTGTTCAATGTCATTATCATTAAGACGAATTAACGCAGCAGCACAATCATTTACAACATCATCATTATTAATTCCTTTCACGTACAATGCATAAGTCATTGCACTATTTAACATTCGTTTCTTTATTACTTCTTTAGATAGCTTTCGATTATATTCACGTACTAGCTTCAGATATTTCGGTGTAGCAGTACAATCTATAATCTTACATTCTCGCAATCTTTTCCAAAATTCACAGTAATCGCAACGTGATTTATTAGTATCATTATCACGTTTAACTAATCGAAGTGTTGAATGTGTCAAATACTCTGTTATTAAAATTCGGTTATCAAAATAATCATATATACGTTTACACTCATTATATTTAGTATTATCTTTCAACTCCTTCAGGCAATAACTTTTACTACTTTTTCTTGTTGTCTGATACTCAACATTAGTAATCAATGTAATTTCTGGTGTAAGATATTTTGCTAATTTTATGACTTCCTCAATAGAGCAGCTATCAGGATCATTCAATATCTTTCTTATCTTATTCTTAAAAAATTCATCTTGTCCATATTTTAAATAAAATTGTAATCGCACATATGGCATCTTAGTCCAGGAACGAATTTTGTACATTTCTTCATAAAGAAATAAATCATATCTTGATATAAGATTATTAAAATACCATATCTTGAAAAACCATGGTTTATAATTTTTCTCTACTACTTCTTTTGACTTTAAATATATACGTACAAATACTTTATCTGAACGCTTTCCAAGTGCAATATAGTCATTTTCGTACTCATCATTTGGCTTAAATTGGTACCTATATTGTACCGATTTAAATCTACTAACCTGTATAGGAGCAAAGTTATCAATTCTAAAAAATCGACTAGGATTTTGTAAATAATTAGAGTGCCAGCAATAATCTACACGATTTTCTTTTACTTCCAAAATATCAAAATCAAACATGCTGCATATGCGTTTAACAAATTCATAACTTCGCTCAAATGCTCTAACAGGTCCGACTGTCCATAACAAATAACTTCTTATCTGTACTATTATTTCACTTGTTACTGATTCACCTTTTTCTCCTGAGGGAACAAATTCAGCTAAGAATATATCGAACTTCTCCGGATATTCCAGGCAATATTTATAAAAACCTCCAAACCGAAAAGGCATAATATTAAGATATTCAATTCCTGGAACTGTAAATTGTTTAATTTCGCCAAAGTCAAGATTTTCGAACTGTTTCATATAATGACGGAAATTTATAACTTTTCTATCTTTAGAAGTTCTTGTAAAATCATGATTTAACTTTACAGAGTAATAAAATGTATCTATATTATGCAAAAACTTGTTATCTTTACGGTAAAACCAAAAATCATTGTCATTCATATCCATTTCTTTTTCTATTAATGATGCCAAAATAACAACTCCTTTCCGTTTACTTGTTTATTTTCTTTCTAAAACGTCGCTTATAATTAGCTCTGTTATTATCTGATTCTCCTAGAAGTCCTTGAGCTTCTAATACTTCTTTATCTGTTAATATCTTTCCAGCTTTTACGTTATCTTTAAAATTCTCGACTACGGCAACCGTATCATATGCATTAAAATCTTTATCTTTTAGAAATATAGCCTTTCTACGTCTAGGCTTAACTTTTGTAACGTCTGATGTATTTTCTATCGTCCAGGCATCATATATATCCCATTCAACCAAGCGCCATAACTTCTTACACTCAATTGCATCAGATGTAATTTGACGTACTAACGCATCTACGTGTGCGAAACGCTGCGCAGATCCAATCATCTGCATACGATAATGTCTACATGTTAACATTACATTTAACAACTCAGTCGAAAAATTAGTTTTATATTCTCTTGAATTTATCTGAGTTGACATCTCATCCACGAGTACAACCCAAATAGTCATAACATTATCTTTGTCCTTATATTCAGATAATTTAATAATATCTGTAAGACTGTATAGCTGCACATATGGAACGTCCTTTATTTCAACATTTGACACCAGAACAATCTTTTGTATCTTCCATTTCTTTTCTTTAAAGTCATAAATTTTCTTGTTATTCCACTTTTTATAAATTTTTCTACCAAAATATGTACTTGATAAAGTTTTACCCTTACCAAACAAGCCATTGAAAATCGTAAGTGTTCCAAACTTACGATATTCATTAAATCTTCTATATCTAAAATATAAAAATGTGTCTTTAATCATATAATAAAATGTTGAAATTGGATGAAATATAATAGCTCGAAAATAAGGCGAAATAATAAAAAGCATTACAAATATAAATAAATATATTATAGTCATCCTTTACCTCCAAAATTTTTTAAAGCAATAAATATTGAACACGTAACAATTACTATAAAAGCAAATATAAACATTGCTAACATAACTCGCGTTTCTGGTAAACATGCTGCCAAGTCTCCGGAGCTAGCTACCTGATTCATTAAATCATTCATAAATTACCTCCTTGATACATTTTCTATACATTTATAAATAGCAGCCTTCATATCTTTTATAAATTGATACACTATATTTAAAGATAAAAGAAACGCTATTAATCTAAAATAATCTATTTCTTGCATATATCCTCCATTCTTAAAAGCGCTTACGCGCGTTAAAGGTCGGGCTGCGTAAAGTAAAAAGCACTCCGTTCAGTCATTTCCTGTTCTACTGTGACTTCTCTCCGTAAAACTTTCCGAAGCTCATCCCGGTGCGCAGACCACTATATTTCTAAATTTGTTAATTTTGTTTAAGGCAGAAATTGCATACTAATAACATTTTCAACAATTGCATATACAAATAATAAAGCTACTATAATTGCAAATACAAATACTGAAGCTACTATAATCACATGAACTACTGCCAATACATTATATAAGAACTTTAATTTCATATTACTAAACACTCCATTTCTTTCTAATTTAATATCTTTGCAACAAATGCAATTATTAAACTAAATATAAATACAGTTAAGAAAATAGCTAAAAAATTAAAATGATAACCAAATATATAAAAATCAGCTAAAAAACATTGATAAGCAGAATTTATTAAATGATGCATTACTTCCACATACAACACCTCACTATCTACCTAGTACACGAGCTACAGCAACAAATGCTATAATGAATGCCAACAATGACCACACGAAATAAGGCAACATTACAAACATATCCTTTAAATAATCAATAAACATTTCTGCATAATCTCTCATATCTTTCAGAGATGATTTAAAAGAAACTTTTTGTTGATTTTCTTCTTTGTTTAATTCTTGTTCTAAAGACCAGTTATTATCTTTTGCATAATCTGTTAATGAACCGTCTTTATTGGTCATATCTTTAATAGTGCTAGACGTATTATCACTATCTATAGAAATATCTTTGCCAAACTCATTTTTTGAACTGTAATTAGACTTATTAGACTGTCCTAATTTGTCAAAATCTGAAAATGAAACAACAAATGTATCAGATTTACACTTATTAATATCATCATAAATAAAACCATTAATGACTACATTATTAATATTCCAAAAGGGTTGACGAAGTAAAGTATCATACTTTTTTATATACTCTTTAGCATTGCTTTTGTAAAATTCAAATATAGATTTTGCATTATCATAATCACAATGATACACATCCATACCAAAATTAAAAAAATATTTATTTACATCTGAACGGAATACACTATCTAAATTAGATAAGTCAACAGAATAAGACAATTTTAAATCTTCTGTTTTATTAAAATTAGTGAGAGGATGCAAAACTTCATACCAACCAGGAACATCAATGTAATAATATGCTTTTAAATTAACATCAATATTCAATCTTAATCCATAATTTTTTCCTTTTAAATCTTCATCATAAAAACGAAGTATTCCAGAAAATCCAGTTCCAACTTCATCTGGTGGAGCAAGCATAAACTTAGTAGAATTAACAGTACCTTTACGAAGAGATATAGAATTGTCAAAAAAATCGCCCCACACATTAGATAAACCGGGAAGGGTTACAGAATATGTATCTTTTGTTTGGTCAATTGGTTCGCCGTCATTCCATTGAGTATTAGAAATATCAAAAGTTGTTTGCGAAAATTCTCCAGTTGTCGAATAATTACGCAAATAATTCATAATATCAGTATTATAAGTAGATAAATTACTAAACTTAACATAATATGCAATATTAGAAGTATTTCTAATTTTAGTATTTCCATTATAATTTATAGCACTAGGGTTAACTAAATACTGATACATAATAAAGTTTTCTCCAGACTGATTACTACCATTTTCAAGAACAACATCATTATTTTTAGCAGATATAAGAGTAATAAGACGAAACTCTCTATAATTTTTTCCACTATCAATAAAATCAAGTCTAAAAAGAAAATTAGTTATTTTTATATCAGAATTAGAAGTAAAAACCTTATTATTACCATACGAAGATACATCAAGAGTAGCCGAACGTTTTCCCGTTGGATTGTCTGAAGTAACTTGCGACTCATCATCAAAAGAAACAGAACAAGACGGAATATCAGTAACTGATATTTCATCAGCAAAAACATGTACACACATAAATATTAAATTACAAAAAAGCAGGCACAAGCACACCAACAGAAAGATTATAATATTTTTCTTTTTTTCCATATACTCACTTCCTTCATTCAATGATAAAAAAAAATTGGAGTAGGAATAACCTACTCCAAAATATCTAAGTAACTAGATTACACCTCTTAAACGACCAAAAATTCCAATGGCTACTCCAAGAAGTGAAGCAGCGAAGAAATAGACCATAGGCTGTGAAGTTACTAATGGTACAACATTTGTAGTAAACAATGAAACAATTTCACCTACAGATGTTGATATTGATGATGCAGCTGCACCAGCTTCTAATGCTACAGGCATATAAATCCCTCCTTTATTTCTGATATGTGATTTTATCCGGTTTTAAAACCATTTGACCTTGTACATTACGCATTACATATTCTACTTTTGCCATACAAGGAATTCCTACTTTTTGGCTATCCTTGAAAAATTCAAAAGGCATTGAACATTTTAATGGCTGCAAGCCTAATGTTCCAGATACACCATCTGCGTTTATTTCCTCTTTTTTGTCAAATGTTGCGCAAGGATAATAATGTACTGTACATCCTTTTAATTCTTCTCCTTTGTCATTTGTAAAGCTATAAGCCTTTACTGATAATACTGTAACTAATTCTTCCATAATTTACCTCTTCTTTCTCCTGGGCATCTCCACAGGTTACATATTTAAAATTTATAGTTAACTCTTATGAGTTAATTACATTAATCTCTATCTATATAATCACGAATATCTCCTTAATCTTTAATAAATTCATCTATATCTAATTCATTTAATCTACAAAAATATTCAGTTAAATCTATCGAAAAAAACATTACATTATATTTAAAAGATAAATATGCACATAATACAGATCTTAATTTAATAAATGCACCAAAATCTATATTATTTTCATATTCATAATAATCTTTTAAAGATTTATTTAATTCATCTAAAAAATATTTTAGAAATTCATCATCATAACATTTTTCTTTTAAAAATTTGTTTAATTCTTCTTCACTCTTTATTTCTTTAATTTTCATATAGTACCTCCTTCGTTCGGGCTCTGCCACGACTACTATTTTTAATTTTTTTTAATAAGGTAATTAAGATTTGCCCATTTAAGACAATTAGGGTATAATATTAAATTAAAGCCAAAATTAAATACATACTTAATTACCTTGATGTAATTATATGCGATATATCGTATAAAGTCAATATATTATTTGCGATATTTCGCAAGAAAGGAGAAAATGAAAGAATTTATAGAAAAATTTGATGAATTGCTACAAAAAAATAAAATATCAAGAAACAAACTATCTAAAGAATTAGCAATATCTACAAGTACTATTCAATCTTGGTATAACGGAAGTGAACCATCACTTGATAAAGCAAAGAAAATAGCTGACTATTTCAATGTATCACTTGATACATTAGTTGGTAAAAAAAGCAATATATCACATAAGGAAATGAAAATAATAGAGCATTACAGAAAAATTGATGAAAACACAAAACTAGCAATTGATACATTGCTAAAGTTAAATTCTAATGATGAGGGAAAATCATTAATTTCAAAGATTGGATAAGAAAAAAAAGATAAACGGAGGTTATACATATGGGAAATTTGATTGATAAAGTAGGCGCTGCTGTTGTTATTTATATGATTGTTTTAATATTCATATTTCTTACATGGTTCTTAAGTCTATTAGCTACTATACTTATGCAAGGATATACTAAGAAGATGACAAAGCAATTTACTTACCTTAACGAAACTATAAAAAATCAAAACATTATGATTAATAACTTGCAAAATCAACTTAATTATATTATTAACATCATGAATAAGACCAATAAATAATTATACCCTTTTCTCTTAATCAGGGTGTCCAGGGTTCGAACCCCTGGAGGCGCACTAGAAGTACCAGTTTTGGAAGCTCGACTTCCGGGGCAGGTGCTTTTTTTGTGTTGTAATGAGAAGGATAAGGGGAAATGAGTGTCGAACGAGGAACTTGTTCACCAGGCGACTGCTTGTTTTCCCTTTAAATGCGGCGAATGCCGCAGAAGCGAGAAGAAGCGAAGCGGATTCGAGCTTGTCGTTCTCATGGATTGTTTCTCACTACTTTTTAGCCTCTTTTGCGAGATTTTAGATTAAAATAAATTAACTCTCATTTTTGTTCACATATTGTCTATATCCGATTTTGCCCACAAATTTGCATACAAATCTGTGGGCAAGCCCTTTATCTATGCTCTATTCAGTGTGATTTAATTTTCAAAATTTTTTCTTATCCCACTCCATGAATTGCATTTTCAAAGATTCCGACAGCTCGTTTTCTCGTCTGTCTTGTTACATGAGAATAAGTATTCAGCGTAATCTTAATATCAGAATGTCCTAATAACTCCTGTACTTCCTTCACATTTGCTCCTGCTGTCACTAAAGTAGTCGCATAAGTATGTCTCAAACAATGGAAATGAAAATGGCTGCTATCTGCCGTTGTAGCCGCTGCATACAGAAGCAGTGAAAAATGACCAGTGACTACGATGGCATCACTCACGATTACACAAAAAAACGTGGTGTAGTGATGACAGAGATTTTATTATCAAAGAATGCTCCAATTCAATATTATAACCGTTCCCGATTGTGGAATGCCGTTGAAAAAGTTGAAAAAGCAAAGAACGCACAACTTGCAAGAGAAATAGAGGTTTCGATACCAAAAGAACTGAAATTCAGGGAAGGGTATAATCTTGTAAATGAGTTCTGCAATAGCAACTTTGTAGACAAGGGAATGATTGCAGATATCTGTTTTTATGATAAGGGTGACGGTAATCCCCATGCTCATATCATGCTTACAGTCCGACCGTTTAATGAAGATAGAAGTTGGGAAAGTAAGCAGAAAAAAGAGTACATTCTTGATGAGAATGGAGAGAAAATTTATGACAAAAAGAAACGTCAGTATAAATGCAAATCCGTTCCGACAACGGACTGGAATGACAGGGGGAACGTTGAAAAATGGAGGATGAGCTGGGCGGAGTGTAACAAATATCTTGAAAAGTCAGGACATGATGAGAGGATAGACCACCGTTCTTATGAACGGCAGGGACTTGAAATTTTACCGACAAAGCATTTGGGAACTGTGGCATCCCAGATGGAGAAAAGGAACATTAAAACTGACAGAGGGGAAGCCAACAGACACATCAAAATGGTTAATAAGATGATTCGGTTCTGCAATGAAGGGATTTTAAAACTCAAGGAAGAAGCAAAGCAGTTGGCACAAAGTGTTAAGAATAAAGTCATCAAAGTTGCAAGAAATCTGGAACAGTTAAGAAAAAATCTTTTGTGCATTATGTATTCAGAAAAGGATAATGATAAAAAGATTGAACAGTTCCGAAAATTTGTTCCAAAGGATATGGATGTTATTAAAAGAGCATACGACCTGATTAGAAAGAGAGAACGATTAAACGAAGAAAAGCGTTCCTATGAAACGGTGGTTAATGCCAGAAAGGAAAAGGAAAAACGCAAGGAACAGGCAGGGAAAGCGTTAAGAGAAGTTCAGATGGAGCTTTATCAGATAGACAGACAGTTAAGGGATTTGCCACAATTTTATAAGATGTATTCCATGTATGAAATGGAAGAATGTATCGAAAATAAAGAGCGGTATGGCAATGTAATATTAAGACTGGAAAAGATGGCAGATAAGATTGAAAGGAATCAGGCTATTGCATATCCGGAATATGATATTGCAAAGGATAAAGTTGAGCCGGAGGATACAGAAAAAGTTTCAGAAGAACGTTATAAAATCCGATCGGAGATGAATACGCAGGCAAGAGTCGAGCTTACGGATATTTACGGTAAAGAATTTGATGCAGAGTTGTTTGATGTAACTATGAAAGAAATGGATGAGTTACTGGAAGGAAAAGTGGTTGCAAGAGCGGAGAAAGAAAAAATTGAAGAAGATATAATGAACTTATCAAACGTTTATGTAAAATAAATCAACGTTGGTGCAAAAACTATTTACAGAAAAAATAAAAAAGGTATCCTATCAGTTGTCCGGGCAATACAAAAGTATATACGGAAAGGATTTACCTTTGTTTGGAAGATGGTATAAGTGGTTTTTTAGTTGGTTTTAAGCAAATAACCATAAATTTCCCAGATTGCATAAAATATGCTATAATTATATATTATATTTTACAATCCGGGAGGAATAATGAGTATACTTTGTAAAGTCATTACTGATATTTTACATATACTAGGAATAGTGTTGATATGTAAAGTTTATTTGAAGTTAAGAGAAAAAACAGGTGATAAATATAGGTATCTAAAAATACTGATAGTATCCGTTGTTGTTTCACTGATTATTAGTGTGATAAAAAACCAGACAATCGCATTAATAATCTATTTGTTATGCGTTGTAATAATCATGCAAATATGTTATGAAGAAAATAATAAGAAAATAATTGTATGTGCTATATGGGTATCTGTTATTGTAGAAATACTTGACATGTTGTCAATTTTACTGGTAGATATAGCAAGCGCAGTCATGAATTATAATAATGATTCTTTAGAAAATCTTTTTGCGGCATTGTTATCATTGAGTTTTATTAGTATGGTAAGTATACTTTTAAGAAGAATAACAGATGAAGGCATAAGAAAGGTTCATATAAAGTATCTGGCTCTTTTTACATTAAATTTATTTGCAGATTTCTGCATATTAGCGTTGATGACCCGTGTCACTCTTGAGGAAATTGCATATCAAAATAAAATTGCATATATCATTATATACATATCGGTAACCATAGGACTATTGATACAAATGGCATGTGTAATATTACTGTTGGTTTCAAGAAATATACACAAAGAAAAAGAATTAATTATTAAACAGTATCTTGAGGAACAGGTAAAACAGTATGAATATCTGAATGAGAGAGAAAAGGAAACAAAAAAATTCAGACATGATATCAGAGGACATCTTTATTTCTTAAATAAATTAAAGCAAGAAGGAAGAGACCAAGAGTTTGAGGAGTATTTTCAGGATATTATTGGAAAAGTAGATAATCTGGGGAGCAACATTAATGTAGGAAATGATATCGTTAATGCTGTTCTAAATAAAGCTTTTGTAGAAGCAAAGAGTAAAAATATAAAAATAAATGTAGCCGGGCATTTTCCTTCACAGTGTAATATTAGTGCTTACAATTTATGCACAATATTTTTTAATTTGTTGAGCAATGCAATAGAGGCAGCAGATAAAACAACGAAAAGGGAAATATGGGTGATATGCCGATATACGATAAAAGAAATAATTGTAGAAATAGGTAATTACTATTGTATTAACGATAAACTGGATAAGAACAGATTGCAGACAACGAAAAGTGAAAAAGAATATCATGGATGGGGGATGAAAAATGTAGAGGATAGCGTTGTGGATTGCAAAGGATTGATGGATATAGAAATTGTGGATGATAAGTTTATAATTTCCATAACGTTAAAAAATGAAGAAAGGGCATAGAAAAATGAAAATAGCAATTGTTGATGATGAAGTAAAATGGAGGAATTTGGCTTCAGATGTTGTAAAAGGCTATACAGAGAAAACGGATAAAATAGATACTTTTGAATCAGGTGTAGAATTTATCAAAAATAACGGAGAATATAATGTAGTATTAATGGATGTTGACATGCCGGAAATGGATGGCTTTGAAACTATAATGAATTATAAAGAACAATATTCGGAAAGCATCATTATAATTTTGACAACGCATCTGAATTGTGCAAGAAAAGGTTATCTGGTGGATGCATTCCGGTATGTGGATAAAACAAAAATGAAAGAGGAATTAAAAGAAGCTTTTGAAAAAGTAAGAGAGATTAATCGAAAAAACAGTTTCTCATTGACGGGAACAAATGGAAATGATACAAAAAATATTTTGGTTAATGATATTCTATTTATAGAAACCAATAAAAGAGGCTGTGTTATTAATACAATTGACAGATGTTATGAATGCAGTGAGAAGATTAATGATTTGGAAACAAAACTGGAAGAGTATGGTTTTTTCAAGTGTCATAAATCTTTTCTAATTAATTTGAATTGTGTGGAACATTTAGATAAAGAGTTTGCATATTTTGTGAAGGGTAAGAAGGCATATATTAGTGTTAGGAAATACACGGAGACGAAAAAAAGATATATTGCAGCAAAGAAAAAGTTTGCATCTATGTAAAAAAAACGACGTTTATGTCGTTTTTTTTAACGTTTGTGTAAAATTTATTGAATTTGTAATGATAAAGAAATATAGTAATAAGCGTTTCGAAACATTAAAAAATTTGTATTTTATACATAGCAAATGTATCTATTAAATTAAAGAACATTTAATAAGTACTCTATTAGAAAAAGAAAGAGGTTTTTACATGAAGAAGATATTATTGAATAAAGTGACAAAAATTATAGCAATTACTCTAGCAATGGCAATAACAGTTAGTAATATTAATGTGTCCGTGTATGCAGATTCAGGAGAATATGCGCAGAATCATTATGAGCAAGAGGAATATGGTATAACTTTTGATGAGTTAATTGATGAGTTGGATGATGATGTTGAGGTTGTAAACGGTCAATTTGTGCTTGAAATCTCTCAAAAGGAAATAGATAAGATTGGTCAGGAAAACTATGAGGCAATTTTAGCCGGGATGGAACAAGTTAATGATTTATTACAAACTGAAGAATATGACGTGACAGATAACGGAACAGTATATGAAATAAATGAAGATTTAGCTATTCAGGGAGGAAATGTTGATAAAGTTGTAGTTAAATGGTGGGGAATCAAAAGATATGCAAGCAAGAAGAGTGCTAAGAAAATAGTAAGCACATTTAATACAATAAGCAATTCTGCGTGGATGGTATCAGGAGGAACTGCATCATATACTGCTGCTGCCGCCTTGGCACCGGAAGGGCTGATTTCAAAGGGGTCAGCGGCAGTGTCAGCATTGATAAGCGGACTCTCAGCGGTTGGAGCTGGGTATTTTGGATTAATTGCTACGCGAATTGATGCAAAAAATGGTTCTAGAGGTGTTATAATCAATTTCACATGGGTTGGCATATTTACTGTAAAGAAGCAATAAACATGAGGAGAAAAATCATGATAGAAATAATCAATAAATATGGTATATATGGTAAGTATATATTTTTAATATGCATGATTATCTGCGTAATATTTTTTCTAAAGAAAAAAAGTATTATGCCAATTAATAATTTTAAGCCTTTATCAATAATAATAATAATTTTAGGAATATTACTATTTGTAGGAGTTGGAATTGCAGTTATAACGATTGTAACAAGTAACAATGAATCCAATTGGTACTTAAAAAAAATGAATTATAATCAATTGCTAAAATATTCAAAAGGTGATTCACAGACTATTGCGTTTATTGATTCAGGAATTTCTGATGCATATGCAAAGAAACTAGGCGATAGAATCGTGGGAAAATATAATGTTCTTGATGACTCAGGAAATACAAATGATTATAATGGTCATGGAACAGAAATGGTTAGCATTGCGTGTGGAGATGGTTACAATGAAGTTTATGGAATAGCTCCTAAAGCAAAAATAATAATTGTTAAAGCGATATCAGATGAAGGATTAACAAATAATGACTATTTGTTGAAAGCTTTACAGTATATTAGTAATTCAAAAGCTACAATTGTTAATATAAGCTTAGGAGGAATGAACTATAGTGAACAAGTAGTTAAACAAATTGCAGAAATGCAAAGACAAGGGATTACTATATTAGCAGCGGCAGGAGATTATGATAATAAAGATTTATTATTTCCAGCTTCGTTGGAGACAGTTATTGCTGTACAAAGTATTAACGAAAAAGGAATATTATGGGAAGAATGTAATATAACGATGGATAAGAAGGAGTCTATTGTTAAATATCCAGGTGTAGACATTGAATCTTTGACTGTTGAAAATGATAAGCTCATTTCGACTATTTCGAGTGGAACATCACAGTCTACAGCAATAGCAAGTGGTTATGCTGCTTTAATAAAGGACTATTATAAAAAACTTCATAAATCGGAAATTGAATATGATTACTTATTGGAGTTAATGAAAAATAATACTAATAAAAGTTATGTGAAATCCTTTGACTTAATAAAAAAAGACAATAGAAGATAAATAAAGCAAGTTATTAAATAATGTAATCATGATTTATGAATCAAGGTATTTTAGAATACGATATTATTGCCAGTCCCATTTAATTATAGGACTGGCAATAATTAATTAAAATTGAAAAGAAATTTCTTATAGAATCTACAAAATTTTGTAATCCATCGGGCGTTAATGCAAGTTCGGGAGCGTCCCAAAGTTTGTGTAAACCTCTAAACTGATGTAAGATAAAATTACACAGTTTGGAGGTTTAGTGTGAAAGAAAGTAGAGGAAGACCATAAATAGGCACACTTAAATAAGCTGTCTAAGGCAGGCAACTTTTTGAAGTGTTATAGAGTTAGGAAATTAGATCAAGAAGCTAATGGTTCATCAGGAGGAAGCAATCCTTCACGTTGTAATAGTTTCTTGGCTTACTTGATAGCTTTTGCTTTTTGCTTTTCAACAAGAGCTACAGGCATATCGATTTTGTAAAGATCGCTCGGATTCCACTGCTCACCAGTAGACAGCATATAGTATGTCCTTTCATTAAATTGTTAAAAATCAATGTAGTTAATAGTAATTACATTAGAGATATAAATCATGTTAACAAGGTTAAAAATTTATTGTAAATAAATTCAGTAACCGAATTTCTATAAACTAACTTTTGTACAATATAGGCTCCAACAACAAAAATCTTGCCCACAAAATTTTCTACTTTTTAAAAAATATTATATTTTGTTACTAAATTTCTTTAACAGGTTATAACACCTGAACTGCTGATAAATAAAGGCATTGTGACACATAATATAACAATATTTGAGGCGAAATAAAATTAAATAAAATTCATCAGGTCACACAGGGTGTCCAGGGTTCGAACCCCTGGAGGCGCACTAGAAGTACCAGTTTTGGAAGCTCGACTTCCGGGGCAGGTGCTTTTTTTGTGTTCACTGATTAATTTTTACTTATATTTTATGTTATATTATTTTTATGGAATAATCTCATTACAAGGTGATATAACTCCATAACTTTATCATAAATTTATTTTGCAACCTTCCGTTTATATGTTATACTTTTATATATAATTTATTTTATATTTCAGACATTTTTTACCATAGAAATGTAATGTCTGATATGGTATATATTTTGTTATATATCTATATATTCAGTATTTATTATATAAATTTCAAATTTTAAAGTGGAGGTAAAAATGGATAAACACAAATTCGAGAAGAACAAGAAATATTACACCATTTCTATGTATGTTCTTATTACTTTTATAGTTGCTATTATAGCATTTAAACTTATATGGAACTGGGGTTCTACACTTCGGACAGTACACAAAATTCTTGATGTGCTTTCACCATTTCTAATTGGCATTTTTATTGCTTACTTAATGAATCCTCTTGTTAAATTAATAGATGGCAAGTTACTTAAGAAAATTTTCAGGATTAAATCCGATAAAATCAGAAAATTTATATCAATACTATTTTCATATGTCATCGTTCTTGGAATAATCGGAGTATGTATTTCTATTATTGTACCTGAGATATATTCAAGTCTTAAGAATATTTATGATGGTGTGCAGGGTTCTTATGACAAACTTGTTAATTTCCTTGATAAAACCAGTAAGGAACATCCAACCTGGGATATAGAATATATTACATCAGTTGTTAAGGATAACAGTTCAAAAATAATTGAATTTGTTCAGGGTTCTCTTGATACAATTCTGCCATTATTGTACAATACTTCTATGTCGGTTATTTCATGGGTTATTAACCTGATTATAGCAATTATGGTATCCTGCTATATGCTCATCGATAAGCAGCGACTTCTTACTAATTGCAAAAAAGTAATATATGTTATCTTCAAGAAGTCACATGCTGATAAGATATCACAGACATTAAGCGAATGTAATAAAATCTTTGGAAAATTTATCGTTGGTAAAACAATTGATTCAACCATAATAGGATTCCTGTGCTTTCTGTTTATGAACATTCTAGGTCTTAAATACTCAATGCTTATAAGCGTTATCGTAGGTATTACAAATATGATTCCATATTTCGGACCATTTATAGGTGCAGTTCCAGGAGTTCTTATATTACTTACCATTGATTGGAAATATGCTTTAGTTTTCGGTGTACTGATACTTGCCTTACAGCAATTTGATGGCTTATATCTCGGTCCAAAGATACTTGGAGAAAGCACCGGACTTCGTCCTGTCTGGATAATATTTGCCATAACTGTAGGCGGCTGGCTTGCCGGACCAATCGGAATGTTTCTAGGTGTTCCATGTGTTGCGGTAATCGCATTCCTTACAGACAGGGTAATAAACCGAAAACTTACTGAAAAAAATATTACTGTTGAAGATGTAACAGTCAAATAAATTATAATATGCGGATTGGAGAATAGTGAAAAAAATAATGCCGATGCGATTATTTTTTTCACAGTTATATTGTGCCGCAGACGTCACAATATAACTTTTATCGCAGGGCTGAATTTAATATTCAGCCCGCGATTCCTCCGACGAGAACGTCTGCGGATTGGAGAATAGTATGAAAGTTTTAAATGCAGATAATTTCGAAAATGAAGTTTTAGAATCAGATATGCCTGTAATTGTTGATTTTTATGCAGATTGGTGTATGCCTTGCAAGGTTATGGCACCTGTTGTAAATGAAATTGAAAAAAAATATATTAATTCAATTAAGATGGGCAAAATTAATATTGATGAAAATCCTATGGTCGCACTTGACTATCGTGTTTTATCAATACCAACACTTTTATTTATTAAAGACGGTAAAGTGTTAGGCAGACTTGAAGAAGCCGTTACTAAAAATGTGGTCGAAACTAAGATTAAAAAATACTTTAACCTATAAAATATACCGAAAAGTACAATAAGATGTTGAAAATTTAATCCGAAATATACCTAATTGCGAATTATAGAGTTATAGGCCAAAACAGAGATATAGAACAGAGTATTTGATGTCTAATCCCCATCCATCAAACGCTCTGTCCTATATCTCTAAGTTATAATTCTCAATTTTCACTATCTTTTATTCTTTATGGAACCTTGATATCTATTATCCTAAATAATCTAAAATATTTTCTACTTTGGATTAAGTAAATTATATACTTCGTCCATAGACTTCTTAAAATTGCAGCAACACCTGTTGAACCATCTTTCATCAAAATGCCTGTGACAACATCTCCTTCTGCCACATCTTCTAATCTTACAAAAAAAACATTTTCTACCCATAATTTTCCCCTTTTCACAACTCCATATGTTTTCTAAAAAATATACTTAATAAAATTACCCTTAAAAATATATCTAATCTCTGTATTTTCCGAAAAAATTTAAGTATATCTATTTCATATGGTACCTATATCTTCCTATTATAATGTATTCATTTAATACTTTTTTGACATATGGCATATACACATATGATATAGAATATAGAATGTCGCTTGCGACATTCTCCTCCGCAGTGCGATCCTCGCGGAGCGTTTTTTACTTACCAGGACAATTTCAACGAAATTTCCTGGTAAGAAAAAAAGCAAGAGATTATTTTCTCGAAGCAACAAGCTTGCAGATAGGATTTCCAAGTCCTACGAACTTCTCCTCGTATTCAGTCATCACATTCCCCTTATAGATATCGGCTTCCTTATCACTATGGAGGTCAAATGTATATTCATCAATCTTAAATGTTGTTTCAGGTATTTCCTCTAAAGAGAAATCAAACAAGTCTCTGTTATCTGTCTTGAATTCCACTTTGCCATCAGGTTTTAATATTTCATCGTATCTGGCGAAAAACTGTCTAGATGTAAGACGTCTCTTAGCGTGTCTGTCCTTTGGCCATGGATCAGAGAAATTAAGATATATTCTGTCCACTTCTCCTTTTTCAAATGCATCACATATTTCTACTGCGTCCATTCTGATGTATATGAGATTGTTAAGTTCTATGTTCTTTCTCTTCTCAATTGCTCTGATTAAAACACTTGAATACTTCTCAATTCCGATGTAATTGATATCTGGATTTTGTAATGCAAGCTCCGTTATAAACTTACCTTTACCCATACCGATTTCAATTCTTATCGGATTATCATTGCCAAACACTTCATTCCATTTTCCTTTATGCTCTGCAAAATCATTTATGGTAAATTCACTTTCTGCTATCGCTTCTCTTGAACCTTTTACATTTCTTAATCTCACTAAATTATACCTGCTTTCTCTCGTTTCTGATATATTATTATATATACTAAATATTATTATATATACTAAAATGATACCTTATTATCTTTCAAAAAAAAAGTCCTTTTTTGAAAATTATCAATAAGCATATTTTCAAAATAGTGGTTGAAATTTTTATTTTAAAGGTGTATTATGCGTATAATTGGATTGAAAAAGGAGTGTGATTATACATGGAATATCAAGTTGAACAAGTTATTTCCGAATTATCCAAGATAGACAGTGCTTCTGAAAGCATACTTACTTCAGCAGATAAAGAGAAGGAAGATTATGCTAAGGAGATGTCTGAGAAAACAGAGTCTCTCGACAGAGAACTTGAAGAAAATGTTAAAAAACACATTGAAGAATTCAAAGTGAAACTTCAGGCGGACAATGACAAGATTCTCAAGCAGATGCGAGCAAACACAGAAAAAGATTTACAGAAATTAGACGATGCTTTTAAAACCAATCACACAAAGATGGCCGGAGATATTTTTGCCGAGCTTATAAAGGAGTGATTTGATGAGTAATCTATTAGCTTACAGTGGCCTTACAACTAAAGTTCGTGCAATGGAAAGCAATCTCATTACTCATGAAATGTTTACTGAAATGGCGGGACTGTCCTCAGTAACAGAAGTAGTTAATTATATTGGTAACCTAAAATCTTATAAAGACATCTTTAGTAGCGTTGACGTTAACGGATTGCATCGTGGTGACTTAGAACGCTACTTATTGTTATCCAGCTATAAAGATTTTGGTAAGCTTTATAATTTTGCCTCCGTCAAACAACGTAAATATTTAGAAATATATTTTATGAGATATGAAACACATATTTTAAAACAGGTGTTTCGCGAACTGACAGATAAGCACAAAGTAATTATGGATTTGTCTGTTATAAAGCCATATTTTGAACGTTTTTCTGATTTAGACCTTGATGCCATATCAAAATCTACTTCAGTAGACGAATGTGTTTTAGCAATAAGTAATACACAATATGCAGCACCTTTGAAGCATATACACGACTTGGGAAGTAATCCATCATTATTTGATTACGAGCTTGCATTAGATTTATTATATTTCGAGACAATGTGGAACAGTCGTGACAAATATCTGAAAGGAATTGACCATAAAGTCATAACCGAAGCCTATGGTTATAAGATAGACCTCTTAAATCTTCAATGGATATACAGAAGTAAAAAATATTATAATCTTAAACCTGCACAGATATATTCGATGCTCATACCTGTAAATTATAAATTAAGCAAAGCTCAGATAAAACAGCTTGTAAATGTGGATAACATAAACGCTATGTCTGAAATGCTTAAATCAACTTACTATGGTAAAACATATAACGATAGTGAATTAAATGATAATTCATACGAAACTATGTATGAAACTTACCTGAATAAAATATATTCATTATCATTTAGAAACAATCCTTATTCTCTTGCATGTGTCAATACATATCTGCACCAAAAGAATCAGGAGATAGCAAAATTAATATCTCTTACCGAGTGTGTAAGGTATTCACTTCCGGTATCAGAGATAAACGATATATTGTATAATTCGGAGGTGAAATGAGTTGATTGAAAAGATGAAATTCGTCAGTATCACCGGACCTAATGATGATATCGACAGAGTTATAAATCAATATTTATCAAAATATGAAATACATCTTGAAAATTCTATGTTGGAATTACAATCATCTAATTATGTTTCCCCTTATTTAGAGGCGAATCCGTATAAAGAATTTTTATCTAAAGGAAAGGAACTTCTTACGTATATAGATACAAAGGATATAACATATTTAGATAACATTACTGTCGAGATGGCAGGTAACATTATATCTAAGACCAGCCGTCAGGTTCGTAAATATCAGAATAAGATTGCTGAACTTGAAGAAATTAAGAAGAACTTAGAGGACAGATATAATAAGATTAATCCATTTGTGGATTTGAATTATGATATAAGCAGTATTTTACATCTTAAACATATCAAATTCAGATTTGGACGAATTCCTAAAGAATATTTTTCAAAATTAGAAGATTATATGTCTAATAACGATAACTCCGTTTTTGAAAAATGTCTTACAGACAATGAATATGTCTGGGGTGTTTACTTCGTTCCTGTTGATGAAGCTAATAAAATTGATGCAACTTATACATCAATGCATTTTGAGAGAACATTTATCCCTGATGAAGTTAACGGAACCCCCGAGAAAGCCTGTGAAGACCTTACTAATAGAATTAATGATTTAAGTGTTAAGATAGAAGGACTTAATGAACAGGTTAAAGCCAAAGTTCAAAAAGAACAGAATGCAATTGTTACATCATATGAGAGAATTAAGATTGCATATGAGAACTTTGATGTAAGAAAGATGGCTACCCACACGAATAATGATGGCGAAATATTCTATATCATTTGTGGCTGGATGACTGAAAAAGATTGCGACAGATTCATAGGTGAGATTAAAGATGATGATAATGTCGTATGTATCGTAGAGGACCGTTCAGGAAGAAAAGACAAGACACCTCCTACAAAGCTTAAGAATCCTAAGATTTTTAAACCTTTCGAGATGTACATTAAGATGTATGGACTTCCTGCTTATAACGAATTAGATCCTACAATATTTGTTGCACTCACTTATTCATTCATATTTGGTGCAATGTTTGGTGATGTCGGTCAGGGATTAGTTTTAGTCATTGCAGGCTTTCTTCTGTACTATTTTAAGAAGATGGACCTTGCAGCAATTATTGGAACATGTGGTATATTCTCAACATTCTTCGGTTTTATGTTCGGAAGTATATTCGGTTTTGAAGATGTAATCCACGCAGTATGGTTAAAGCCAGTTGATGCAATGTCAAGTGTTCCACTTATTGGACGATTAAATACAGTGTTTGTCGTTGCGATAGGATTTGGTATGTTCCTTATCTTAGTAACAATGATTTTCCATATAACAAATGCAATTAAGAATAAAGACACAGAGAACATTTTCTTTGATACAAACGCACTCGCAGGTTTTGTATTCTATGGTTCACTTGTAGCTGTTGTGGCATTATTAATGGCTCACAAGAAAGTTCCTGCAGGTATTGTACTTGCCATAATGTTTGGTGTACCTCTTATATTAATAGCACTTAAAGAACCACTTACACATTTAATAACTAAGACAAAACCGGAAGAAAAGACAGGTATTGGAATGTTCATTACCCAGACATTCTTCGAATTATTTGAAGTTTTGTTAAGTTATTTTTCAAATACATTATCATTTATCCGTATTGGTGCATTCGCAGTCAGCCATGCATCTATGATGGAAGTTGTACTTATGTTAGGTAAAGCTGAAAGCTCATCACCTAACTGGGTAGTAATAGTTCTTGGTAACTTATTTGTAATCTGTCTTGAGGGACTTATCGTTGGTATTCAGGTATTACGTCTTGAGTATTACGAAATGTTCAGCCGATTCTACAGCGGCAGCGGCAGAGAATTTAAACCATTTAAACATGTAAGTAGTTTTTCTACTGAAAAATCTAAATAAATAAAACTGATTATTATCAGAATAACTTACGAATTTAAGGAGGATTAATTTATGTTAGCAGTAAAAATCACTTTAGCAATCGCACTTATTCTTAGTATTGTAGTTCCATTTGGAGCATATGCCATTGGAGAAAAATCAAGAGGTCATTATAAGAAGAGCCTCGCTATTAATATAATTTCTTTCTTCGGCATCTTAATTATTTCACAGATAGTAATGTTTACAGGTAATGTTTCAGCCGCTGAAGCTGCTACTACAGCTACTTCAAGTGGTCTTGCAACAGGTCTTGGTTATATCGGTGCAGCATTAGTTACAGGCTTATCTTGTATCGGTGGTGGTATCGTCGTTGCAAGTGCAGCAAGTGCAGCTCTTGGTGCAATTAGTGAAGACCAGAGTATCCTTGGTAAATCACTTATCTTCGTAGGTCTTGCCGAAGGTGTTGCTCTTTACGGACTTATTATCTCATTCATGATTTTAAGTAAATTGTAAGATACAGGAGTGGAGACAAATGTAAAATAATACCAGGTATTATTTTATACAACATGAAATTACTTAAATCCTGAGTAATTTCATGTCTGTCCTGTCATAAAACGCTCCGGAATGGAGACCAGTATGAAGATATTTTTAATCAGTGATAACGTAGATACCCAGACAGGGTTGCGACTAGCCGGTATTGAAGGCGTAGTCGTCCACGAAAAAGGCGAATTAAAAGATGCCTTAAATAATGCCTTATCTGATAAAGAGATTGGTATTATTCTCATAACAGAGAAATTAAGTTTTGAGTTTCCTGAAATCATAGATGATATAAAGCTTAACCGTAAGCAACCACTTCTTGTCGAGATTCCTGACAGACATGGCAGCGGACGTCGCAGCGACTTTATTACATCTTATGTAAGTGAAGCCATAGGACTTAAACTTTAATGTTTTAGCCACATTTTTTAAGTGGCAGAATGCGAGGCAATATGAATATTAACGATAAATTACAACACTTTATGGAAGTTTCTATGAATTCTGCCATGCAGAAAAAAGCCAGTCTTGTTGAAGAATATAAAGAAGGCTTAAATATACAGTTTGAAAATTATAAAAAAGATGCTATTAAGAAATGGGAGATTCAGGAACATACCCAGATGGAAAGCATCAGACGTGAATTTAGTAAAGATTTTTCTTTACAACAGCAGCATATTCGAAGAAAACTTACTCATAAGAAAGATGATTTAAAAGAATTACTTTTTGATGAAGTACAGAAAATGTTAAATGACTATTTTGAAACAGAGGATTATAAGAATCTTCTGGTAAATGAGATAAAATCTTCTATTGAAATAGCACCTGAATCAGATATTACAATATATATTGACCCTTTAGATGCTGACAAAAAAGATTATCTCGAAGCTAAAACAGGTGTAGCCATATCTATAAGCAAATATTCTTTTGGCAGAGGAATGAGAGCAATTATTCCTGCCAGAAATATTCTTGTAGACAACTCATTTAATTACAAAATAAATGAATTAAAAACTGACTACACAATTACATTTTAGGAGGTTGCTCCATGAATAATGAATTAACAGGTAAAATTTATGGTATAAACGGACCGGTCATCTACATAAAAGGTCGTACCGCATTTAAAATGGGCGAAATGGTCTATGTTAGTGATGAGAAATTAGTCGGTGAAGTAATCGGACTTACATCTGAGATGACAACAATCCAGGTATATGAAGAGACCTCAGGTCTTAAACCCGGAGACCTTGTATATTCTACAGGTAGTTCTATATTCGTTACTCTTGCACCCGGTATCATTCACAATATATTCGACGGTATTGAACGTCCATTAAGTGATATTGCTAAACAGTCCGGTATCTATATTTCAAGAGGTATCAGTGTAGATTCCCTTGATACTTCTAAGAAATGGAATACTCATATTACAGTAGCACCCGGTGATGAAGTCCAGGGTGGCACAATAATAGCTGAAGTTCCAGAGACCTCTGCTATTGTTCATAAATGTATGGTTCCTCCATATATTTCAGGTACAGTTAAAAGTGTTGTATCTGACGGTGAGTATACTATTAATGAAACTATCGTAACCATAACACAGAAAGATGGTACAGACTTAGAACTTACAATGACACAGAAATGGCCAATTCGAGTTCCACGTCCTATTAACAAGCGTTTCCCATCTACAAAGCCACTTGTTACAGGTCAGCGTATCCTTGATACACTCTTCCCTATTGCTAAGGGTGGTACAGCGGCTATTCCAGGTGGTTTCGGTACAGGTAAGACAATGACACAGCACCAGATAGCTAAATGGTCAGATGCTGACATTATCGTATACATTGGTTGTGGTGAGCGTGGTAATGAGATGACACAGGTTCTTGAAGATTTCTCTAAGTTAGTCGATCCTAAGTCAGGTAATCCTCTTATGGATAGAACCACCCTTATTGCAAATACATCTAATATGCCTGTGGCTGCACGTGAGGCAAGTATTTACACAGGTATTACACTTGCAGAATATTACAGAGATATGGGTTACCATGTAGCAATTATGGCAGACTCAACATCAAGATGGGCAGAGGCCCTTCGTGAATTATCAGGCCGTCTTGAAGAAATGCCTGCTGAAGAAGGTTTCCCTGCATACCTTGCAAGTAAGTTATCAGCATTCTATGAAAGAGCGGGTTATGTACAGAATCTTAACTGTACAGAGGGTTCAGTATCTATAATCGGTGCTGTTTCTCCACAGGGTGGTGACTTCTCTGAACCAGTTACACAGAATACTAAACGTTTCGTAAGATGTTTCTGGGGACTTGATAAATCACTTGCTTATGCAAGACATTTCCCAGCCATTCACTGGCTTACAAGTTATTCAGAATATTTATTAGACCTTGCACCTTGGTATAATGAAAATGTTGCAAACGATTTCGTATCTAACAGAAATGAGATTCTTGCAATACTTAACCAGGAAAGCAGTCTTATAGAGATTGTTAAACTTATTGGTAGTGATGTTCTTCCTGATGACCAGAAGCTGACACTTGAAATTGCCCGTGTTATACGTCTTGGTTTCTTACAACAGAATGCTTTCCATAAAGATGATACCTGCGTATCACTTGAGAAGCAGAATCTTATGATGAGAACAATTTTATACCTCAATAATAAAGCCCGCGCACTTATCGGACTAGGTATGCCAATGAGTGTATTAAAAGAAAATGATATTTTTGAGAAAATAATAGCAATCAAATACGACATTCCAAATGACCACTTGGAAATGTTTGATGATTATAAGAAATATATTGATACATTCTATGATGAAGTAATGAGAAAGAATGGATAGGAGGTATTAGAAAATGGCTATTGAATATTTAGGTCTTAGTGAAATAAAAGGCCCTCTTGTAGCACTAGAAGGTGTTTCTAATGCCGCATATGATGAAATTGTTGAACTTACATTAGATAATGATCCTCATAAGAAACTTGGAAGAATTATCGAGATTTACGAAGATAAGGCTATTATCCAGGTATTTGAGGGTTCTGAGAATATGTCACTTACAAATACCCATACAAAACTTACAGGACACCCACTTATGATTCCTCTTTCTTTAGACATATTAGGAAGAACATTTAATGGTATCGGTAAACCAATCGATGGTATGGGACCAATCATTTCAGATATAAAGAGGGATGTTAATGGTAAGCCACTTAACCCTGTAACTCGTGAATATCCACGTAACTACATCAGAACAGGTATATCTGCAATTGATGGACTTACAACACTTATTCGTGGACAGAAGCTTCCTATCTTCTCCGGAAATGGTCTTCCACATAATGAACTTGCAGCACAGATTGTTAAACAGGCTTCTCTTGGAGATGACTCTGACGAAGAACTTGTAGTAATCTTTGGTGCAATGGGCGTTAAACATGATGTAGCTGATTATTTCAGAAAGACATTTGATGAAAGTGGTGTATCTGACCACGTTGTAATGTTCTTAAATCTTGCAAATGATCCTGTTGTAGAAAGACTTATTACTCCTAAGGTTGCTTTAACGGCTGCCGAATACCTTGCATTTGATGAAGGTAAGCACGTTCTTGTAATCTTAACTGATATGACATCATTTGCAGAGGCTATGCGTGAGGTTTCATCTTCAAAAGGCGAGATTCCATCACGTAAAGGTTATCCCGGATATTTATACAGTGAACTTGCAACTATCTATGAACGTGCAGGTATCGCTAACAACAGTAAAGGTTCTGTAACCCAGATTCCTATACTTACAATGCCTAATGATGATATTACTCATCCAATTCCTGACTTAACAGGATATATTACTGAGGGACAGATAGTTCTAGACCGTACATTACATGGTCAGTCAATCTATCCTCCAATTAATGTTCTGCCATCACTTTCACGTCTTATGAAAGATGGTATCGGTGAAGGCTTCACAAGGGACGACCACCAGTCAGTTGCCAACCAGTTATTCTCATCCTATGCGAAAGTTGGTGAAGCAAGAGCCTTAGCATCAGTAATCGGTGAAGATGAACTTTCTGATACTGATAAGAAATATCTCGCATTTGGTAACGCATTTGAACGTCATTTTGTAGGACAGAAAGACTACGAGAACAGAGATATCATCACTACCTTGGATTTGGGCTGGAAATTACTTCATATGCTGCCAAAAGAAGAACTAGACCGAATCGATACCAAGATTCTTGATAAGTATTATGATAATTATACAGATGATTTAGAGCTTAATTAATTGTATTTGAGAAAGGTATGGTATATATGAATCCAAATACATTCCCCACAAAGGGCAACCTTATAATTGCAAAAAACTCTTTAGCTCTTGCTAAACAGGGATATGAGTTAATGGATAAGAAAAGAAACATACTTATTCGTGAACTAATGGAGCTTATCTCAAAGGCAGAGAGTATTCAGAGTAAAATTGATAACACATATACAGAAGCATATAAGGCTTTGCAAAAAGCTAATATTGAAATGGGAATTAACGAAGTAAATGCATTTGCATATGCAATTCCTATCGAAGATTCCATTAAGATTAAAACACGTAGTATTATGGGTACTGAAATTCCTCTTGTCGAATATGACAATGAGAGAAAAGATACTCCTGACTATGCATTTTTCAGTACTAGAGAATCTTTAGATGCTGCAAAGCATGGTTTCGAAAAGGTTAAAGAACTTACCATTGAACTGTCTATGGTTGAGAATTCTGCCTATCGTCTTGCTCACAATATCAAGAAAACGCAGAAGCGTGCTAATGCACTTCAGAATATTACAATTCCTGCATATCAGGAATTAACCACTACTATTTCAAATGCATTAGAAGAAAAAGAACGTGAAGAATTTACACGACTTAAGGTTATTAAGCGTATGAATTCCAGCAAACAAAGCCGATAATATACTTAAATGATATTTTAATATCAGGCTGATACGAGAGATAACCATACTTCAATTGAGGTATGGTCATTTTTCTGTTTAAACATATTTAACAATATATCTATATATTATGCAACAAAATATTTTTATATAAAACGTAACATTAATTAGTTGCATTTTTATTTTATATTGTGTATAATAATATCTATCAAATTGAAAGGCAGATTTTTCCTTATGAATAAAGTAAATAACGGATGCAGAACATCTTCTTCTCCTGCATTTTACAGATATATAAGTGTTTTATTAACATTAACCATAATTTTTTCAGTGTTTATCCACAATTCAGAGGTAAATGTTTACGCAGACGGTGAACAAAACTGGCCTGCCTACCCCGACATTTATGCTGAAACCGGAGTTCTGATTGAAGCATCTACAGGTGCAGTATTATATGATAAAGACTGCCACAAGAAGATGTATCCTGCAAGTATTACAAAGATTCTCACTACATTAATAGCATTAGAGAATGGTAATCTTTCAGATATGGTTGAATACTATCACTATGACATATATTCCTTAGAATCTGGTGCAGCTCACATTGCCAGACAGGAAGGTGAATTACTATCATTAAAAGATTCTCTTTATGCTGTTATGCTTAAATCAGCTAATGAAGCAGCTAATGCTGTTGCCGAATATGTAGCAAGAAAAAGTGATGCTTATGCCCAGAAGATATCCGAACTTAAGGCATCCGGCCAGGAATATGATGAATCAAAAGTTGCTATTTCTGTATTTGCAGATATGATGAATGCACGTGCCAAAGAGGCAGGTGCTACAGACAGTCATTTTGCCAATCCTCATGGTTTGTTCTTAGAGGACCACTACACTACTTGTTATGATATGGCTATGATTACGAGAGCTGCGGCTGCTAATGATGAATTTCTTAAAATAGAATCTAATACTACATATACTATTCCTGCTACTAATAAGCAATCGGAGACTCTGCCTATAGCTAACAGACATCAGATGATGTTTCCTAATAATCCTGTTTATTATGAAGGAATCCTAGGTGGTAAGACAGGATATGTTGATCAGTCAGGCACAACACTTGTTACATTCGCAAGACGTAATGGTATGACACTTATAAGTGTTGTTATGCGTTCTAACGGTGCAAATGTATATAATGACACAAAGTTATTATTAGATTATGGTTTTAATAATTTCTCTCTTTCAAATGTGGCAGAAAATGAAAAGAATTTTTCTTTTAGTAATTCAACTAACAAACTCGATACTGTTTTTGGTTCAAGCACACCTCTTATAGAATTAGGTACAGAAGGAAATGTTGTCCTTCCTAAAGGTGTTACGCTTGCAGATTGTAAATCTGAATTAGACTTTTTAGATTCTTCAGAACAGACCGATGGTAAGATTGCTAATATAGCTTATTATTATGCTGACAAGAATGTCGGAGGAACTTCTCTTGTTCTTAATTCAAGTGATAACTCATTTGAATTTGGTCCAAAGAAGAATACCAAATCTAATACAAGCAAGCCTAAGAAGGGATCCATAAATATAAATATCTGGATTCTGCTGACAATAATTATAATTATAGCAGTTATAATCTTAGTCATAAGATATACAAGAGTTATTCAAAACTTTAACCGAAAACGTAGACGTCGTAATAGAAGACGCAGACGTCAGAAACGTTCAGGCATACGTTAATATTTTAATAGAATTTTAATAGAAAAGAGGTAATATTATGGGTTGGGTAGCACCAATAAAGGACGATGAAACTTTAGAAAGATTTAAACAGGCATTAAGAAAAGTAGACGATAAATATTATATTATGTTTCAGATAGGTATTGGAACAGGTATGGCACTTCAGGAGATACTTAAATTAAAGAATAAAGATGTTAAAGGCAAATCTTCTATTTCTGTATCCATAGGTGCCAGAGAGATAATGACAACTTATGAATTTTCTGAAGAAGACCAGAAAATTATCGATGAATTAGTCAAAGGCAAGGATCCTGATGGATATCTTATACTTGGTCACACTAATTCTACTGCACCTTTATCAAGAGAACAGGCATACAGAGTATTTAAAGCTGTCGGTCAATCAGTTGGAATATCCGCAATTGGTGCCCAGACAATGAGAAAAACTTACGCCTGGAGATATTACAAATCTACCGGTGATATAACATATCTTCAGCATATGTTTAATCATGCTTCACCTGCCATAACTTATAGATACATCGGTGAGAAACCTAATATTCAGGTTGTATTAAGAAAAAATACTGCTGAAGAAAATGAGCGAAGCAGATATCTCTTATATCTTAATGATACAGGAAGAAAGAGATTAACAGCCGCTATCGATGAACTTTCAGCTATCCGTAATAAATTCGACGATCCTACTAATAATGATTCTTTCTATGGTTGTGTTGATTGTTTCTTAGAAGAACTTGATGGATTAATTGAGAATTATAAACAATCACTTCCGGATAACGAATAATAAGAATAAAGAATGTCGCTTGCGACATTCTCCGCCTGCGGCGGGTTGCGATAGCAACATTTTCTGCTTCGCCGCAGTGCGATCCTTGCGGAGCGTTTTTACTTACTAGGACAATTTCAACGAAATTTCCTAGTAAGTAAAAAACTTAGAATAATATTAAGTATTTTTCTTAATTATTATTCTAAGTTTTTTATTTAAAAATTAATCAATTAATTTTTATTACTTATTAATCCATTTTGATATATTATCCCATATATCCCTTGAATCTGCACCACCTACAAATCCAAATATGACTAACAAAACCTATATAGGAAAGCAGATTATATATTTAATAACTACAAATGTCTTTTTACGCATATCTCTTTCCTCTTATTTTATTGTTTCTGTGTTTTACGCTTTTGCCTTCTCTTCTCTTTAATTGCTTCTTTTCTGCCAACTATATGATTATACTTCTCTTCATTTATCAGATATACTTTTCTTATTCCATAGTATTTCTCTTCATTATATAACTTCTTAATATTGATTATACCCTCTAACAGACCATGTTCTTCACATTTTGCTACACATATATATTTCGACCCATCTGAAAACCATCTTATCTTCTTACGGCATTTTTTCATACATTCCGGACATCTGGTAATGTGAAGATTTGTATTCTCTAACAACTCTTCTTTACTAGGAAATATAGTTGTAATATATTCATTATTTGTCCCTAAATCAATATCTTTTGCTATTCTCTCTGTCTCTGGCAGACAACAATGGTCGATTGAAATATATTTTCTTATATTTTCTTTATCTAATCTGCATAGAATTTCTGCTGTATACATTGCATCGCCTAATGCTCTGTGGTATACGCTTTTATGGTTAATCTTTAAGAAATTGACTGCCTTCTCTAACGACATCTGTTCGATTTCTTCTTTATATTCTACACTGAGAATCTTCTGTATATCTATATATTTAAAAGGATATTTCCATGGTATCTCTACATTATGGTATCTCATATTACATTGCAATTCATACAAGTCCTGATTACCATATGTACAGAATATATAATCGTCACCGCACCATCTCAAAAACTCTTTAATAACATATTTGAAATTCTTCTCATTAGTAAAATCTCTATCCTGCAATTTCGTAATTCCGGTGACTATTGGATGTATCTTCTTAAATAATTCAGGCTTTATCAATTTCTGATATGTACCTTTTTTCTTAAAATTATCATCTAATTTTACTGCACCAATCTCTATAATCTCAAATAATAACTGTGAATTATGGTCTTGTTTAATTGCCTGATTCCATTCTAAATCTAACACTATATAATTCATATTTGCACCACATTCTATCTGCTTACAATAATTTTTATATAATACCTACTGCATAATAATTATCACATAATACTTACTATGCTGCATTTATCATACATTTACATAGCACTTACCATATAATATCTTTATATAAAATACTGCAAACCCAAACTAAAGGTTTGCAGTATTACATTTAAGCGTTCCCGAGGTGATTTGAACACCCGACCTACCGCTTAGGAGGCGGTCGCTCTATCCAGCTGAGCTACGGAAACAATTTCGACATATCAAATTTTATCATATATATTATTCATCGTCAAGTAATTCCAGTTTACATAACTTTATATATATTTTTTTACTTATTAAACTTAACTCGTCCCTGCAACCATATTATTCCTTTGAATCTTCTTCCAATTTCAGGAACACCAAATAAATCCTTATCATTAATTGCAACTGTTATTATTACATCATTACATTCTAAATGTAATATATAGACAGTTTCAAATGTTATGCTGTTTCTGCATTTGTGAATATTAACAATTCTTCCAATTATTGAATATTTGTCAGATTGCAAACCATATGGCATGAAACATGTATCTATTACAGAATATAAGTTCTCGTTCTCTATTCTCTTATTTATTCTTGTATACATCTCCATTTCGTCAAAGGCTAATGACTCCATTGCATCCTGGTTTCCATCTCTTGCTTCAACAAACAAGTTTTGCTTATTTTTCTTCTTATCAGCATATTTATTTATATAGTCTTTGTTAACATTTGTAGGCAGAATAATTCTTCCTGACATAGAGAGTCCTGCAAGTCCTATTTCATAATCATCCTTTAGCTTATCCTTATAATTCATATATTCAATGCCATTTTGCAAATAGAAAATTATTGATATTCCATTCTCACTTAATGTATCACAAGCTGCCGAAAAAGATATATTATATACATTTGGTTCAATCGTTATTCCATTTTTATATTTTTCATAACTCATAGGTTTTACATATGGAAATACAGAATCAACTTCAAATTCACCATCTTCTAGAAATTCGCCTTGAATATACATTCCTATATACTCACCAAATTTGATTCCGACTTCCATAGTCTTGCCTTTAGCTTCTAATCTATAATTATGGTTTTCTTTGTAATCTTTTATGGTATTTTTTACTATATTTCTAATTAATGTTTTCTCTTTACCATCTTTACGATTACTAAAACCAATTGCTTCAAAAAAATTATGCATAAATTATACCGCCTGTCTGTTTAACAATATTTTCGCAATATTTGGCGTGAGGGTTCAAGTCCCTTTTTCCATAATACTGTATTATTCTATTATCATTTATTATTCTATATTATCTCTTCGGCTCTTATTATATATTAATTCTTATCATATATAATATTAATATTATTCCATATAATTATCACAGTTTATAGCTTTATCAACTGCCTCTTTTTCTTCCTCACCTAATAATATATATGACTCTCCTCTGATTATCTCTTTAATATATGTATAACAGCCTTCTCTGCTATGCATTGCATTAATTACAAAACCTGTATTTTCTTTATTAAGTAATGCTAATGCAAAACTTAATTTTCCACCCATCTCGTTAAATGCATCATACTTGACAATTCCAATTTTCTGGAAGGCAATCTGAAGATTCTCGTTTATTTCATCAAGTCTCTCATCTTTTGTTTTATCAAGGTCTATTAATTCGTCTACCTGTGAAAATCTCTTAGCAATTATGTTCTCAAGTGTCCTTCCATCTTTACCACTCATAAATTTCTTATATTTTTCATTCAATGTCTTAATTTTCTTATTTGTGGCTATTATATATATTAATAAACCTAAACAAATAACTAATAATCCAATAATAAAATATGCAGGATCAATTTCACCTATTCCTATCTTGTTCAATAACTCACTATTCATCTGTTAATTTCTTCTTTCTATTATTTTAACTAATTGTATTCTGATTAATTTTTTATATTCTGCATTTGTTTACTACCACTGTAAAATATACTTATTAACATATAATTTTATTACTTAATGCTATCTTTCTTGTACTTTACTATATGCTTATTATTTACTTATTATATACTTACTATATAGTAATTATTGCTGTGTACTCATAAATAAATCTAGTAATCTTTCAAGTTCCTTATCAGAATAATATTCTATTTCAATCTTACCTTTACCATTTGGTTTATGATTTACTTTTACCTTTGTACCAACTATTTCTTTTATCTTATTTTCAATCTCTTCATATACAAATGCATTTTCAACCTTTTCTTTTTTCTTCTCTGGCTTTTTATTTAATATACTCTTTACAAGTTTCTCTGTCTCTCTAACACTGAGTTTCTCGTCCATAATTCTTGTTGCCAATTGTATCTGTAAATCATTATCTTCAATTGGTAATAAGGCTCTTGCGTGTCCACTTGATATTAGATCCTCTATAACCATCTGTTGTACTTCATCAGTTAATTTTAATAATCGCATAGAGTTAGTAACTGCTGTTCTGCTCTTAGATACTCTTTCAGCTACCTGATCCTGCTTTAAATTATATTCTGTAAGCAATCTCTTGTATGCCAGAGCTTCTTCAATTGGGTTTAATTCTTCTCTCTGTATATTTTCAATTAAAGCAATCTCCACTGTTTCCTGTTCACTATAATCCTTAATAATAACAGGAACTTCTTTTAATCCTGCCTGTTTAGCAGCTCTCCATCTTCTCTCACCGGCTATTATTTCATAATAGTCGTTCTTTTTCTGAACTACTATTGGCTGAATTATTCCATATTGCTTTATAGATTCACTTAACTCTGTTAAAGCATCTTCATTAAATGTCTTTCTTGGCTGATTTCTGTTTGGTTCTACTGAATTAATTTTAACAGTAAATACTCCATCGTTCTTCTCTATATTATTATTTTTTTTTGCAGGTTTTATACTTAATTCTTCTGCATCAATTGTAGGTATTAAGGAATCTAACCCTTTACCTAGTCCTTTTTTTGAATTTTTAGTTGCCATACTTTATTATTCTATGTATTCTATTAATATCTAAATATTATTTAATTAACAGAGATACAATCCTCCATACTATATTTATGTTATTATTTATGTTATATTTATTATTATATTTTCATTTCTTTAGTATTTAGTAATTATTATTATGTTAGTATTCAATAATTATTATTTTCATTATTACTAATATATCATCAAAAATGTTTCACGTGAAACATTCTTAATATTAGAAATATTTAAAATTAATAGTATTTTTAATATTATTAATATTTCAAATATCTAAAATTGTTCAAAATCTATTTTTATTACTTTTACTTTTTCTTTATTAACTTAGATAGTTTACTTTTCTTTGTTTCTTTCTTATCAAAAATACTACTATCGAAAGAATTTACATCGAACTCTTTACCCTCATCATTATAAATGACTTCCTGTGCTAATAATCTATAGTTTTCAGCACCTACAGATTTAGAATCATATAAATTAATTGGTAAACCATGACTTGGTGCTTCTGCTAATCTGATATTTCTTGGTATTATTGTTTTGTAAACATTCTGTTTCAAATTTTTCTTTACATTTTCAACAACTTCCAATGACAAATTAGTTCTGGCATCATACATTGTAAATACAACACCCTCCATCTCTAACTCAGGGTTAAGTCTCTGCTTAACCAGATTAATTGTATGTATTAACTGTGATAATCCCTCCAATGCATAATATTCACATTGAATTGGAACTAATACTGTATCTGCTGTTGTCATTGCATTTACTGTTAATATATTTAAAGATGGCGGGCAATCGATAATTATAAAATCGTAATTATCTCTTATCGGTGTAATATATTTTTTCAATAAAAATTCTCTTTTTTCTATACCAATAAGGTCTATTTCTGCACCTGAAAGATTAACATTTGATGGTAAAACTGATAAATTATCCAATACATTTTCGATAAGACAATCAGATAACTCACATTCTCCAACAAATAATTCATATATTGTATTTTCAAGTTCATTTTTTTCAACGCCTAGTCCACTTGTAGCATTTCCCTGTGGGTCAATATCAACTACAAGCACTTTCTTACCTGCTTCTGCTAAACACGCTGATAAATTAATAGATGTTGTTGTCTTTCCGACACCGCCTTTTTGGTTAGCAATAGCAATTATTCTACCCATATCATTTCATGCATATTATAAATAATATTCGTTGATAATCAACACGAATTTGGATTAAATATTCTTGTATTTTATCATTTTACTGACATTTTTAATCCCATTAATTGAAAGATTTATTCTGCACGACTCCTTATATATTTCTTTCAGAAAATAATTATATCACGTATATAATTATTAATCTAGTAAAAGAAAATATAAAAATATTAAATTTATTGTGCAATATTTAATAAATTAGAGTAAATGTTTCACGTGAAACATTGTTTACCTTTTATACTATCCTATTATTAATTATTTAATAGATTGAATTAATTAATAACTAAACACCGTTAATATTTTAAATAAAAGAATTTTATTATTTTCTATATTCTTTATCATTAACTAATCTAACAGTAATTTTATTAATATTTCAAAACTAAAAGAGGTAATGTTTCACGTGAAACATTACCGTCTAATCCATCTACCATAATATTTAAAAATAAATTTGACTTAACACATATTAACATTAACTACTTCTTCTACATTAACTTACCTGATAAACAAGTTTAACTGTAGTTCCCATACCTAATGATGAATCTACTATTATCATTCCATTTAATAATGATGTTCTATACTTCATTATTGATATTCCATTAAGATTATTAGATAATAGAACATTATCGTCCTGCATTGTAAAACCATCACCATTATCAGTAATAACAATATTTATATTATATCTATTTTCATCTCCAACCAAGAAATTAATCTGGTGTAAATCACCATTATTAATTTCACTCTCTACTTGGTTGCTATCTGTTGAAATATCATCTGTATAATAATCATTTTCCTCAACATTTATTTTATCAATTACTATATTAATATTAATAATTGTACCATTTGAATGACTTTCTGCATTATCAATTGTTTCCTTTATAATTCTTATAACATTTATTACATTCCATTTACTATCAAGTATCTTTAAACCACTATAGTTAAAAGATATCTTCATATTAATTTTTTTCTGATATTCTTTTATGAAGTCACTTATATTTTTATATAATCCTATTTTTTCAGAGTCATCTTCTGAATGTTTCACGTGAAACATTTTAGCATTTACTTTTTTTTCAATATATAAAAGTTCTTCTTTTATTTTTGTAATTTCTAATTTTGCTCTGTTAGAGTCCATATCTATCAAGTTCTCGCACAGCTCGATTTTATTCTGTACTTTTTCAATATCTTTCTTAACTATATTAGATATATAATGGTTGTCTTTATTAATTTGCTGTTCTAATATTAATGTAGACTTCTTAATATTTTTTTCTTCTGTTTTCTTTACTTCTTTATCTATTAAATACTTTGTATTTTTAACATTATTAGCCAGTTGCTTTTCTATATCATATATTTCTTCTAAGGAAGCATCTATTTTACTTTTCTGTTTTTCTAAATTGTCTAATTTATCACGTAAGGCTTCTATCTCGATATTTAATTCTGTTTTCTTTAGATTTAACTTTTCTATTTCAACAACATTATTATCTTTGTCAAAATCATTTGGTGAAAAGATTTCATATGTTGTATCTATATTTTTACTCAGTTCTACAACCATATTTTCTATCTCTTCTATCTGATACAGATTTTGATTTATTTTTTCTGTTATTTCATTTATACTTTTTTCATTTTTACTTTTCTCACCTTTGATAAATGCTAAAATACTTTCCATATTCAACTCTCTCCTATACTATGATAGTGTGGCATTTTCAATAATTCTAATTGTCATTAAAAATATTCTACTACTTAACCTCTCGATGATATTATAATAATATAATATTTCTATGATAATGGTTCTCTTGATGGTATACCTGATTTTCTTGGATACTTGTTGCTCAATTTGCTGATTTTATCGATTATAACAAATTTTCTCTCTATTTCATCTGAATTTGGTAATTTCATAGTCTTAGTATCTGAAATATTTCCACCTAACTTCTTTATTGCATTTTTTGCATTATTTAATTCTTCATCAATATTTGCAGCTTTATATGATACAAACTTACCGCCTACCTTGATAAATGGCAGACAATATTCAGATAATGTTGAGAGATTAGCTACTGCTCTTGATACACATAAGTCATACTGTTCACGATATTCTGCATCATGTCCAAAATCTTCAGCTCTTCCATGTATACATTCAACATTTTCAAGTCCTAATTCATCAATAACTTCATTTAGAAAATTAATTCTCTTTTTTAATGAATCTAATAATGTAATCTTCATCTGTGGAAATACTATCTTTAATGGAATTCCCGGAAAACCTGCTCCTGTTCCGACATCTATAAGACTATCTACATTACTTAAGTCGATTACCTTATAAGATAAAAGACTGTCTGCAAAATGTTTAATTATAACATCTTCATATTCTGTTATGGCAGTCAGATTCATCACTTTATTTTTCTCAACAAGCATCTCATAATATTTGATAAATTGCGAAACCTGCTTGTCTGATAATTCTATATTAATTTTTCTAAATGTATCTGTTAATAAATCAAGATTATATTTCATTATTGCTCCATATCATATTTTTACTTATTTCAATTAAATTAATTCCAACTAAACAACTAATCTTCTTTGTTTTTGTTTTCTTTATTCTCACTATTCTCTCTGTTTTGTCTATTCTTCATATAATTGAACTGCTCAATATATACTAACAGAACTGATATATCTGCTGGTGTTACACCTGATATTCGCGAAGCCTGTCCAATTGAAATTGGTTTACATAACTTTAATTTTTGTCTTGCTTCGTTTCTAAGACTCTTTACGTCGTCATAATCTATTTCTTCACTTATCTTCTTATTCTCAAGCTTCTTATACTGCTCTACCTGTTTCATCTGGCGTCTAATATATCCATCATATTTAATATTTATATTAACCTGCTCTATTACATCATTTGGCAGCTCTTTTCTTTCACTATCGAATTCTGCTAACATATCATAGTCTAATTCAGGTCTCTTTATTAATTCAGCCAATGTTGTTCCTGTCTTTAAAGGTGTGCTGTTATGTGCTTCTAAGAATTCCTGCATTTTAGGATTAGCACCGACATTGATTTTATTAAGTCTGTCTATCTCTTCTTCAATAAGTCTCTTCTTATTGCATACCTTTTCATACATTTCATCACTTACGAGACCTACTCTGTGACCGATTTCAGATAATCTTAAATCAGCATTATCCTGTCTTAATAATAATCTATATTCTGCTCTTGAAGTCATCATTCTGTATGGTTCGTGATTCTCCTTAGTAACGAGGTCATCGACTAAGACTCCTAAATATGCCTGTGAACGGTCTAATATTACCTGTTCTTCGCCTTTTACTGACAGTCCTGCATTAATACCTGCAAGTATACCCTGTGCTGCAGCTTCTTCATATCCTGAACTTCCATTAAACTGTCCACCGCTAAACAGACCCTTTATCTTCTTGAATTCCAATGTAGGTTTTAACTGCATAGGATTAATACAATCATATTCAATTGCATATGCATTTCTTACTATTTTAACATTTTCCAGACCTTTTACTGTTCTATACATTGCATACTGTACGTCCTCAGGAAGCGAACTTGACATTCCACCAAGATACATTTCATTTGTATATAATCCTTCTGGCTCTATAAATACCTGGTGTCTGTCTTTGTCAGCAAATTTAACTACCTTATCTTCTATGGATGGGCAATATCTTGGTCCTGTTCCCTCAATCATTCCTGAAAATAATGGTGAACGGTCCAAATTATCTCTTATAATCTTATGTGTCTCCTCATTAGTATAAGTAAGCCAGCATGACACCTGTTCTTTCTGTACTGATTCAGGGTCCGTAGAAAATGAGAATGGGACAACTCTTTTATCTCCGAACTGCTCTTCCATTTTAGAGAAATCTATTGAACGTTTATCAGCTCTTGCAGGTGTTCCTGTCTTGAATCTGAACATCTCTATTCCATTTGCCTTTAGTGAATCTGTCAAATGATTAGCAGGCTGTAATCCGTTTGGTCCTGTTGGATTGCTCACATCTCCATATATACATCTTGCTTTTAAATATGTTCCTGTACATAGAACAACTGCCTTAGCATAATACGTTGCCCCTGAAAATGTCTTAACACCTTTTATTACGCCGTCTTCTACTATAAGTTCTGTAACTTCAGCCTGTCTTATAGTAAGATTATCCGTATTTTCTAAGGTTTTTCTCATCTCATGTGTATAGTTATGTTTATCAGCCTGTGCTCTTAATGAATGTACTGCCGGACCTTTAGACACATTTAACATCTTCGACTGGATAAATGTTTTATCAATATTTTTACCCATTTCTCCGCCTAATGCATCTATCTCACGTACAAGATGTCCTTTAGAACTTCCACCTATATTAGGATTACATGGCATTAAAGCTATACTATCTACGCTTACTGTAAACATTATTGTATTAAGTCCCATTCTTGCACAGGCAAGCGATGCCTCACAACCTGCATGACCTGCACCTACTACGACTATATCATATTCTTCACACACATTTGACATTGTTCTTTACGACCTTTCATTTATTTACCCATACAAAACTTGCTGAAAATCTCATTTACAAGGTCATCGGATACCGATTCACCTATAATATTACCCAGCACTTCATATGAATTCATCAAATCAATAGAATAAAAATCTTCCGGCATTCCGTTATCTATACTTTCATTAACCATCTTAAGACTTTCAATTGCTTCTGTTAATGCCTCTTTATGTCTTAGATTAGTTATATAGATTTCATCATTAAATGAAATCATTCCATCATAGAACATCTCTTTAATTCTATTTTCAAGTTTATCTATTCCAATATTATCTTTAGCAGATATTTCTATTGGTTCTGTATCAATAATCTTCTTAATATCTTCACTTGTTACTATACACTCTAAATCAGTTTTATTCAATAAAACAATCGATTTTTTATCGGAAATAAGCCTGATTATCTCTTTATCATTATCGTCCATAGGAACAGATGCATCTACCACATATATAATTAAGTCTGCATCGGCTGCTATCTTCTTTGAACGCTCTACACCAATCTTCTCTACGACATCTTCTGTCTCTCTTATTCCTGCCGTATCTATAATATTTAAGTGTAATTCTGATAAGCTCATTGTTTCTTCTAAAGTATCTCTTGTTGTACCCGCAATTTCAGTAACTATTGCTCTGTCTTCACCTAATAAAGTATTCATTAAAGATGATTTTCCTGCATTTGGTTTACCTAAAATTACTGTTTTAATACCCTCAGAAATTATCTTACCATTATCTGAGGTGCTTAACAATTTATCTAAAGTAGAGATAATCTTCTCTACATCTATTTTCAATTCTTCACCGTAATCGTCTATGCTCATATGCTCAGGGTCATCTAATGCTGCCTCTATAAATGCAATGTGATAAATAATTTTTGATCTTATATCCTTTATGACGTTACTGATGTTACCTTTTAACTGTGAAATTGAAGCATTTAATGCCATATTATTCTTAGCATTAATTACGTCCATTACAGCTTCTGCCTGTGATAAATCTATTCTTCCATTTAAAAATGCTCTCTTAGTGAACTCACCTGGTTCACTGCATCTTGCACCATTTCTTAATAATAATTCAAATATTTTTTTAGTAATTAATACACCGCCATGACAGTCTATCTCTACTACATTTTCCCTTGTATATGTGTTAGGTGCTTTCATAATTATTACAAGAACTTCATCTATTATTCGTCCATTTTCAACTATATTTCCATAATGAACAGTATGAGAAGATACTTTTTCTATATCTTTACCTGATCTATAAGGAACAAATATTTTCTTTACTATACTTATGGCATCTTCGCCGCTTACTCTTACTATTCCAATGCCTGAATTACTCATTGCTGTTGAAATAGCAGCTATAGTTTCGTTCTTAAACATATATTAACCATACCTTTCTGGTATATTTTTTCAAGGTAGATAAACCCGATAAGAATGTAAGTTCATATCGGGTTCATCATAATAAATGTATTTCTTCTATATGATGTTAATGTCATATTACAACACTAACTCTATTATATTACTATTTCTTAAGTAATACAATAATATGTCTGTAAGGTTCTTCACCTTCACTCTTTGTTGTTACATATTTATCGTTCTGAAGTGCAGAATGAATAATTCTTCTCTCATAAGGATTCATTGGCTCTAAAGAAACAGCTCTCTTTGTTCTCTTAACCTTGTATGCAATATTCTTAGCTAATTCTTCAAGAGTTGCTTTTCTTCTCTCACGGTAATTTTCAGTATCAACCTTTACTCTTAAGTATTCCTTGCTTTCTTTATTAACTACAAGACTTACAAGATACTGTATAGAGTCGATTGTCTGACCTCTTTTACCTATGAGCAATCCCATTTCTTCTCCTGAAAGATTAATGTCCATTGTCTTATCTTCTTCTGAAAAATTTATATCAATGTTTACAATAAGATTCATTGCTTTGAATACTTTTTCAAGAAATTCTCTCGCAGCATCTTCTATAGTAACTTTCTTTCTTGCCTTAATCTTAGCAGGTTTCTTACCAATACCAAGAATACCATTGCTGCCAGCTTCTATTACTTCGTATTCTAAATTATCACTTGTAGTTTCTAATTCTATTGTTGCTGATGTAAGTGCATCATC
>UMKG01002484.1_pt1 | contig 80917 bp, 67 predicted proteins | sample 1966261 | NCBI WGS metagenome assembly UMKG01 (sample SAMEA4836169, study PRJEB28245) | human gut metagenome | biome: gut microbiome; material: fecal sample | place: Denmark | collected 2008 | reverse complement strand
AATCCCAGCCCTGGGCGATCAGCTGGGCCGCATCTTCCTGTACCCGTACACGGCCATGAAGAAATCCGAGTGGACCAGAAGGATGCCGCGGGCCGGCGCCTCGTGCCTGGCGGCCATGCAGCTGACAGGCCTGGATCTGAACATGCGGCAGCCGTGAAGCGTGACGAACCCTCGATCCGGCGATCCGGCGAGGATTCGGCATATCGGACCGATCCCGAAACGACCTTCGTATTCGCCGACGTACGCGACCATCAACGCCGTACCGGGTCGAGCCTCGCCGCGAAAAAGCCGACGCCGTCGTCAATGTCTCGTTCGCCCGTCCCAATTGCGCGACCTCGGCCCGCAAACTCTTCAACTCCCATCGCGTCCTCGGCCGACTGCTTGGTCTCCGCCGCGACCGTGGCGTCCACCTCGTTGCGCCAACGGCGCGGCATCTCCGGCGCGAACCCGAATCCTTGACGACCTGTTCGATCGCCCTAATCCCCGACGGATACGAGCCGCGTGACTCGGTCAACAGCCTGACGGCCTTCTCCTTGAACTCCGGCGTGTATCTCGTGCCCTTTGCCATGGTCCCATCATCTCCCATCGAGTTAAGGGCAATGCGGAACAAAAATCAGTTCATATCAGATTTTCGTCCGATTTTGGTGATAGTGGGGTTGGGCTTGGGTAAAGCAGGGGTGAACCCAACCGGAATCAGACAGAAATGGGCCAAATCTGTCCGATTCTGGGGATGTGGGATTCTGGGAATGGAAGGCGGGCTATACTAGCGGGCTAGTAGCCGCGCACGCGGAAATTGGTTTCGGCTGGCACAGGGTCGATCTCGTCGACCACGACGTAGCTCACTTCGCTCCACTTCGGGCCGAGTTTCATCCGCGAGATCAGCACGGCCACATCGCCGCGCGAGCCTTGCGCCTCAAGCTCCACGTCGCCGTTCATCAGGTTTCGCACCCAGCCGGTAAGCCCGAGTTTCAACGCGGTGGTCACGGTGAAATAGCGATATCCGACGCCTTGCACCATGCCGCTCACCACGGCATGGATGCGCACCTCACCGCGCACCACCCGTTCAGCGGAATCACGTCGATCATCACGAAAATCCATACTCGTCTCCGTATCTCATTCGTGCCTCATCCGCATGACCCGGTAATTCCAGCCAACCGCACAAGCCAAACCGCACAACATAGCACCCACGAAGCCTCAGATAAACGCTCTTTCATCGAAAAATCCCGGTGCCCACACGCACGATGGCCACACCCTCAGCGATAGCGAGCTCCATGTCGCCGGTCATGCCCATGGAAAGCTCCGTGCAATGCTCGGTGCCGGACGCGCCGGACGCGAGAATCTGGTCGCGGGTTCTACGCAGATGCACGAAGCCGGATCGGATGGTGGTTTCGTTGTCCACGTGTGCGCCGATGGTCATCAAACCGCGCAATTCCAAGCCACCCATGTTGCCGATGCGCTGCGCGAGGTCGATGGCGTGGCTGGCCGATCAGCCGGATTTCGACGCTTCGCCGGATTCGTTGACTTCCATTCGATGGTGTTGACGAATGGCAGAATCTTGCCGATCTTGTTGGATTGCAGCTGGCCGATCAGGTGAAACGGGATCACGCCGTTGTGTGCAGGATTCCGCGCCGAACCAACAGCGTCAGCCGAACCATCACCATCCGCACCGACCCCACCTCGCGCCCGGCCGCCGCTTCCGCATCCGCGATGCGGTCGAGCACGCTGTGCACGTTGTCCGCGATTTCGCGGGCTCGCGCACTGCCAATCGTCTCGTTCGCCAGGTCCTTATGGTCCATATATGCCGTCATCACTCACCTACCGTTCGTCCGTATGTTCCACTGCCCGTTCGTTCCACGGTACTACCGTTATGGTTTACCATTCTCATGTTTCCTACCCCTACGGTATTACGCGCCGCATCGCCTGCCAAGCAACGTTCTCAAAGGGCGTTCCGTCAACATGCTCGCAACCACACGCCACGTCACCAGCCGCCAACGAAAAAGGGCCGAACCTCAGTTCGACCCTTCATCCGTTAAGCAACGCTCAGCCGCCTAAGCTCACTCGCTCAGGGAGCCCGGCGCGTCCGGGGCAGCCGGAGTCTCCGGCGCGGCGGAACCAGCGGACTCAGTGGAGTTACCAGACTCAGCGCCAGTCGAACCAGCATCAGCCTCAGCACCCTCACCAGCATCGAACGCCTCACCGGTGAAGGTGAACTCGCCCAGAATGCCTTCGCCTTCCGCATCGACCTTCACGCGCTGGCCATCTTCAAGTTCGCCCATCAGGATCTTCTCCGAAATGGCGTCTTCGACGTCGCGCTGAATCACACGACGCAACGGACGCGCGCCCAGCAGCGGGTCGAAGCCCTTCTGCGCGAGCAGATCCTTGGCAGCGTCAGTAAGCTCGAGCGACATGTGGCGATCGAACAAGCGATCATTGAGCTGCTTGACGTCAAGATCGACGATCTGACGCACTTGCGGCTCGGTGAGCTGCTTGAACACGATGATGTCGTCCAGACGGTTCAGGAATTCCGGACGGAACTGCTGCTTCAGCTCCGCGGAAACCTGATCCTTCATGCGCTGATAGCTCGACTCGGTGTTGGCACCCAAGTTGAAGCCGGTGTTGGCGGCCTTGGCGATGTCACGAGTACCAAGATTGGTGGTCAGAATGATGATGGTGTTCTTGAAGTCCACCTTGCGGCCTTGGCCATCAGTCAGATGACCATCATCCAATACCTGCAGCAGCGTGTTGAAGATATCCGGATGGGCCTTTTCGATCTCATCGAACAGCACCACGGAGAACGGCTTGCGACGCACCTTCTCGGTGAGTTCGCCGCCCTCTTCGTAGCCGACGTATCCTGGAGGAGCACCAAACAGGCGCGAAGCCGCATATTTCTCGGAGAATTCAGACATGTCGACACGAATCAGCGCGTCCTCGTCGTCAAACAGGAATTCGGCGAGCGTCTTGGCCAGCTCGGTCTTGCCAACACCGGTGGGGCCAGCGAAGATAAACGAACCGGACGGACGCTTCGGATCCTTCAAACCAACACGTGCGCGGCGGATGGAGCGGCTCAATGCGGACACGGCCTCATCCTGGCCGATGATGCGCTTGTGCAGCTCGCTTTCCATGGTCATGAGCTTCTTGGACTCGGCCTGGGTGAGCTTGAACACCGGAATGCCGGTGGTCTGGGAAATCACTTCGGCGATGACATCCTCATCTACGACCATCTTCACGTCGGATTCGCCTTCACGCCATGAAGATTCCTTCTGCTTGCGTTCGGCTTCCAGCTTCTCCTGCTTATCACGCAGCTCAGCAGCCTTTTCGAAGTCCTGGTCTTTAATGGACTGGTCCTTCTCCTCGGCAAGCTTGGCGATCTTCGTGTCGAGTTTCTTGAGTTCCGGCGGAGCGGTCAGTCGACGGATGCGCAGGCGCGCGCCAGCCTCATCGATCAGATCGATGGCCTTGTCAGGCAGGTGACGGTCCTGAATGTAACGGCTCGACAGTTCGGCCGCGGCCTGCAACGCACCATCGGTGATCGTCACATGGTGGTGGTTCTCGTAACGGGAACGCAAGCCCTTAAGGATCTCGATGGTTTCGGCAATGCTCGGCTCGTGCACCTGGATCGGCTGGAAACGACGTTCCAGAGCCGCATCCTTCTCGATGTACTTACGGTACTCGTCGGTGGTGGTGGCGCCAATGGTCTGCAGCTCGCCACGGGCCAGCATAGGCTTCAGCATGTCGGAAGCGCCAAGAGCACCATCTGCGGAGCCAGCACCCACTATGGTATGGATCTCATCGATGAACAGCACAATGTCGCCGCGGGTCTTGATCTCCTTGAGCACCTTCTTCAGGCGTTCCTCGAAATCGCCACGGTAGCGCGAACCAGCCACCATGGATCCCAGATCCAACGAATAGACCTGCTTGCCCTTCAGCGTCTCCGGAACGTCACCGGCGTTGATCTTCTGCGCCAAACCTTCGACCACAGCGGTTTTGCCGACACCCGGCTCGCCGATCAGCACCGGATTATTCTTGGTGCGGCGGCTCAGCACCACCATCACACGCTCAATCTCACTCGAGCGACCAATCACCGGATCAAGCTTGCCGGCGGCAGCTTCAGCGGTCAAATTGCGGCCAAACTGGTCAAGAATCGCGGAACCGGTCTGGTTACGACGATCCTGTACGCCACCGGCGTTGGCCAAATCGCCCTTGCCGTCGCCCTTGCCGTCACCGGAATTGCCACGAATCAAGTCGATAGTGGCGCTGCGCAGTTCACCAAGATTGACATCCATCTTGATCAGCACTTGAGTGCCTACGCCTTCGCCTTCATGAATCAGACCGAGCAGGATATGCTCGGTGCCGATATAGCTGTGCCCCAGCTGCAACGCCTCACGCAGCGACAGCTCCAACACCTGCCTGGCATGCGGGGTGAAGGGAATGTGGCCGTTCGGCGTGGCATTCCCCTTACCAATCATCTCTTCGACCTGTTTGCGGGTGTCATCCAAGGTCACACCCTTTGAGGCCAGCGCCTTGGCTGCAACGCCGTCACCCTCGCGAATCAGGCCAAGCAGCAGATGCTCGGTACCGATGTAGTTGTGCTGGAGGGTACGAGCTTCTTCCTGCGCCAGCACGATCACGCGCCGCGCACGGTCGGTAAACCGTTCGAACATGCTTGTCCTTCCACTCTTGTTAGTCCTTCAATACTCTACCGATTCGCGGTGACGTTTGTTTCATCCGCGCGTAAATTGCGCTCTCGACGCAACCAAACAGATATGCTTGGCATATAGCAACAAACAAGGAGGTCACCAAAATGAGCGACACCACCCTAAATGCGACCGGCTCCGAATCGATCGCAGACACCCGTCTCCATGACATCGTCGTCGGCGTTGACGGTTCCGACGAATCCTTCGCCGCATTACGCTGGGCGCTGAACGAGGCATCGCTTACAGGTCAGCAGGTCAATGCGGTGTTCGCCTGGTCCCATTCTTGGGATATGGGATCAGAGCCGGAAGACGAAGAACAATGGGCCGAAGTCCGTCACGATATCGCGCAGAGGCTTCGTGATTGGGTTTCTGAGGCTTCGCAAGGCATGACCCTCAATGAGGATCATGTCAAACTAACATCGGTAAAGGCCACAGGAACATCCGCGTTGCTGGAGATAGGCAGGGACGCGCAGCAGATTGTGGTAGGACGCCGTTCCCTTGGCCGTGTGGCGCGCTGGTTCCTCGGATCTCTTTCGGCTTCGCTCGCCGAGGCTGCGGAAGTTCCAGTCACCGTGGTGCGCATTCTCGACGACGAGGAGTCCAACGTGCAGGATGCCATCGCCAATGCGCTTACGCCCTCGGAGAACACCGTGACATACGACCTGCCGGGTTCCCCGCTGCCAAGAAGCCAGCGTCCGATTGTGGTCGGTGTCGACGGATCGGAAACATCACGACACGCCCTGCGGTTCGCCATCGATCTGGCTGCGCTGCATCATGCTCCCCTGCAGGTAATGTTCTGCTGGCAGCTGAAAGATCTCGGTGTCATCGAGGGGTATGAGAACGCCATCGCGCCAATCGCCGTAGGTCAGGAGCGCGCGGAACGCATTCTTGACGAGCTTCTCGATTCGGTGGAGATTCCCGCGGCCGGCATTCCCGACGATTTCCAGATCGAATCGCACGCCTTCCACATCTCCGCGGCGAAGGGACTGATCGCAGCTTCCCGTTACGCACGCCATTTGGTGGTCGGTTCCCGCGGACTGTCTGGATTGGATGCGCATTTCCTCGGTTCCGTCTCCAAGCAGATCGTCAATTTCGCCGATTGTACCGTCACCGTCGTGCACTAAACATTCGCAACTTTTGCAGATATGAGAGAAGCCCGCTTCCCCCAAGTTGGGAATGCGGGCTTCTCTCATATCTGCAGTAAAACCGGATTATTCGGCTTCTGCATTGTTTTCAGACACCTCTTCGACTTCCGAATCCTCGTCATCGCCTAGTTCAACGGTGGCTTCCACTTCAGGCTCGTTCTGCGGGGCCGTATGTTCGAGCACTTCCTCCTGATTCGCGCCGTCATCCACGGTATTGGCTTCGATATCGGCTTCGGAGGCTTCCTCCTCATCGTTCGGATTGTCGTCTTCGTCTACTGACAACTGTTCAATCAGTTCGACGGAACTGCGCTCGTCACGCGGAGTCTGAGCGATGATGTCGATATGAAGGTCGTCGAAAGCCGGCTTCGACTGCACCCACAGATGCGACGGTTCCGGAGGCTCGATCTCGGAATGCTCGCCACAGCCATGGTCGATGGAGACGACACGACCATCATCAGGACTCCACTTGTTGGCGCACACGCCAAACAGGAGGTTCAGCTCACCCTTCAGGGGAATGAAGAATCCGCACGTCGAGCACGGATTGCCATCCGACGTTTTGGTGGACAACGACTTCGGTCCACGTGGCCCCTCATACCAACGTTTCGCGATCTGGGAACGTCCCAAAGGCGTAAGCACGTGTCGGCGGGACAGGTCGAATTCCTCAACCGCCTCGTCGATATCCTCTTCGGAAGTCACCGATGCTGCAGCGCTCTCGTCTTGTGAACCGTCAACCCCACCAGCGTCCGTCTCGGTATTGTCGCCGGCATCCGTCGTTTCGGCAGACTCCGCATCGGAAGAAACGTTTTCGCCTTGCTCAGCAGGTTCCACCTTGCGGAACCCCTTCTCCATACGCGGATCGTCGGGATCGGTGCCGATTGAATCGGTCACCGCCAAGTCGGTCGGTTCAAGACGATCCTTCCACGGAATCCATTCCGGTGGACGCAACGCCTTGTCGGTAGGCACCAACGACGACTCATTGACCGTCCAATGATCCAACTCGACATCGTGATACAACGTCACCGACCACTGCCATCCCTCATACCCGCGCACGCGGGTTTCGAAACGAAAATCAGTGACGTTGTCCCCCAAATCGATGGCTTCGACGAAATCGCCGACCTGACTATCCTCATCGGCGACTTCGATGGCCACCGCTTGAGCTATCGCCCTGGGATCCATTGTGGCATCGGACATAAATTATTCCTGTACGTCGAAGTTGTCGGCCACGGCACGCATCAGCGTGGCCAGTTTCTTGCTTTCGGCCGGCGACGGATAATGATGGCGGCGCAGCTGGTTTCCGGCGGAATCCAGCAGCTTGATGAGATCCTCCACGATGGCGGCCATATCATCCGGCTTCGGTCGCGTCGCCTTGACCAGAGACGGGGCGGACGCAACGAGCGTAAGACCCATCGCCTGCGGGCCACGACGGCCTTCCACCACGGAATACTCGACCTTCGCGCCCTTGCGCAACGTCTTCACGCCCTCCGGCAGGGCAGCTGCAGGCAGGAACACATCGGCGCCCTGCTCGTTCTGAATAAAACCATAGCCTTTGTTCGCATCGAACCAACGAACACGTCCGCTAGGCATTGTCACCTCACTCTTACGTAATCCACATACCTTCAGGCAAGCGAAAGAAAACTGCCCTCCGATTACAAATCAAAGATACAGTTTAGCGCAAGAGGCGGGATATATACCATCTCTTGCGCCAATAAGCGTCAAATCAGGCCTTTCAGGCGTTTGCATCACTGCTTTTTCGGCCTGCGACCCCGCTTGTCACCCTTACGTTCGTCACTGGTCTGCGCTAACGGACGCGGCTCCACCGGAGCCACTGGAAGCACCACCGTCAATGTCAAGCCAGTTCCCTCGCTACCGGAAGCGCAGATGAAACCGTGATGCGCCTTGACCACGGATTGCGCGATCGCCATGCCAAGGCCGGTACCGCCCTTCTGCCGAGCTCGAGACGGGTCAGCCGTATAGAAACGTTCGAAAATCTTTGAACGCGCCTCGGCCGGAACGCCGGGACCGTGATCGCTGAAGCGAACGATCGCATAGTTCATGCCCACCTGCATCGACTGCCCGACTTCGATGGCTTCGACCAAGTGACGCAGCGACTGCTCGTTCGACGGCATGCGAGACAACGACTCCGGGCTGACGGAAGCCGTCAGCACGCCCATCGAAACCTCCACCGGTGAATCGGCCGGCGTATAGCGGTGGATATTGCCAACGATATTGGTCACCACCTGACGCAATCTTGAAGCATCACCTGTCAGCGTAATATCCGGCATCTGCCCCGGCTGGAACGTCAACCTCGCAGGATTGTTCATATCTTGCCCCGGCTGCAGCACCACCTGGCCGCAAGTGATGCCACGATCCGGATCAAGCGCATGCAAATCGTCAGCAGCGTCCTTCACCACAGAAGTGAGCTTCACCTGCTGGGTGATATCGATGCCACGACCTTCGTCAAGACGCGCCAAAGAAAGCAGATCCTCCACCAACACCGTCATGCGTGCACTGGACGCCTCGATATGCGCGATGGACTCGTCGGCACGCTCCAACGCCCCCGGCATGTCACGCTGCATTTTGTAGAGTTCCGCGTAACCATGAATCGCAGCAAGCGGGGTGCGCAATTCATGACTGGCGTCGGAAACGAACCGCTTCATCTTCTCAGTCGTTTCCTCCTGCGCGTGGAAGCTTTCCTCAATGCGCGTCAGCATGGTGTTCAACGACATGGACAGCGAACCGACTTCCGTGTTCTCCGGCAAGTCGGGAACGCGCTGGCTCAAATCTCCTGCCGCGATCTTCGCCGCGGTCTTTTCGATGCGTTTCAGCGGAGCAAGCGTACTTTGCACGACGATGGTGCCGAGGATGACTCCGATCAGCACCACTGCGATGCCGACCATGGCGCAGAACCGCGTCAACGTGTTTGCAGTGTCAATCTGGTCGCTGAGCGACAATCCGATGAACACGACGCCACTGTTTTTGACTTCACCGGCTTTGCTTTTCTCGCTCCAAGGCAACGCTACCACACGCCATGGCGCCTGCGCGGCCTGCATGATGGCATGATCCGGCACCCGACTGGTGGTGACGTGCACCACCGCCTGCGTGGTGAACGGCTCTCCTAGCGTAACCCCATTGATACTGCCATCAGAAGGTAGGCTCGGCTCGGATACCACGCCCTCCCGAAGCATGGGCACCGATCCCGCTCCCGTACGCTTGTATTCGCTGTCACGTACCTCGACATAGTACGTGTTCACCAGGCTCCTGCCATCCTCGCTTGTGGTGCTGTCCAGCGAATCCATGCTATTGAAAATCATCTGCGCCTGATTCACCAACTGGTTGTCGGTTTTCTGCAGCAAATAATTGCCTACAAGCGTGCGAATGGAGAAGGAAATACCAATGGTGCCAATGGTGAGCAGCACAATGATGCAGGCGACCAGCTTGGTGCTCAGTGGAATGGACTGCACCTTCCTGCCAATCCGCTGATGCAAGGGCACACGTTGCGGGCACGGCTGGGTGGCGTTCTTCTGCGTGTTCTGCGGGTCAGCCGACGGCTGACGGATATCCTGACTCATCGTGGGGAACCGTTTAGTTCTTCGGCGCGCGAATCATGTAGCCGATGCCACGCTTCGTTTCGATGAGTGGGGCCACCTTGCGCTTCTCGCCGTTCTCATCCTCAACCGTGAGGCCATCGACCTTCTTACGCAGGTAAGAAATATACGATTCAACGATCGCAGCGTCTCCACCCCAATCGTACTGCCACACGTGATCCAGAATCTGCGCCTTCGAAAGCACACGTCCCTCGTTATCCATCAAATAACGGAGCAGCTTGTATTCGGTGGGGCTTAAGTCGATCGGCTGGCCGGCGCGGGACACGTCATGCGAGTCCTCGTTGATTTCCAGATCGGCGACGCGAATGATCGGATCGTCTTCAACCTGTTCCTGGGTACGACGTAGGATGGCTCGGATTCTCGCGACAACCTCCTCAAGGCTGAACGGCTTAGTCACGTAATCATCGCCGCCCACGGTCAGGCCCATGACTTTATCTTGCGTATCATCACGAGCCGTCAGATACAGCACCGGCGTGGTGATGCCCTCCTGGCGGATGCGACGAGTCACCGTAAAACCGTCGATATCCGGGAGCATCACGTCAAGCACAATCAAATCAGGCTGTATTTTTTCGATAACCTCGATGGCCTCGGATCCCGAAGCCGCGGTATTCACTTCAAAACCGGCGAAATGCAGGGACGCCACCAGCAGTTCGCGGATGGACGGTTCGTCATCAACAACGACAATGGATGCTTCAATAGGCTTGCTCATGCCTTAAGCATCACTCTTTTCACTGGATGTTTCCTGAACGGATTCTGAATCTTCCTTTGGCATTGGTTCCTTATCAGGCGCATCAGCGGACAGCTCGTCATCAACGCTCCACTCCTTCACCGGCTCGGAACGCACGGCAACCTCGGCATGCTTCCCCGCATGCTTACGAACCTTACGCTTGATGACGCCACGTTTGCGCAGAATATGGAACACCACCATAATCACAATCAGCAGTACCAATACGGCGATCATGCCACCAACGCCCAACAGCACCGTCTGCGACGACGTCGAGGTTTTCTTCTGCACTACGATCTGATCCATCATATCGGTCGCGGACTTCGACCAATTCGGGGTGCTTTCCATCAGAGGTTTCTGCGCGGCATCAGAAAGCGCGTCGACGGTCGACTTTCTTTTCAGCCATTCGTCGGAATTCGACGACACGGCAACCACTAGATTGCCGTCATTCGAAGCGACCGCCAACAACACCGTATTCGGCTTCGGATCAAGCGATTCCAACAATGCGCTCGCCCATTTCGCAGGTTTTTCGTCGCTGTTGAAGCTCGCCAGATACAGCAGACGCACGGTAACCCCGGTTTCCTGCTTCGTTTTGCTGATGGCGTCCGTAATTTCAGCGACGTTCGATCCGAGCAGATTCTCGGTGTCGGTGATGTTTTCAGTGGCCGTGATTCCGGTGCCGGTACCTTCATCCGCATTGCCGACGGGAGTTATCCACATCATCGCAATACAGCACAATATCATGGCAAGAAGCGCACAAAGCGCTTCGTTCCAACATTTTTTGGAGTTTTGCCCCTGGTGCGACACGCCGGTAGGGCACGAATTCGGCCATCCTCCGACCACAACCCTGGTTTTTTCGTTCATCGCGTTCACTCTTGCCATACAGTCCACATTACCGTTCGGATGCGTCAAGCGTGAAGAACGGAAAAACCAGCCATACAAAATGCGGCAACGAAAGGATCATTATGGCACAGTATCAGGTGGACAGCGAACAGATTCAATCCTCAAGCGCGGCAGTGAACGCCTCAATCCAAGCGATTCGCCAATCGGTGCAAGGCATGTACGCCAATCTCAATAATCTGCAAAGCGTTTGGCGCGGCGGAGCCGCCACGCAATTCAATGCGGTGGCGGAACAATGGCGGGCAGCCCAGCAGCAGATGGAGCAGTCGCTCGAATCGATTCAACATGCGCTTTCGCAAGCGTCCATGCTCTATTCGGAAACCGAAATGCAGGCGTCGCGTCTGTTCGCACAGTAGCGGCAGATGCTTCCGATGCGGCCAAAGCAGTAGCAGTCACAAAGAAAAGCGGAGCCCGCCTCCATCTTGGGAAGCAGGCTCCGCTTATATCTTTTCGCTTATGCCGTTAGGCTTTACCGAACCCTTGGATCAGTAGCCCATGTCAGCGCCAGCGGCCGGAGCAGCTGCCGGCGGTTCCGGCTTGTTGGCCACAACAGCCTCGGTGGTCAGGAACAGACCAGCGATGGAAGCTGCGTTCTGCAGAGCGGAACGGGTGACCTTGACCGGGTCGGTGACACCGGCAGCCAGCAGGTCCTCGTACTCGTTGGTTGCAGCGTTCAGGCCCTGACCGTCAGGCAGGGAACGAACCTTGTCGATCACCACGTCGCCAGACAGGCCAGCGTTCTCGGCGATCTGCTTGATCGGAGCTTCGATGGCGCGGAACACGATCGCGGCACCGGTTGCCTCGTCGCCTTCGAGCTTGACATTGTTCTCGGCCTTGGCAGCAGCCTGAACCAGAGCGACACCGCCGCCCGGCAGCAGGCCTTCTTCGATGGCGGCCTTGGCGTTGCGCACGGCATCTTCGATGCGGTGCTTGCGTTCCTTGGCCTCGACTTCGGTGGCAGCGCCAACCTTGATGACGGCAACGCCGCCAGCCAACTTGGCCAGACGTTCCTGCAGCTTCTCGCGATCGTAATCGGAATCGGTGTTGGCGATTTCGGCACGAATCTGAGCCACGCGGGCAGCCACGTCTTCCTTGGAGCCGCCGCCGGCCACGATGGTGGTCTCATCCTTGGAGACGATGACCTTCTTGGCAGTGCCGAGCACGGACATGTCGACGGAATCAAGCTTGAGACCCAGTTCGTCGGACACGACCTGTGCGCCGGTCAGAATGGCCATATCCTGCAGCATGGCCTTGCGACGGTCACCGAAGCCCGGAGCCTTGACGGCGCAGGACTTGAAGGTGCCGCGGATGTTGTTCAGGATCAGGGTCGGCAGAGCCTCGCCGTCGACGTCCTCGGCGATGATCAGCAGCGGCTTGCCGGTCTTCATGACCAGTTCGGCGATGTGTACGACGTCCTGCTGGGAGCTCAGCTTGCCGGAGGTCAGCAGGATGTACGGTTCTTCGAGCACTGCGGTCTGATCTTCGGCGTTGGTCACGAAGTACGGGGCGATGTAGCCCTTGTCGAAACGCATGCCTTCGGTGAAGTCCAGATCCAAGCCGAAACGGTTGTTGTCCTCAACGGTCACAACACCATCCTGGCCAACCTTGTCCAGCGCTTCGGCGATCTTCTCGCCGACTTCCGGATCGGCTGCGGAAATCGTTGCGGTGGCAGCGATCTGGTCCTTGGTCTCAACGTCCTTGGCAGCTGCGATGAGCTCCTTGACGATAGCCTCGGAAGCCTTCTCGATACCACGACGCAGAGCGATCGGGTTGGAACCGGCGGTGACGTTCTTCAGGCCTTCGTGCACCAGGGACTGCGCCAGCACGGTTGCGGTGGTGGTGCCGTCTCCAGCAACATCGTCGGTCTTCTTGGCGACTTCCTTGACCAGCTCGGCGCCGATGCGCTCGTACGGGTCATCCAAGTCGATTTCCTTGGCGATGGAGACGCCATCGTTGGTGATGGTCGGAGCGCCGTAGGTCTTGTCGAGAACCACGTTGCGGCCCTTCGGACCGAGGGTGACCTTAACGGTGTCAGCGAGCTTGTCGAGACCCGCGAGCATTCCCTGACGAGCTTCGTCGTCGTATGCAATGATCTTTGCCATTGTTCCTCCACATATGGCTACACGGTATTATTCCCACTTTCGAAGCGAAGAATGCACCAGCCGTCAGCTGCCAGTTATCACTCTCACTCCTCGAGTGCTAATTGGCAGATTAGCACTCTCAGGCCGAGAGTGCCAAACTCAATGTCGACTGTTGCGCTGTAAGCAAGAAACCAAACCTCATACAAAACGCCATAATTATTGGAATTTCAAGGAAACAAAAGCCCTGCCCCCACGAGGAGAACAAGGCTTCACATGTTTGCCACGGCGTTTTTCAGTCCAGCAACACCACGACGATCGGCGTGACAAGCCCATCGCTCTGCTGCACATTCGAAATCCCCAAGGTCTGGGCGACATTCTCGGCGGTGGCCTTATCGGTTTCGTTCTGGTACCAAACCACGGTCTGCGAGGGAACATTTCCTGTCGGATTACTGGCGGAAACGCTGGTGTACCCGGCTTGGGCCAGCACATCGACCTTGCTCTGCGCATAACCGGTGATATTCGTCGCGTTCACCACGCGCACCTCGGTGCCCGTGTTCACGACCTGCTGCGCAGTGGTGTTATCCGTCTGGTCGGCGTTCTGGTCGGCGTTCTGGTCGGCGTTCTGGTCGTTTTGCTGCGAGTCGGCCGGCGAATCGGTATTGGATGTGTCCGTCTTATTGCCGGAAGCGGAGTCGGATTGGGACTTGGACTTGCTCCCGCTATTCTTGCTCTTTTCGGCACTCGAAGTGGTCGGACTCTCCTGCGACGACCACGGCATCTTCAGATTGTTGATCTCACCCGAGTAAACGCCCCAGAACAGCAGACCCGCAAGCAGCGCCACAATGATGACAATGACGTACGGCATGGCACGGGACGCTGCAGAACGCGCACCACGATGAACACCCATGGGCCCCGCCGGAGGATTGTCGTACACATCCTTCTCGTAGGAATCGTAGGTCTCCTTGTCCTGCTTAGCCATATTGCAAACCTCGTTTCTCACACACTTACCTGCCAAGTGTACCGACCACCTCAGTCAGGACGCAATCGAGCCGCATTCCCACCCTATTCTGCACGCCCGTGAAACCATCCCGTGAAAACCAGACCACGCCCATCGTCAGGACCGCAACACGTCGTACAGTAAGGTTCATGACACAAGCGCACATCAAACCATTGAAAGACCTCGTGGAGCCCGGATGGGCGAACGCCCTCGCCGAAGTCGAGCCACAGGTGCACCACATGGGCGATTTTCTCCGAGGGGAGATCGCAGCCGGACGCCGATATCTTCCGGCCAGCGCGAATATTCTACGCGCGTTCACCATTCCGTTCGACAGCATCAAGGTGCTTATCGTGGGACAGGACCCTTACCCCACTCCCGGGCACCCGGTGGGACTGAGCTTCTGCGTGGCACCGGAAGTCAAGCCGATACCTCGCAGCCTGACCAACATATACAAGGAACTGACGGATGATCTCGGCATCCCTATGCCCGCGAACGGCGATCTGACGCCTTGGACGAGCCAGGGCGTCATGCTGCTGAACAGGTGTCTGACCGTCGAAGCGGGCAAGCCCGGCAGCCACCAAGACAAAGGATGGGAGATCGTCACTGACGCTGCGATCAGGGCGCTCAACAACCGCCGTAATCCCGACGGCAGCGCCAAGCCTTTGGTCGCCATTCTGTGGGGACGCAAGGCGCAAACGTTGGAGCCGCTGCTCACCAATGCGTTCATCATCTCGTCGCCCCACCCAAGCCCCATGTCAGCACGATATGGATTCTTCGGATCCAAGCCGTTCTCACGCGCCAATCAAGCGCTCATCGCCGCAGGTGAAAAGCCTGTGAATTGGTCCCTTCCGTCAGCTTAACCCGTTACAGTAGCAATCATGGCTTTATTCCCTCCAAAAAATCCGGCACCGGCCCCGGTCCCCATTCCCATGCCGGCCGTCAGCAAACCAAGCACGTTGTCTGCGGAAGACATCAACCGCGCGAAGCAAATCGGCGCACGAATCCGCGCACGCTTCGCACAGACCTTGGTAGGGCAGGACAATCTTCGTGAATCGCTGATCACCACACTGGTGGCAGGCGGCCATATTCTCATCGAATCTGTGCCTGGCCTGGCCAAGACCACGGCAGCGCAAACGCTGGCTACCTCTGTGTCCGGATCGTTCAAAAGGGTGCAGTGCACCCCAGACCTGATGCCGTCAGATCTGGTGGGCACCCAGGTTTTCGATTTCGCCACACAGAAGTTCTCCACGCAGATCGGACCCATCCACGCCAATTTCGTGCTGCTCGACGAAATCAACCGTTCGAACGCGAAAACACAGTCGGCCATGCTTGAAGCCATGGCCGAAGGAGCCACCACCATCGGAGGCCAGCGTATTGCGCTGCCGAAGCCTTTCATGGTCATCGCCACGCAGAACCCCATCGAGGAGGAAGGCACGTTCAACCTTCCTGAAGCGCAGATGGACCGTTTCATGATGAAGGCGGTCATGACCTATCCGACCGCTCAGGAAGAGCAACGCATGCTCTCCATGCTTACCCGTCGCGGTTCCGACACCTTCGATTCACGAGTACTCACCGGAGATGTCGTATCCATCAGCGATGTCGAATTCCTGCGCTCCGCCGCCCGACGCGTGCATGTTTCCGACGCGATCATGAAATATGCGGTCGATATCGCGGCCACATCCCGAGGGGCAGGCACCAAGCCGGTGCAGGGACTGTCCACGCTGGTGCGTCTCGGAGCTTCGCCGCGCGCATCCATCGCGCTGATCCGTATCGGACAGGCCAACGCGCTAATGCAGGGACGCGACTATGTGGTTCCGGAAGATGTCAAAACCTTCGCCCATGAGGTGCTGCGCCATCGCATTCTGCTAACGTTTGAAGCTCTTGCCGACGGCATCGCCAGCGACCAGGTGGTGGACTCCATCGTTCAGGCGGTTCCCGTTCCATGATCGGCGCAATTCGTTCCGAAGATCCGATCCGCAACAAGATCGAGGCTCTCGGAACCACGTTGAGTCTGCCAACCGTCCGTAAAGCACTTGGCACTCTTGAGGGAGCGCATGCGTCGGACAAACGTTTCGGCGCCGACGATGTCATGGACATCCGCGTCTACGAGCCTGGAGACGAGGCAAAATGGATTGATTGGAAGACCAGTGCTCGTGTCGGTCGTCCAATGGTGGTGCAGCGGGAACGCCCATCCACCTCGCGAGCCTGGCTTCTGCTTGATGTCGGACGGGAGATGACCGGCACCTGCGTTTCCGGTGAGCAGGCGCACCAAGTCGCAGCCAACGCCTTGTGCATGTTCGCCTCGCTCAGCTTGCGCCGAGGAGACGAAGTGTCCATCGTGTTCGGCGACGCAGGTTCGATCACTCGCGTGCCTTTTAATGGCGGATTCACACAATTCGAGCAGACGTTGGACAATGCATTGCAACGTGATTGGAGCAAGCCCCGCAATATCGACGCCTTGCTGGAGTATATCCGCCGCATTCGCGATAGGGATGCGCTGGTCATACTCGCCACTGACGAGCACGCACTTGAGGAACGTCATATGGAATCCATTCGCAGGATCGCGAGAACCCACCCGATGGTGCTTATTGACGTAGCCACCATCAATCCATTCGACGACGCACAAGCGCGCACGGTGTTCGACGCGAGCAGCAATCGTCGTGTCCCCGCATTTCTACGCACTGGCAAAACAGCGCAGGAGGTTCGCACGCACCGCGAATATCTGTCCGCATCCGTCCGGCATGAGTTGAATCGTTGCGGTTCCACCGTGATCCGCGCCGATTCAAGCGAACGCATGTTCCGCGAATTCGTTCGGATGGTATCCGTTTCCCTCGCCCGCTCCACGCGCAATCAGCTGAAAGCCCCATCCGTACTCACTCTGGGAGGCAAGGCATGATCATCACCTTGTCCGACAACGGTTTCGACACGATGGATCCGATTCATATCGAAACGGGTCTGGGTATCGTCATCGCAGTGTGCATCGCCATCGCTGTGGCACTCGTCATTCTCGTGGTGTGGCTGTCACGTCCGAACCGTAAGCCCACGAAGGCCGTCAATCACGGACGTCATGATGCGGCCACGGGCACGTCGGTATGGCACGAACGCATCGATGATGTGGTTGCCCGTCACGCCAACGGCGATCTTGCGAGGGAGAACGCGTTCGCTCTGCTTGCGGCCATCGCAAGGGATTTTGCATCCGCAGCCACCGGCAGCGATGTGCGCAGCCAAACGCTCACCGATATTGAAGCGACTCCACGCACGACAGGCAATCAGCATGGTCTCACCTTGCTCAGGCAGACCATCGAAGCGTTGTATCCTCCGGAATTCGCTGATGCCGAACGCAATCACACTGCCAGGGAGGCCACCGTCGAACAAGCCGGAGAGTGGGTTGCCAATCTTGTGGAAAGGTGGCGATGAATGGAATTGTCATGGCACTGGCCGTGGGCCAGTTTCGCAGGTCTGATTGCGGCATTGGCCGTCGTCGCCGTCATGGTGCTGGTCGACGCGAAACGCAAGCATGCCGATACCGGATCCGCACGAACGTTCAGCTTAGATGACGATCTCAACACCGAAACCGCGTCGAAGCTGTTCCGTCAGTGGCGCACGCTGTCACGTATGGCCGCTGTCCTGCTGGTGGCCGCGTTGGTATTGACGATAGCGCTGATGGCACGCCCCAGCACCGTTGATGAAGGAGAGGAACGCGCAAGCAGCCGCGATATCGTGCTGTGCTTGGACGTGTCTGGATCGACGTTGCCTTACGACCGAGAAGTGATCGACACCTACCGCAGATTGGTTGATAGTTTCAAGGGCGAACGCATCGGATTGAGTATTTTCAATTCCACGTCACGTACCGTGTTTCCGTTGACCGACGATTATGAGCTGGTATCCGAGCAGCTCGACAAGGCCAGTACGATACTGAAGGGTGTTGAATCGCAAGATGATATCGACAAGATGAAAGACAGCGACTATCAGGCGATCTCCGACTGGTTGGAAGGCACTCAGAATCGCAAGGACGCCACTTCTCTGATCGGCGACGGCGTAGTGAGCTGTGCGGCCATGCTGCCCGGTTTCGCCTACGGCAGCGCCAATGCGGACACCTCGTCCCGTCAACGTGCCGCTTCCATTGTGCTCGCCACCGATAATGTCGTTTCCGGAGATCCGACATACACGCTTCAGGAAGCACTCGACCTGACCAAACAGGCGGACATCACGGTTGACGGGCTTTTTTCCGGACCACAGCAAAGCGAATCGGAGCAGACCACCAGTCAGTTCAAATCCGAAATCGAATCACATGACGGCGTGTTTCTCACGCAATCGAACGGCGCTTCCGTTGCCGAACTGGTCAAACAAATCGAATCACGTCGCAGCCAGGAAAGCGCGTCAAACAGCAAGGCCGCCATGTCGGACGCGCCTGGATGGTGGATATTGGCGCTGGCTGTGGTAATGATGTTCTGGCTGATATTGGCTTGGAGGTTGAAGCGATGAATCATCTGACGCTCTCCCCAGCTTTGGGTTGGCCCGTCGGCTCGGCGGTCGCCGTGGCCATGCTGGCTTGCGCAGTCGTACAGATCGTGCTGCATATCCGCAGACTGGGGCAAAGCGACGAAACCGTCTGGGCTTGCGTAAGACGTTCCCTTACCTGCATGCTCGTGGCCGTTATGGCATTGACCCCAAGCATCGTCTCATCCACGAATAGCCGCGCGATCAACGCCACCGATGTGGTGGTGGCGGTCGACGTGACCGGTTCCATGGCGGTCAAGGACGCGCAATACGGTTCCGACGAGCAACTCAGCCGTTTGGATGTTTCCAAGCAGGCCGTAAAAGACATCACCGCCATGTACCCGAATTCCAGTTTCGCGGCATTGCGATTCGGCGCTTCGGGAACATTGGATGTTCCATTGACACCCGATTCGAAAGCAATCGACAATTGGGCGGATACGCTCGCACCGGAATCGACTTCCGTTTCAGCCGGTTCAACTCTGGATGTGCCGATTGACCAGTTGCTGTTGACCTGCAAGTCGATTCATGAGCAGCATCCGGATGATGCGATTGTGCTGTACCTGATTTCGGACGGCGAACAGACATCTTCGAAAACACGTCGTACGTTCTCATCACTACGCCGCTACCTTTCCGACGCGTTCACCATTGCCGTCGGCAGCGAACAAGGGGGTAACATCCCCATGACCGGCGATAGTGTGAACGAAGGCGACGGACAGTGGGCCACCGATCCGGAAACCGGCGAACCCGGCGTATCACGCATGAACGCCGACGAGATGAACACCATCGCCGACGAACTCAGCGGAACCGCCATCCAACTCAACGCGACAACAACCATGAGCAGCGGAGCCTCCAAAGAAGCATCCGGCCAATGGCGTGTCACGCAAACCACCAAACAACGCACGAGAACCGTCGCCGTGGTCTGGCCGTTCGCCATTGCCGTGGCGCTGCTGCTGGCCTTCGAAGCCGGAGCATGGATCACGCAATCCAGGAGGCTGCTGTGAGCACGACTGTCAAAGCACGCGCATCCTTGCCCGTTCGCATCATCATCGCCGTCATCGCGGCCATTTCAATCGCCGTGGGCGCGCTTGCCATAGTGAATCTCGCGTCCGTAAGCAACTACAATCAAGCCACGAACAGCTTGAACGCGAATATCAAAGCCAGCCAACAGCAGGACGCCGATTTCGACAAATTACAGACCCAGCAGCAGCAGACCGACGCCCAATTCCGTGAAGCCGGAACGGCAGGCGTGTTGTTGTTGCCAAACGTGCGTGCATCCATCGAACATAACGCCGCCGTCTCGGCAAGACTGACCGAATCCATACGCAAGAAGATCCAGTCAATGCAGGATTCAGGAAAATCCGATACGGGCACCGCCATCGAAGGCGAGCAGTCCGTCACCGACGGCAATCAAGGCAACGGAAGCACATTGACCGACGAGCAGCGTCAGAAAGTCGAGGAGCTTCTGGCACAGAACGCACAATCCACCCAATCCGATTCCAACGATTCCGGTTCTGCCGCCAAACAGGATTCCGACGGAACGTCCTCACCTGCAAAACCTTGGTAAGGGGACTTGCTTCAAGCAAGTTATCCACAGGCATGCCGGCGTGCTTTCGTTGATTTTCCAACGGCGACACGCCGGCAACTTGTTTTTCGACCATCCTCCGACCACAGGTCTCGTTCTCCACGCCACGGCAGCCTCCCGTTGTGTTCCAATACAGCTATGAACACTTCAATCGCATACCCGTTTGTTCCCTCACTGGGGTACAACCCCATCAACACCTTGGCTTCAATGCCGGGCATGCCCTGCCATTGTCGTACCGGCATACGCGTCACTCAAGCGCTGATCAACGCCAAACTCACTTCCGTATCGCGACGCCTCGATGATCTTGACGCCGCGCTCGCATCCAGTTCACTGCCCGATTGGACGGGAACCGCCGCCGAACTATATCGCGCGCGGCTCGATGAGTTACGCAAACAATCCTTGGCGCTGCGAGACGCGCTCAACGACACCTTACGCATCCTATGGTCGGTAGGTGCGGCATGAGCTGGCAAGTGACCGCCAGAGTCAGCGGCGGATGCAAATATTCCACGGAAGAAGCCGAAGCATATCTGCGTGCTGCGAAAGCACTCAGCCATGCGGCCGACGAACTGAACCGCACCCATGACTCGTTCCGGGCGTTGAGCTTTCAGCTTTCCACCTATCCCTATGCATCATCGGCCATCGCCCCGTTGTCCGGATCAAACTTCTACTGCAATGCCGCAGACCATATCGAATTGCCGTACAATCAACTTATCGAACGTTGCGACGGCCACGCGAGCGCACTGGGAGCGATGGCGGCACGATTGTCTGAATTATCGGCATTGATCATTCGTGCGCAATCTCTGTATTCCCAAGTCGATGACGCCGGCAGAAGGGCCTTAAACGAACTCCTGCAATTGACGATCACATCATTCCCGAAGGAGTCGATACTTGCTGGCATGGCCATGTCCGCCTTGGGATACGTGATGGGTTCCATCAACGAAGGCAAATCCAACCCCATCTACCTGTTGGATTCGTTGGATTGGGCACAGGAAGGCATTATGGGCGCGGCCGGCGCCGCACTCAGCGGATACGGCAAAGTCGCAGGCCTGTTGCATACCGACGAAGTCAACCATGCGGCCGGCACCATTTCCAAAGCATCCTCGCGTGGCTACAACCTTATTCAGGGCAACAACCTCACCGTCACCCGAGTACGGCCGAAAACCGAAGTGGTTCGAGAATCGCATAGCGTGGGCGAAGCGATGGAAGATCTTCGGCGTCTCGGCGAGGAACGTCTCGGCAAAGCCGATCTCGACAGCGGGCTTGCGTACGGTACCATCGCCATCTCCAAATACCGTAGAACCGATGGCACCAACTCATGGCTCGTCACCATTCCCGGCACCGACGGCAAGCGGGATTCCCCGTTCGGATGGCCGCAGAACGTTGAACTTATGAGTTCCGACAGCAAGCAGCGTATGGAGGCGGACAGCGCACGCATGGTGCAGGAAGCCATGAAGCAGGCCGGCATCAACTCCGATGAGCCGGTTGCGCTGATCGGGCATTCGCAGGGCGGCATCGTCGCAGCCACCATCGCATCGGATCTGAAGGACAATTATGACGTCAAACATGTGGTCACCGCCGGATCGCCCGTAGCCAACCATCCGATTCCAGACAAAACGTGGGTGACCAGCGTGGAGATGGACGACGAGCTTGTGGCAGCCCTCGATGGAGCGCCCAATCCCAATTCCGAGCATTGGCTGACCGTACGCGGCACTGCAAGCAAGTCCGACAACAATCCGAAATCAACGTTCTCGGGAACCCCCGTCATAGACGCTCCCGACAACAAGGAGATCACGCATTGGCTGAAATATCATCAAGCCGCATATCAGAACGCAACCGATATGGGATCGTCCGCCGTGAAAACCCACGAACGACATTTCGATGAGATTCTCGACGGCGACCTGCAGGAGGTCATGTATTTCGAAGGTCGTATGAGCAAATGAAAGCACACAGCGGCCATGCCGCAGCCGAGCAGAACCGATAACGCACGATAGGCGACATCCGCCGAGCGGACAGATACCCGGATCTCGTTTACGGCTGAACGTATGCTGTTACCTATGAAGCTTACTGATATCTCCCCTGCAATCGCATTGACTCCTCTTGACGGCCGTTACCATGGGCAGACCGCTCCGCTTGTCGAATATTTGAGCGAACCGGCATTGAACCGCGAGCGCATGCGTGTGGAAGTCGAATGGATGATTCTGCTTGCCAACGGTTTTGAAGGCAACGGCAACCAAACCATCGTTCCGGGCGTCAAGCCGCTTACCGATGAGGAGCAGGCGTTCCTGCGTTCCATCCCTGAGGATTTCGGTGCCGAAGGCATCGCTCAGCACGCCGCTCATGAGGCCAAAACCCATCATGATGTGAAGGCCGTGGAATATTATATCGACGATCAGCTTGACAAGGCCGCCGACGTGCTCGGCCATGAAACCCAGCTGACCGGACTCAAGACCCTGGTGCATTTCGCCTGCACGTCCGAAGACATCAACAACCTGTCCATTGCCCGCTGCGTGAAGAACGGCATCGAGAACGTGTGGCTGCCGGGCGCGCAGGCCATCCTCGACCATCTGGCTCAGAAGGCCGAGGAATACCGCGACAAGGCCATGCTGTCGCTGACCCATGGCCAGCCGGCTACCCCAACCACGCTGGGCAAGGAGCTTGCGGTGTACGTGTACCGTCTGAACCGCCAGCTGAACAAGGTCAAGGCTCAGGAATATCTCGGCAAGATCAATGGCGCTACCGGCACGTTCGGCGCGCATCTGGCCGCATGCCCGGATGTGGATTGGGTTGCCGTCTCCCGTGAGTTTGTCACCAACCGCATGGGTCTGACTTGGAATCCGTTGACCACGCAGATCGAATCGCATGACTGGCAGGCCGAGCTGTACGGTACCATCAGCCATACGAACCGTATTCTGCACAACCTGTGCGTGGATGTATGGATGTACATCTCCCGTGGCGTGTTCGCCCAGGTTCCCGTCAAGGGCGCCACCGGATCCTCCACCATGCCGCACAAGGTCAATCCGATCCGTTTCGAAAACGCTGAGGCGAATCTGGAGATCTCCTGCTCGCTGCTTGACACCTTGTCCGCAACGCTCGTCGAGTCCCGTTGGCAGCGCGATCTGACCGATTCCACCACACAGCGCAATATCGGTTCCGCACTGGGCTATTCCGTGCTGGCGCTCAATAATCTGATGGGCGGCCTGAATTCCATCCATCCGAACGACATCGCCATCGAAGCCGAGCTCGATTCCAATTGGGAGGTGCTTGGCGAGCCGATTCAGACCGCCATGCGCGCCTGCGAACTGGCAGGTCTGCCGGGCATGGACAAGCCGTACGAGAAGGTCAAGGAGCTCATGCGCGGCCATGAAATCTCCAAGGAGGCCGTCGAACAGTTCATCGACCAGCAGGCATTCGACGATGCCACAGCGGCCCGCTTGAAGGCGCTGACTCCGGCAACATATACCGGTGTCGCCGGCAAGCTGGTGGATTTCGACCGCTGAACCGCAACTGTCGAATAAGCGCTAAAAACCATGCATTTTGAGGGTGGCCACGTATTTCGTAGCCACCCTCAAGGCGTATTATCGAATGCAGTGGGGCAATGTGACCCACCTGAAGCCAATCTCATACGTATGGAGCAAGTCAACAGTGTCTCACTCCCCCGAAGCTAATAAGCCCGAGCCGCATATCGACGATGTGCCACCGAAGCGCAGCCGCGATTTCGCCGATTTGACGCACGCGTTCTTCGCGCTGGTGCTCGGCATAGGCGTAATCCTGTTCTCCGTGTATCTGCACGGCACCGCGTCCGGCGTGGAATCCGACGTTCGCTCCGCGGGACGTGTAGTCAGCTGGCTGATGGATGTGCCATCCTCCCTGCTGCAGCAACTTGCCATCGTATGCATCACAGTCAGTGTGCTCATTCAGCTGCTCGCATCCAAAGAGTGGCTGCAAAGCGTGGTTTCCGTGGTGTCCCTCATCTTCGGATTCTTCACGGTATGGGGCGTATCCGCGCTGATCAGCAACTCCGGCAATGCCATGCTGATCATTCCATTGCAATCCAACAGCACATCCGTAGGTACCGGACTGCTTCCCGACTTTTACGCCGCCATAGCGTCGTTCCTCACCGTTTCAGGCCCGCGTCGTATCCGCTCATGCACCAAATGGGGATGGAATGTACTGTACGCCGTGGCGATGCTGATGGTTGTGCTTTCATGGAATTCGCTGGCCGGTGCCATTGCATCCTATGCCATAGGCCGCGTTATAGGCATGCTGATTCGCTTCGCCATCGGCACGCAGAACAATGGCGCTTGGGGCACTCAAATCGAGCAATCGTTGCGTTCCATCGGCATTGACGTGTCACTGCTTACACGCAGAGTCACCCCATACGCCGATTCAGGAGTATTGAAGGCCACGTTGGATGATGATCTGATCGAAAACTCCCGTATCTACGATGTCGTCGATTATGAAGGCACACAGTACACCGTTTCCGTACTCGACAATCAGGTACATGCGGCCGGTTACCTCAATCAGGTGTGGCAGTGGCTTCGCCTGACCGGTGTTTCCATGCGCCGCGATCGTTCCTCCGTTGACGCCATGCACCATCATTACGCCATGATTCTTGGCCTATCCAATGCCGGCTTGGAAACTCCGAACGTGTACGGTGTGGCCGATTATGGAGAATCTTCCATTCTGGTGTTCCACCGCAACCACATGCCGCTGGAATGCAACCAAAACACCATGTCCGACCATGATATGGAAGCATTCATGGAATATCTCACAGCAGCGCATCGCCATGGTTTCACACATCGGCGCATCACACCCGACACCTTGTCTCGTATGGAGAACAATCAACCGGTGATTGCCGGATGGCAGAATGGCGATTATGGCAGCGCATCGCCAAACTTCGCCCTCGACAAGGTGCAACTTCTCGTATTGCTTGCGACGTTGAACGGCGTCGACCGTGCAGTCGCCTGCGCTCGCAGAACCTGGGGCGATGAGCAGCTGATCAATCTGGCGCCTTTTGTGCAAAAAGCCGCCGTTCCAGCCGCAACGCGCGCACTGCCAGGTTGGGATAAGAAGATGCTTGCCGATCTACGCACACGGATTTCCGCGCTTGCCCCGCAGAATGTTGCGGATTCGATGGAAAAAGTCACGCTATCGCGATTCAGCTTCCGCTCCTTCTTCGCCATCGCCTTGCTGGTGATTGCCGTATATGTGGTGTTCACACAGATCCAGCCGGCCGAGATGATCAAAGCGGTCAGAGACGCGAATCTCGCTATGGCCCTGGTTTGCGTTGCTCTCGGTTTTATTGCATGGCTTGGCTCCGCCATTACCTTGGGCGTGTTCATGGATTCCGACAAACGCAATACGATCGGCTTGTATTGCTCTCAGATGGCATCCGGCTTCACCGCCGTTTCCATGCCGGCCGGTGTTGGTCCCGCGTTCGTCAACCTTCAGTTCCTGCGTAAAAGCGGCTATCGCAGCACCGCCGCGACGGCTGTTATGAGCGCGGTCTGGGCCGTGCAAGGAGGCACCACCATCGTGCTGCTGCTGACGATCGGCCTGTTCACGGGGCGCAACACCTTGTCCGGCATGATTCCGACGAATACGCTGATCATGGTGATCGCCCTCGTCGCACTGGTCGTGTCGGCGGCCATGGCGATTCCTCCGGTACGTCATTTGGTGACCGAGAAATATCTTCCGATGGCAAAGACCTATGCACGCAATCTAGTCGACGTTCTCGCACGCCCGAAAGAACTGGCTTTCGGCATAGCGGGCGCATTGGTACTCAACCTTGCGACCGGACTGGGCTTCTGGGCCGCGTTGATGGCCTTTGGGTGCCACGCGAATCCCATAGAAACCACGTTCATCTTCCTGCTTGCCAACACCTTGGGTTCCGCGGTTCCCACACCTGGTGGTCTGGGTGCCGTGGAAGCCGCGCTGTCGGTGGCGTTTACCGCCGTAGGCATCCCCTCCACCATTGCTGTTTCCGCTACTCTCGTCTACCGAATCGCCTTCTACTGGCTGCGAATTCCGGTCGGCGCACTGGCTATGAAATGGCTCGACAAGCACAATTTGATCTGACAAATACCCCCGTACGCTTTGGTTTCCCCCCGATTTTCAAAAAAAGCACCTAAAGCCCTTGTAAAATGCCGTTTTCCTCATAACAGTGCGCTAATATCATAGAGAACGTGGATGTTCGTAATCAGAATATCCCCTGATCCAAGAAGGATGCTTTATGGCATACAACAAGTCTGATCTCGTCTCGAAGATCGCTCAGAAGTCCAACCTGACCAAGGCACAGGCTGAGGCAGCTGTGAACGCTTTCCAGGACGTGTTCGTCGAGGCAATGCAGTCCGGCGAGGGCCTGAAGCTGACCGGCCTGTTCTCCGCTGAGCGCGTCAAGCGCGCCGCACGCACCGGACGCAACCCGCGCACCGGCGAGACCATCGAGATCCCGGCAACCTACGGCGTTCGTATTTCCGCCGGCTCCCTGCTGAAGAAGGCTGTCACCAAGTAATTATTGTGATGATGGACGATCAGATGCCCCGACCACGATGGTCGGGGCATCTCTTTTTCTGATTCCCGCATGCAACCGTTTCTCAGGTTGATCCTGCGCTAGACTATACATATTAGACATCGTGTCCATATAGATGGGGAATCTCATGACCGACCAACGCAAAGAAGTCATCAACCAACTTCACGAACTCAACATCCTGATACTGCACACCAAACTCAAGGCAACGCGCGCACAGACCGCGCTTCGCGCCGCAACACGGGTACGCAATGTCGAAGCGGCCCGTCGTGGCATGGCACCGCTGCAGCAGCTTCCAAAATCATCAGGCATAGCAACGCATATGCTTGAATGCCTGAACGAAGAGGAACTTTCCACTCTCAGCGAACTTCTGCAACGTATCATCGACAACACTGACACCAGACTCCTCGGCGAAGAGTACGCGGAACGACGTAAAGCCATCCATGAATTCCTTATGCTGAATCACACAGACACGGAGGTACAGGAATGAGCGACGAGCAGGAGAACGCTCCCAAGGCAAACGGCCCCAAACCAATTCGTATCGGCAAACGATCCCTGTTCACTCCAAGTGAGGCCGTGGCTGTGGAACAGCATTCCGTGACACCTCACGTGTCACGCACCCGTTATGGAACCGCACGCATCGAAGGTCGCCTCTCCTCCCCCAATGCGCGAGTACCCGCAGTCATATCGCAACATTGCGGCGGCATCACAGTCAAAGGCCATACGCTCAAATCGTTCGCCTATACCACCGACGCCGTGATCATTCGCAACACTAACGCCAACGCCATTCTCGCCGTCTACCCGTTCACCGGCGAACCGGTCATCACACAAGCGCTGCTCACCGTAGCCCAGATGCCGTTGTTCGTAGGCGTGGGCGGTGGCACCACCACAGGTCCACGTGTGGCCGAATTGGCCATGGTGGCCGAAATGCAAGGCGCGGCAGGCGTTGTCATCAATGCGCCCGCTCCTGCGGAAACCATCGAAACCACCATGCTGATGGTTGATATTCCAGTCATCGCCACAGTCACGGAAGACGATGAGACCACCGAATGCAAGATCCTTGCCGGCGCGGCCATCATCAATGTGGCGGCAGGCGCACGCACCGCTCAGGTTGTGGCAAGCATCCGCATGCATCATCCGGAAATCCCAATTCTCGCATCAGGAGGCGGTTCCGAAGAACGCATTCTCGCCACCATCGAAGCAGGTGCGGACGCTATTACATGGACGCCGCCAAGCGCACAGCAGCTGCAATCGCAGATGATGGCGAAATACCGCGGCGAAGTCTGACTTAGATCAGTCTAAAACGGCACTAACCGCTTTAGAATCACGCAACGAAATAACGGAACGCGAATACGAGAGTGGGACACGATCCATGAACCTCGACCGCGCCCCACTCTCGTAGATGCATGCAGACCATCTGCCTTCACCTTTATGCCAAAGCATCAAGCATGGCCTGGAAATCCTCGTTTCCTTCACATTGAAATGGATCGAGCAAGACCGTGTCCATCTTCCGTGGTGTCTGCAACGACAATCTGGTCCAATCGCAGGAATACTGCGCGCCATACGCCTTGGCCGCGCTGACAAACCTGCCGCGCAATGCGGCACGCGTATCTGCTGGAGGCGTGGTGCGGGCCTCCTGAGCCTGCCAATCGCCAATCAATGAGTGCAAAGTCCCACGACGAAGCAACGAGTCATACAACGCACCATTGGCCACGTCATGATAATCCAAATCCAGTTGCTCCAATTTGCGCTGTGCAACATTCCCACCGGCACGGGTACGCAGCGCTTCGAACAAGCGATGCTTGCACACCCAGTCCACCTTGTCGCTCAAGGCATCCACATTGCCGGAACGGAATACTTCCAACGCATTGCGCCACTGACGAATCACATCGTGCACATCGGTGCGCGGCAATGACGAAGCCACTTCCGGATGCTCATCCACGAACTGTTCCACAGCCTGCAGATAACGTTCCTGCATGGCTACGGCACCACCCTGCAACGTCGATCCGTCGGCCATGTCGAACGAAGCAGTCACGCCGCTCATATCGCGGCTGACCGCACGATTGGCGGCGCTGGCATCCGCGAACGCGAAACGTGAGAATCCCGACTCACGCCCTTCACGCCCCGCCTGTTCGATGACGCACAACACCAGATGCGTGGTGGCAAGCTTCATCATTGTGGCCCATTGGGAACGATTCGAATCCCCTATGATCACGTGTAGTCTGCGGAAAGCGTCAGGATCGGCGTGCGGCTCGTCCCTGGTGTTGACCATTGGACGCGATCTTGTGGTCGCTGATGAAACGGCCTCATCCAGAAAATCGGCGCGTTGCGTGATCTGGAAACCCGATTTCGTCACGCGTCCGGCACCAGTGAACAGCTGCCTGGTAATCAGGAAAGGCAGCAATTCATGTTCAATGACTTCCAACGGCACAAATCGACGCACCAAGTAGTTTTCATGGCATCCGAACGAATGCCCCGCGGAATCCACGTTGTTTTTGAACACATGCACTATGGTATGCGCCCCATGAGTGGAACGGAGCCTCTGCTGGGCGTCCAACGCAAGGTCGTGCATCACCAGTTCGCCAGCAGCATCCACGGCCAGAGCATCCATGGGATCACAGGCCTCGGACGTGGCGTATTCAGGATGCGATCCGACATCAAGATACAGTCGCGAACCGTTTTCAATATACGTATTGGTCGATCGCGCGGAGGCAATGATCGGTTGGAACATCATCATTGCCGTTTGGCTGGCGTCACATGGCGCATCCGCGCCGGTCACACTGACGCCGTATTCGGTTTCAATGCCGAAAATACGGGCGAAAGAATGAACCTCACGCAATGTTCCCGCATCAAGCGGAGACGAGGAATGATTGCCGCTGTCTCGCAGCTGTGGCATCACTCGCCGCCTTTTTGCACAAAACTACCGACATATTCCTCGGCATTGGACTCAAGCACCGATTCGATGTCGTCAAGCACGGCATCTAACGCATCAGTGGTTCCGTCGACTTGCACGCCGGCGGATTCGACAATGTCGCCCACCTCTTGGCCTGCGGATGCGGATTGAGCCTGTTCAAATTCCTGAGGCATGGCATTCCTCTCTGTAACTTCCGGTTGCAAACCTGCAAAAAACGCTGCGCCACACCTTATATCAGGTGTGGCGCAGCATGCAACACTATGCCAAATACTGGCTCAGATCGCTGGTGATCAGGCCGTTGGTGGCCACTACATCGTTCTCCTGACGCCAGTGAACGCCTTCGCCGTTCCACTGAGTCAGATGGCCTTGCGCCTCCCAAATCACCACGGCACCGGCAGACACGGCAGGCACGTCCCACTCATGCAAGTGCGGTTCGAAATACGCGTCGTACGTGCCGTCGGCCACCTTGCACAAATCAAGGGACGCCGGGCCGACACGTTTAATATCGGCAGGTCGCCCAGCGATCTTCGCCACCACATCGAGCGCACGCTGCGATTCGGACGATACCGGGGACATGCCGAAACTCACCACCGAACCATCGAGGGACGACGTGGTGGAAGGAATGATTTTCTCGCGTTTGTCTCCCAATGGGGTCTTGCGAATGCGGATCGCACCGGATCCACGCACCGCAAGATACGTCAATCCCAGCGCCGGAGCGTGCACGACCGAAAGGATCGGCTGTGCGGAGCACTGGTCGTTGAATTCGAATAATGTCACGGTGATGGTCCATTCCGGCATGTTGCGTGCGAAATTGATCACGCCGTCGATGCCGCCCACACACCAGTATCGTTGGCCGGGATAGCACTGCTCCGGCCTCAGCTGCCAGAAGCCATCGAACACGTCGACATAGGTCAGACGGTTGCTGATGAACTGCTGCAGGCGCTCGTCGGTGTTTGAATTGAAGTGGAAGCAGTCTTCGGACGCTTCCAGTTTTCTCATGTCGTGCGGATTCGTCTGGTCGTTCAACGCATGCTTGCCTGCGTCCTGCAGGATGCGAGCGACTTCGAGGGCGATTTGCCTCAGTTCCATAGATATGCCTTTTCGTTTCCTCTGTACAGTCCCGGCACGTCCTCTCCTAAAAATACCGGGATGATGTTACCTGTTGTCAATGGTCGTTCTTCGCGACCAATCGATGGCAATGTTACCCGCACAGATTGCATTTCACCGTAACATTTCCAAAATCGACGCCGCATCTTGAACACGTTCACAATAGCCAGAACATTGAGATTTGCCGTATTTCAGAGGGTCTGACATATCCAATGAGACCATCGGATTCTCCACGGTATTATCACTAATCGTTCGATGACGCACGGTAAGATGAGACCACGATGCGGCCACGACCTGCTCAGGGAAACGACGAATAATCTCAGCACGCAACCACGCACGAGTAGCCGATGGCGCTTCAACCGAAGCCTGTTCCAACTGCTCGTCCGTGACCAGGCGTTCCGTTTGGGCACGCAACCGATCGAAAATCGAATCGGCGGGATCTATCGCAGCCCATTTCAAGTCAACGGCCGCGATGCGCGCATCACCCCAGCCAGAGCCGATCTTGCGCCGCAGCTTCTCCAACAACTGCCATTTCAACAACCATTCGACGCGGGAAGCTTCCCCATGCATCGCAAGTCGCGTATCATCGTCGGCATGGCGAATGGCTGCCACATCGGCGAGCGCCTGTCCCCACATCGCCATGATGTTGCGGGTGGAACGGTCCGGCCACGCCGGTTCACCAGACGCATCGGTCCCATACACCACGGCTGCGGCGGCATATACCAGGGAACGCAATGTGATTTCGATCTGCCATGCCGTGGTTTCACCGCCGTATTCCAGCGGCAACGCGGCACCCAATGTAAGATCGTGCGACACCTCATGCATGGCGCGCACCGGATCGGCAAGAGTGGTCGGCCTCAAGGCCTTATCCATGTTCAATCCCGCCTCCTCGGCATGTTCAAGCAGCCAAAGCAGCATGCTGGTGGTGCCGAGCTTCAGTGCTTGCGGCACATCCATACGGTTTGCGTCGCCGACAATCACATGTAGTCTGCGATATTCGTCGGTGCTATGCGATTCGTCCCGCGTGTTGATGATCGGCCTGTCGAACGTGGTCTGCAAACCGACTTTCATATGGAAGTAGTCGGCACGTTGGCTGAGCTGATAACCTGTGGTTTCGCTCCGCTCGCCGATGCCAACGCGACCTGATCCCGTGAAAATCTGCCTTGCCACAAAATGGGCCGTCATGAGTTTCGCAACCTGGTCGAATGACACCGAACGCAACATCATGTAGTTTTCATGCGTGCCCCAGCTTGCGCCTTTACCGTCGACGTTATTGCGATGCAGCACGATTGCGGTGCCGGCTTGTTCTCTGGCTTTGCGTGCACAGGCGCGCATGATGCGGTCTCCGGCATGATCATAGAGCACGGCATCAAAAGGATCATCGGTTTCGGGAGACGAGTACTCCGGATGTGCATGATCCACATACACGCGTCCGCCATTGGCTGCAATCACGTTGGTGATGTTGAGCTGCGGCGCGTCGGTAAGTAGGTCGGGATGTGCCGCGGCACGTTCCAGTCTGGTGCCTCGCGCGTCGTTGACGGGGTCTTCCTGCCGATAATCCCAGCGGATATGCTTGGTTCGTTCGTTTGCCGCGGCACCAACCACGTCGAACGACAATTGCACAGGATTGTAATGCCCAAGTTTCGGCGCCGAAACCGCATATTCGGTTTCCGTACCCATGATTCGACGAACGCTCATCGATATGGTTTCCTTTCGTCTGCTTTCACATTATCCAACAGCATTACGCCACTGGGCGGATGCTGGTCACATGCCCGGCATCCAAACCGTTGATGCGGCTCCACTGCTCCGGATCGGCGTCCAGCACCGCATCTTGGGTTTCCATGAATTCCTCGTCGACTGCTTTGGCCAGCAAGTCGACACCGATCGCCGCGGGCCGACCATCCTCGATGGAAATCTTCACGGCGTGGGTTTTGGCACGATCCACAATGTTCTTCAACACCGCTCCAGACACCACATCTGCCAGATATACCGGATGCCATTGGCCATGCTCATCACGCACATCACATAGATGCCGATGCTCGTCGTTTGCATAAATGTCGTTGACCAGCACGCCAATTAGGGCCTTCGCATCCAATTCCGGCACCAGCGGCAGATCATCGGTCAGATAATGGCGGATGATCTGCGCCGCCTGTGCCGTCTTCGGACGTTCCACGCGAATCTTCACGTCCAATCGTCCAGGACGAAGCACTGCTGGATCAATCATGTCGATACGGTTCGACGCGCCGATCACCATAACATTGTCAAGCGTTTCCACGCCGTCAAGTTCTGCCAAAAATTGCGGAACAATGGTGGTTTCCACATCCGATGACACTCCGGATCCACGAGTGCGCAGCAACGAATCCATCTCGTCGATGAACACAATCACCGGCTTGCCTTCCGCGGCACGTTCACGCGCACGCTTGAAAATCATGCGGATCAACCGTTCCGACTCACCTACGAACTTATTGAGCAGTTCCGGCCCCTTCACCGACAGGAACACACCCCTGCCGCCGTCCGCGTCTTCAGCAAGCGCATTGGCTACGGCTTTGGCGATCAGAGTTTTGCCATTGCCCGGAGGCCCATACAGCAGCACACCTTTCGGTGGCTTCAAATCATACCGTTCGAACAGCTCACGATGCAGAAACGGCATTTGCACGGCATCGCGAATACGTTCGATCTGCTCGTCCAAACCGCCAATGTCGGCAAACGTGACATTCGGCACTTCCTCAAGCACCAAATCAGCGTCATTCTGCGGGGGAACCAGCGCAAGCGCGAATCGCATGGACGAATCGACCGTAACACGATCGGCCACATTGATTACAGCCTTCGACAACGTGCCCGAACGACGGACCAATGTAGCATTGCCGCCATTGTCGATTACCAGCAATCGTCCATCATCAATAACCTGTTTCACCGTACGCACTGCGCCCAACGTGTCGGTGTCAGTCTGCGAAACCACCACCATGTTTTCGTTGAGCAGCACAGTACGCCCCGCCTCGAGTCTGGACGCCTGCACATTCGCTGCAACCGGCACGATCATGCGTCGCGTACCGGAAATCACTTCGGCGCTGGCATGCTGCACACCCTGTTCGTCCGTTCGAGCGGAATACACGCGCACCATGGTGGCAAAGGTCATGGGAGGCCCGGCCAACTGGTTCAGTTGTGCCTTGGCTTTGGTGAGCTCCTGAGTGGCGCGGTTCAACGCCTTGGCCAGCGCATGGTTCTTGGCCATCAACTGATCGTTGGCCTCGCCCAATGATGCCAACGTATCGTCACGCTGATCCATGCAAACCCCACTTCCAACACGCGGGACCATTCCGACAAACCCAAGCCGGAATGCAACCGCCCCATACATTCACCCACTAAGAATACTCATTGTCCGCATGATTTCCGACAATCAAAACCATGCTTGAACAAGAATCGCCGAACACCGCACCCACGCCCACCCTTTCTCAGCCGGGTCTGCTGGTCATGGATGTGGATTCCACGCTGATTGATGAGGAAGTCATCGACGAGTTGGGCACCGCTGCTGGAATTGGCGAACAGATTGCGTCGATTACCGCGCGTGCGATGAATGGCGAACTTGATTTTCGCGAGGCATTGCAGGCTCGCGTCGCATTGCTGAAGGATTTGCCGACTTCGGTATTCGATGATGTATATCGTCGTGTGCATTTTACGCACGGTGCACTTGATTTGATTGATGCCTTGCATGCGCATGATTGGAAAGTCGGCGTGGTTTCCGGCGGCTTTCATGAAGTCGTGGATTGTCTTGCCTCCGACGCGCATCTTGATTTTTGGATTGCGAACCGTTTGGAAGCCGCGAATGGCCGTCTGACCGGCCGTGTGCTTGGCGATATTGTTACGAAAGATGTGAAGTTGCAGTCGCTGCATGATTGGGCTTCACACATGGGCATCAGTATGGATCAGACCGTTGCGGTTGGTGATGGGGCCAATGATCTGCCGATGATTCATGCCGCCGGGCTCGGTGTGGCGTTCTGCGCCAAGCCTGCGGTTCAGGCGGATGCTCCACATCGTGTGAGCGAACGCGATTTGACGCGGATTCTTGATTTTCTTCGTTGATTTTCGAGATTTGACACTTCTGATGATTTGAATCGCAGTATCACAAGCTTGCTATAGCAAAAGTTGCCGTGTGAAATCATGATGTTCACACGGCAACTTTATATGGTCTACCTGTTTTCGATTTTACTTGCAGTAGGCTCCGTCGAGATGAGCACCTCTCGCCCAGTCGGCGGCACGCATGGCCTTTTTGCCTTGGGCTTTGACTTCAAGCAATTCCAGTGGATCTGAGGAAGTGCCCACCCATACGTTCTTCTTTCCGGCCACAATCTGCCCCGGCTCAAGCGAAGCGGGCGTGTTGGGATTGCTCATATCGGCGCTCTGTGCTCGAAGCACATGCAGTGTGGTCGGTTCAGCTTCAGCGTTGGCATGCAGTTCGCACCATGCGCCCGGATTGGGTGTGCAGGCACGAATCTGACGGTCCACCGCGAACATGGGAATGTCGAAACGAATATGTGCGTCTTCAACGGTGATCTTCTGAGCTATCTCATATGCGCCGGCAGGCTGTTCCACCGGAATGATCTGATCGTCGGCCATGGCCTGCAACGATGCGGCAAGCAGGCGTGATCCATCTTCGGCAAGACGGTTCAGAAGCTCGCCGGCGGTTTCGTGCGCTCCGATTTCCACGGTGGATTGCGCCAGAATCGGACCGGCATCCATGGCGCGCACAATGCGGAACACCGTAGCACCAGTCACCTTTTCGCCGGCCCAAATGGAACGCTGCACAGGAGCCGCGCCGCGCCACTGAGGAAGCAGCGAGAAATGCAGGTTATACCAGCCCATCGGCAACGCGTCGAGCACATCTTGCTTCAGGATTTTGCCGTACGCCACCACTGCGGCAGCCTGAGCTCCGGTGGCTGCCAGTTCGGAAATGAAGGTTTCCTCGCTCGGATCGGATTCGATCACCGGCAGGCCAAGCTCAAGCGCAGCCTGTTTCACGGGATTCGGCACCAACTTGCGTCCACGACCGGTAGGCGCATCCGGTCGGGTGAGTACTGCGACCACTTCAAAATGCTCGGTGTCTTCAGCCAGCAGCTCCAACGACGGCACAGCAACATCCGGAGTACCGGCAAACAGCACTTTCAGCATGGAAAGTCCTCCTTATCAAATCCTCATTCACATCGTTATCATCGTGGAATCATTCCGTCATATCAACAGCACGCATATCAGCAGCGTATGCAATAGGGGGAATACAGCGCACCAACACTATGCCTGGCACACTGCAGGAATCTTCACACCTGCATCGATGAGCAGCGCACGCAACGCACGCGAATCCTTGAATCGAACGCCGCGAATGCCAGCATTGTTCGCGCCTACGATATTCATGGCCTTATCATCCACGAATACCGCGCCGGAAGCGTCAATGCCGAACTGCTGCAACGCGAACTCGTAAATATCCTTGTTGGGCTTGCGCAAGGAAACGTACCCCGAAACCACACGATCGTTGAGACTGCGCAGAATATCGAAATTATCAAGCGCGATCGGGAACAGGTCCTTCTGCCAGTTGCTCAATCCCCACACACGCACGCCGGCAGCTTTCAAATCGTTGATGAGCACGCGGGCGCCCGGCACCACGCCGGTCAGCGAGTCAACGAAATTGTCGAGATAATACTGCAGCATGTCGGCCCACTTGTCTCCGTACCGTTCACGCATCAAGGCGACACCATCATCGTTCGACATGCCATAGTCCAACTCGTCATTGACGTCATAAAAGCCGGAAATATCGTTGTCAAGGAACTGCTCAATAAGCTCGTCGCTATACCGTGGCATCATCACGGCAACCGGATCCCAGTAGATGAGCACATTGCCGAAATCGAAAATCACATCAGTAATCGGTTTGCCCGCATTCGCCGCGGCTTCGCCGTCTGCCATGAGCACGTCGTACTCCATGTCAGGCTCTCCTGGCCAGCCCTTCATATGATCCTCCATTCACTGTCATACGGCCTTATGCCGAACTTCAACCTATCTAGTTTTTCACGGTGAGGGGACGTGCGTCAGATTCGCTCCTTCGGATCAAGCTGGAAACGCAGCTCACCGGGCTCACGAGCGGCCACATGGCGGGCGCTGGCGGAACGCAAACGCAACGCCAATTCGCCACGTCGGCTTTGCGGCACACGCACCACGGCCTTGACACGATCCGCAGTGCCTTCCAACTCACGCGAATCAATGGTTCGCGGCTGTGGAATGGGCACCGGTCCCAGTACGGACGGCAGCACGCCTTCGGCGGTTTCGATGGTAGACATATCTCCCCCTCCCAATGCACCAATCCGTTCCAACGTGGCTTTCACCGCGTCACGGCGACCCCACACGCAGGCGGCGGCGAACACTGGGGGCAATGCCGTCTGCTCACGTTCCTGTAGTTCGGTTTGCGCCAACAGCGTTGAATTCCAAAGCATCAACGATTGGGCAAGCGTAGGATCGGTTTCTCCGATCAGCAGCGCTTGGCCTCCCCTGATTCGCGGCGCGCATAGCGAAACCGCACGCATCCACGATGTTAACGTGTCTATGCCCGCGTCGATACCGAACGCGTACAGGCTGGTCCATGCGTCAAGAATGGCCACGGCACGGTATTCGCACTCCGAAGGATTCCGCCCACGCACACGGGGTTCGCCACCGGGAGTGGCGATAACCAGCTGTGGCGTAAATCCAATATCGGAAACAATGCCACGCGGTTGGCTTGGTGTTGAAAGCACGATGGGAACGCCACGAAACAGCCGGCTCAGTTCCTGTGCGGTTCCCGCGGCCCCGACACGAACCACTCGCATACGCTCGCCCCGGCATGCAGGGCACGCCCATTGCACTGTGGCGGAGCCACACCAGCGGCATCGCACGGATCCGTCCAACAATCGTTCCAAAGGCCCGGTGCAATACGAACATCTCGCCTGGCGGTGGCATTTCGCACAGCTCAACGCCTCACTGATGCCGTCTTGCGGAATGCTCAACAACACCGGGCCACTTTCCAACGCTTTCGACAACACTCGCACCGCGGTGTGCGGCACGCGCGCTCCAATGGTTGCATCCGCGAGTCTCGCCAGTTCATCGCGGTTGAGCCAACGAATCCAAGGACTTGCCTCCTTGGTCACCGCAGGAAATGCGTGAATAGGCGTGCTGAAACCGCTGACTTGAGTGGCTCCGACGTGCGCCGCATCGGTCTCCCACTGGCTTTGCACGCTGCGCGCATTGGCCATCGCAACGAACACGCCGTTATGCGATTTCGCACGTAACCGCAACACTCCACGAGCGTTGGCGTATGGCATCATGCCATCGGCATCCTGATAGCACACGTCGTCGAGTATGAAGAACAACGCATTGTCGTCCACCGGAGCATACATCGCCGCACGCGTGCCGATCACGCATCGAGCCTGCCCTTCGCTGATGGCCAGATAGGCACGATACCGTTCCGCCGGCGCCATCTGCGCGTTCAGAATGGCGAAATCGCCGTCATATGCTCCATTGGAGGATTGCGTCGGTGCAAAAGGGTGCAAGCCAATAGCCTGCAAGGTCTCGGCCATATCCTCGATCTCACGCATGGTCGGTAGCACCAGCACCGCCGGTTTGCCCTGCAGCAGCGCCAGAATCACCATCCACGCCGCGCACTGCCGCCAATGATCGGCACCCGGAAGCGGATCGAATACGAATGATTGGAAACGTTGCGATTCCAACGCTTCGTGAAGCAGATTGATATTGCCGTATTGCCGTTGTAGTTGTTCGTATGATTCCCGTTCGGCCTTGGCAAGCGATTCCCTGCGCCTGTTTTTTTCGATATTCGTTCGATTGCCGGTGCGCTGCTCCTGTTCAACTCGCGCCACGCGCGCAGGCACCGCCAAACGTAGGATGTTGGCTCGTGTTCCACCGAACGCATCCGCGATAAGCGTAACGTCATTCCGCATGGATGCGGGCACCAGCACACGATCTGAGACCACTCGTTCAATGAATCTCAGCGACGATTCCGGGGTTTCGCTGGTGTCGGTTCTGTTCCATACGATGCCGTTGACCCGTTGCCCCCCGAAGCGCACGCGCACCATTACGCCGGGTTGTGCGTCTTCGGAATATTTCTCCTCGACGTAATAGTCGAAGGTTTGCCCCAAATGGGTGGCTTGAATGTCCAGCACCACTTGGGCGATGGGATGCTCGGCAGCCGGCGTTTTGGGCGTAGGCGCACGTTTGCGCCGTTTGCGCGGGGCAAGCCCGTCAAGCGCCAGCTGTTCGGCATCCTCAGTACTCATGATTCAAGGGTAACTCAGCCCTCGATGGCGGCTTTCAGCTCGTCGACCTTATTGGTGGCCTCCCAGGTGAAATCAGCATCGTTGCGTCCGAAATGACCGTAAGCAGCGGTCTTGGAATAGATCGGACGCTTCAGGTCGAGCTCGTCGATAATGGCGGCCGGTCGAAGGTCAAACACCTTACGCACAGCCTGCTGAATCCGTTCGCGGGTCACACCATTTTCAGTGCCATACGTTTCCACATTGATGGACACCGGGTCGGCCACGCCAATGGCATACGCCACCTGCACTTCAACCTTATGCGCGAGGCCTGCGGCCACAATGTTCTTGGCCACCCAACGTGCCGCATAGGCCGCGGAACGATCCACCTTGCTCGGATCCTTGCCGGAGAACGCGCCGCCGCCATGATGCGCCGCACCACCATACGTGTCGACGATGATCTTGCGACCGGTCAGGCCGGCATCCGCGGCAGGGCCGCCAAGCACGAACGAACCGGTCGGATTAACGAGCACGCGATATTCATCATGCGCCACACGATCGGCAAGCACATCGTCGAGCACCGGACGAATCACATGTTCCGTCAGCTGCTCCTTAAGCCACGCCTGATCGACTTGCGGATCATGCTGAGTGGAAACCAGCACCGTGTCGAGACGAACGGGAGTATCGTTCTCATCGTATTCGATGGTCACCTGAGTCTTGCCATCCGGACGCAGATGAGGTACTTCGCCATTCTTGCGCACTTGCGTAAGACGATATGCCAAACGATGCGCCAAGTAAATCGGCAATGGCATCAGCACATCGGTCTCATCGCATGCATAGCCGAACATTACGCCCTGATCGCCGGCACCTTGCGCTTCGTAGCGCTGCTCGCGAGATGCCTGCGATTCCGCCTCACCGCTCAAACGAGCCACACCCTGATTGATTTCGGAGCTCTGCTCAGTCAATGACACGGTCACGCCGCAGGAATCGGCATCAAGGCCGACACAGGAACTGGTATAGCCGATATTACGCACCACGGAACGCACGATGTTCTGAATGTCGGAATACCCTTCGCTCGTCACCTCTCCGAAAACGAAGAACTGGCCGACGGTGGCGCACGTCTCCACAGCCACATGAGACTGCGGATCCTGGGCAAGCATATCATCCAGAATCGCGTCGGAAATTTGATCGCAGACCTTGTCTGGATGCCCCTCCGTTACCGACTCAGCGGAAATCAATTTCAATTCAGCCATCTGGCCGCTCCTTTCACGAACGCCCCACACGTTCGTCCCTTCTGGTCGCTATGAAAAACGCCCCGTCCTTCGCATACGCAATCAATAGTTTCATTGTGGACTATTCAAAGCGCACCGCTCAGGTATCGGGGCGAATGAAAATTCAAGATTCGGCTCTTGTCTTCAAGAGCCGTCGCGTCAGTTACCTTCGGTCAGATCGTCTTCGCCGAGGGTCTCCTCAAGCAGACCGTCGTTGATTTCACGGAAGGCGATGGACAGCGGCTTCTCCTGATTCTGATACTCCACCAGCGGACCGACATTCTGCAGCAGGCCCTCGTTAAGCTGGGTGAAATAGGAATTGATCTGACGGGCACGCTTGGCTGCGAAAATAGCCAATGCGTACTTGGAGTCAGCATGCTCCATCAAATCATCGATCGGCGGTTCCGCAAGACCGGTCGGGGTTGGCTGAGTGCCGAATGCCATATTGATTATCTCCCAATCATCAGATAAGCCAAAAGCTTCTTTTCCAAAGTCTTAAGTATAGGGCCGCCACTGGACCTGGTTCAAACCATTTCTCTTATGTTTTCGGCAAACGCAAGCATCGTCGGCAATGCTCGCGAATGTAACGCTTCTGGGAATTCCACATAGTGACTCTTGACAAAACGCGTGTCCCACTTAACTACCACAATAGAGAACATGGAAATGCGATCTGCAAAACTGATGAATGGACGAGTATTCGCGGGCGCACGCGCCCTCTACCGTGCCGCTGGCGTGGACGGTAAGGATTTCGGCAAACCGATTATCGCCATTGCCAATTCCTTCGATGAGTTCCTGCCCGGCCACGTGCACCTGAACAAGGTTGGTCGACTGATCTCCGAGGCCATCAAGGAAGCCGGCGGCATCCCGCGTGAGTTCAACACGATGGCCGTTGACGACGGCATCGCCATGGGTCACACCGGCATGCTGTACTCCCTGCCGAGCCGTGACATCATCGCCGATACTGTGGAATATCAGGTGAACGCGCACTGCGCCGACGCTCTGATCTGCATCCCGAACTGCGACAAGGTCGTGCCGGGCATGCTGATGGCCGCTCTGCGTCTGAACATCCCGACCGTCTTCGTTTCCGGCGGCCCAATGGAGGCCGGTACCACGGTGCTTCCTGACGGCACAGTGAAGAAGAACACCGATCTGATCGACGTGATGTACGCCTCCGCCGACGACAATCTGAACGAAGAGGATCTGCTCGCCTATGAGAAGACCGTCTGCCCGACCTGTGGTTCCTGCGCCGGCATGTTCACCGCAAACTCGATGAACTGCCTTACCGAGGCCATCGGCCTGGCCCTGCCGGGCAATGGCACCATTCTGGCTTCGCACTCCTACCGCAAGGATTTGTTCAAGCGCGCCGCCGAACAGATCGTCAAGATCGCCAAGCAGTATTACGACGATGATGACGAGACTGTGCTCCCGCGTTCCATCGCCACCAAGGAAGCGTTCGAGAACGCCATGACCATGGATGTGGCCATGGGCGGCTCCACCAACACCGTGCTGCACATCCTCGCCATGGCGCAGTCCGCCGACGTGGACTTCACGCTTGACGATATCGAGCGCATCTCCCACACCGTGCCCTGCATCTGCAAGGCTTCACCGTCCGGCGAATGGGAGATCTCCGACGTGCATCGTGCCGGTGGCATCACCGGCATTCTCGGCGAGCTCGACCGTGCCGGCAAGCTGCACCGCGACGTGCATTCCATCGATTACAAGACGCTTGAGGACAAGCTCAACGACTGGGACATCATGCGTGATACCTGCACCGAGCAGGCCAAGCAGATGTATCTGGCGGCCCCGGGTCACATCGTGTCCCCGGATCCGTGGACGCACACCACTCTGTTCGATTCCCTCGACCGCGACCGTGTGAACGGCGCGATCCACGACATCGACCACCCGGCCGTCACCGAAGGCGGTCTGGCCGTGCTGCGCGGCAACCTCGCCCCTGACGGCTGCGTGGTGAAGACCGCCGGTGTGCCGAAGGAGATTTGGACCTTCCGTGGACCGGCACTAGTCGTCGAATCCCAGGAACAGGCCATCGAGGTTATCCTCAACGACACCCTGAAGCCCGGTATGGCACTGGTCATCCGCTACGAGGGCCCGAAGGGCGGCCCGGGCATGCAGGAGATGCTGTACCCGACGTCGTTCGTCAAGGGCAAGGGTATCGGCAAGCAGGTCGCCATGCTGACCGACGGCCGCTACTCCGGCGGCTCCTCCGGTCTGGCCATCGGCCATATCGCTCCCGAGGCGGCGAACAAGGGCCCGATCGCCCTTATCAAGAACGGCGACATCATTACCATCGATATCCCGAACCGTACGGTGAACGTCGAGCTTTCCGACGAAGAGCTGACCCAACGCCGCGCCGAACTCGAAGCCGGTGACGGCTATGTGGCACACCGCGACCGCAAGGTCTCCCAGGCGCTGAAGGCCTACGCGGCCTTCGCCCGTTCCGCAGATAAGGGTGCCACGCGCGATCCGGAGCTGATCAACAAGCTTTCCGGTCTCGCCTGAGTTTCAGCGAATCTCAAATAATACAAAATGAGGATTGCGTAGTTTACTAACTGCGCAATCCTCTTTTTTTTTTTAAAAAAAACATGCGCCCGATATATTCGAACGCATGTTGCAGTCTGTAATTATTATGATCACAGATTGAATTCCTTGGCAATAAGATTCCACAGTTCGTTTGCAGCATCATCAACAACATTATTGACGATGACTTTGTCGAATTCAGGTTCAGCGGCAAGTTCGATTTTCGCGGTTTCCAAACGTTTCGCCTGCTGTTCCGGGGTTTCGGTACCACGCCCGACAAGACGACGCTCCAATTCCTCGAATGACGGCGGCGCAATAAACACGGTCATCACATCAAGACCCAACTCCCCCGCACGCTGTTTGACGCTACGGGCACCTTGGATGTCGATTTCTAGAATGACTGGAATATTCTGTTCAAGATGTTCCACGACTGGTTTCACGGGCGTGCCGTAGTGGGCAAGACCGAAGACGTCAGCGGTTTCCAAAAATTCACCGGCATCTTCTTTGGCGAGAAACTCCTGTTCGGTCATGAAGAAGTAATTGACGCCATCCACTTCGCCTGGACGTGGTTTACGGGTCGTTGCGGATACCGACAGCCAAATCTGCGGATGCTGCTCACGTACACGTCCCAAAACGGTGCCCTTGCCAACACCGGCAGGACCACAAAGCACAATCAAACGTCCATGACGAGAGTCAGTCATTACATCCTCATTTTTCATAACAATCAACAGAACATGGAATTTGGAATCTCAGCACCGGATTTGAGAACACGCGATCACTCTTCTTCATCGTCCAAAACCTCATCATCGATTTCGTTCTGCGCTTCGATAAGCGCCTGGCGAATATCGAGCGCCACGGATTCCGTGGCCGCGCTCAGAGCGGCAATATCCGGGCCGTGCGCGGCGATAAAACGAGATACGGTGACAAGCACATTGCCTTTGGTGCCTTTGAATACCGTCTTAAGGTCTCGGGTTTCAGCACCTTGCCATCCGTAGCCCGGAGACAGAATAGGACCAGTGAACTTAGCTGGGTCGACACCGGAATCATTGATCCACTGACCAATGGTGGCACCGATGATCAAGCCAACGGAACCCATACCGTCATTGCCCTTGTTGAATTTCTGCGCGGTGCTGGCGATGCCGTAGGCCACGGTTCTACCCTTATATTCGCCCGCCTGACGAATGGCTGTCTGCAGGCTGGCACCTTCTTGATTCGAGGTCAACGATGCGACGAACACGCCTCGACCGTTATTGAGTGCGTCGTTGATCACACCACCCAAAGAACGTGCGCCGTAGTACGGCAGCAAGGTGATGGCGTCGGCCAGCAGAGGAGATCCCGGCTTGAAATAGGCGTCGGCGAATGCGGACACCGTAGTCGGCAGACCGCCGTGCAGGCAGTCGACAATGGTGATGATTCCCATCTGACGGGCCGCATACAGTACCCGTTCGAGCGCCGCGATACCTTTCGAACCGTAGCGCTCGAACATGGAGAACTGGAATTTGACGGCTGCCGCTCTCCCATTGGCTGCCTGCAACATACGCATGGAGTACAGTTCCGCACCTAAGGCGTCCACATTGTAGCCCCAGTCGGTAAGGAGTTGCCGATGCGGGTCGATGCCCACACACAGCGGACCATACTTGGTCATGGAATTGCTCAGACGCAGGCCGAAATCCGAACGCTGGGCACTCATCTCTTCACTACTGAGGCTACTTACCATTACTCACGGCTTTCCAACTCGAACAGCTGCTGGGAATGATCCTGAATGCTCATGATCTGATAATCATTATTGCGCACAGCCTCGATGGCCATCAATACAGCGGAGAATTCCGTCATGGTGGTGAACTGAGGCAGATCCGCGGCAATGGCCGCCGAACGGATGGCATAGCCGTCGGAACGGGATCCACGGGAGTTCGGCGTGTTGAGGATCAGATCGATGGCACCTTCTTCGATCAGCTGTACGACATTCTTGCCGACGCTGCCTTCCGCATGGTAGGTGGTAATCGGATCATCCGGATCGGAATCCATACGCACGCTGATCTTATCGACGATCTTGGAGTCGATGCCATAGCGACGCAACACGGATGCGGTACCCCCGGTGGCCCAAATGTTGAAGCCAAGCTCCACCAAGCGCGCGGCGAACAACGGCAGTTGACGCTTGTCGGTGTCGTTCACAGAGATAAACACGTTGCCGCTTGTCGGCAAGCCACCGTCATAGGCGGCCAGCTGGCTCTTAGCGAACGCATGCGGGAAGTCACGGTCAAAGCCCATGACCTCGCCGGTGGAACGCATCTCCGGTCCGAGCAGCACGTCGACGGTCTTGCCGAGCGGTGTGCGGAAACGCTTGAACGGAAGCACGGATTCCTTGACGGCAACCTGCTGACCGCGGCGAATATCTCCACCATCACCGTGAGGCAACAGCAAGTCGTTGTCGCGCTGCTGCTGAATGGTTTCGCCGGCCATGATGCGAGCTGCCGCCTTGGCCAGTGCCACGCCGGTCGCCTTGGAAGCGAACGGTACGGTACGGGAAGCACGTGGATTCGCCTCGATGACGTACAGAGTGTTGGCCATGAAGGCGTACTGCACGTTGATCAGGCCTTGCACGCCACAGCCCTTGGCGATGGCATAGGTGCCTTCGCGCAGGCGACGGATCTGATCATCGGAAAGGGTGCTCGGAGGCAAGGTGCATGCGGCATCGCCGGAGTGCACACCGGCTTCCTCGACATGCTCCATAATGCCGCCGATATACAACTCTTGACCGTCGAACAGGGCATCAACGTCGATTTCCACGGCGTCCTGCAGGAACTTGTCGATCAGTAGCGGAGAAGGCAGACGGCCAGAAACCACGGTATCGGCCTGGGCTTCCTTCAATGCGCGGTCCACGTACTTGCGCAACTGGGCATCGTCGTACACGATTTCCATGCCACGGCCACCAAGCACGTAGCTCGGACGTACCAGCACCGGGTAACCGATGTTGTGTGCCGCTTCACGGGCTTCGTCAAGACTCAGGGCGGTGCCGTAGCGAGGCGCGTTCATCTCGGCCTTCTTCAGCACTTCGCCGAAGAGCTCACGGTTTTCAGCCAGATCGATGGATTCAGGCGTGGTGCCGAGAATCGGCACGCCAGCAGCCTTCAGACGAGCTGCCAAAGACAATGGGGTCTGTCCACCAAGCTGAACGATAACACCCTTGACTGGGCCCATCTTCTTTTCGGCCTCGTAGATTTCGAGCACGTCTTCGAAGGTGAGCGGTTCGAAGTACAGGCGATCGGACATGTCGTAATCGGTCGACACGGTTTCCGGGTTGCAGTTGACCATGATGGTGTCATAGTCCTTGCCCAGTTCCTGCACGGCATGCACGCAGGTGTAGTCGAACTCGATGCCCTGACCGATACGGTTCGGGCCGGAGCCGAGAATAATCACGGCTTCGCGCTCACGCGGGCGCAGTTCGCTTTCATCCGCATAGCAGGAGTAGTAGTACGGAGTCACCGCGTCGAACTCGGCAGCGCAAGTATCGACCGTCTTGAAGACCGGGCGAAGATCATACGACCAACGAAGCTCACGGATCGTGTTTTCGCCTTCATCTCCCAAGCGACGCAGGTGGGCGATCTGCAGATCGGAAAGACCAGCCAGCTTCGCCTTCTTCAGCAGCTTGCGGCTAAGTTTCTCCGCTCCCTTGATTTCAAGAGCTGTCTCATTGATGAGTTCAAACTGGCGAATGAACCATGGGTCGATCTTGGTGGCGTCGAAGATCTGCTGTTCGGTGGCGCCTCCCCACAGGGCGCGCTGAATCTGCAGATAACGATGCTCGGTCGGCACCTTGATGGCGTCCAGCAGCTCATTGACTTCCTGTGCGGAAGGCTTGTCGCCATCCCAACTGAAGCCCATGTGGCGCTTGTCAATGGAGCGCATGGCCTTGCCGAGGGATTCCTGGAAGTTGCCTGCCAGAGCCATGGCCTCGCCCACGGACTTCATGGAAGTGGTCAGCGTCGGATCGGCACCCGGGAACTTTTCGAAAGCGAAACGCGGAACCTTGGTGACCACGTAGTCGATGGTCGGCTCGAAGCTGGCCGGAGTGGACTGCGTGATATCGTTTTGGATTTCGTCGAGCGTGTAGCCAAGAGCCAGCTTGGTGGCGATCTTCGCGATCGGGAAGCCGGTTGCCTTGGATGCCAGAGCGGAGGAACGAGACACACGCGGGTTCATTTCGATGACGATGATGCGTCCAGTGTTCGGGTTGATGGCGAACTGGATGTTGCAGCCGCCAGTATCGACACCCACGCCACGAATGATGGCGATGCCGATATCACGAAGCTTCTGATACTCGCGATCGGTCAGAGTGAACACAGGCGCCACGGTAATGGAATCGCCGGTGTGCACACCGACAGGATCCACGTTCTCAATCGGGCAGACGACCACGACGTTGTCTTTCTTGTCGCGCATCAGCTCGAGTTCGTATTCCTTCCAGCCTTCGATGCCTTCTTCGATCAGCACCTCGTCGGTTGGGGAATAATGGATGCCTGCGCCTGCGATGCGGTGCAGTTCCTCTTCGTCGTGCGCGATGCCGGAACCAAGACCACCCATGGTGAAGCTCGGTCGCACAACCAGTGGATAGCCGAACTTCTCAGCGATCTTATCGACCTCTTCGAGGGAATGAGCGATGTCGGAACGTGCGGATTCAGCACCAGCCTCATCAACGACCTTCTTGAAGAGCTCACGGTCCTCACCACGGTCGATGGCTTCAAGGGAAGCGCCAATCAGCTCGACGTTGTACTTCTTGAGCACACCGGCCTCACCCAACGCCATGGCTGCGTTCAATGCAGTCTGACCGCCTAGGGTCGGCAGCAGGGCGTCAGGACGTTCCTTGGCGATGATCTGCTCGAGGATCGGCGTGGAGATCGGCTCGATATAGGTGGCATCCGCCATTTCCGGATCGGTCATGATGGTGGCCGGGTTGGAGTTGACGAGAATGACTCGGATGCCTTCCTCGCGAAGCACGCGGCAGGCCTGGGTGCCCGAGTAATCGAATTCTGCGGCCTGGCCGATCACAATCGGACCGGAGCCGATGACCATCACGGACTTGATGTCTGTGCGCTTAGGCATTGCGGGTTCCCTCCTTGGCGGAACGCATGAGATCCACGAAACGATCGAACAGGTATGCGGCATCGTGCGGGCCGGCTGCGGCCTCCGGATGGTACTGCACGGAGAATGCCGGAATATCGACGCACTGCAGGCCTTCAACCACGTTGTCGTTCAGATCGATGTGGCTGACGAACACCTTGCCGTACTTGCCGTTTTCGAACGGTGCGTCAACGGTTTCACCAATCGGCGCGTCGACGGCGAAACCGTGGTTGTGCGCGGTGATTTCGATTTTGCCGGTGGTCATGTCTTTGACCGGCTGGTTGATGCCACGGTGGCCGAACTTCAGCTTGTACGTACCGAAGCCCAGCGCACGTCCGAGCAACTGGTTGCCGAAGCAGATGCCGAAGAACGGATAGCCTGCATCAAGCACCTGACGAAGCAGGTTCACTTCAGGGTCGGCCTGTTCCGGATCTCCCGGGCCATTGGAGAAGAAGACGCCATCAGGATGAAGAGCTTCAAGCTCGTCGAACGTGATGGTGGATGGCACCACATGCACACGGCAACCGCGCTCAGCCATACGATGCGGAGTCATGGCCTTGATGCCAAGATCGACCGCGGCGATGGTGAACAGCGGTTCCTTGCCTGCGAATTCACCACACGGCTCGATGGTGTAGGCTTCCTTGGTGCTGACCTCGTCGTAGAGGCTCATCCCCTTCATCTGCGGAGTGGATTTGACCTCGTCGAGCATGGATTCGATGGTACGCAGCTTGCCATTGTCGTCTAGCAAGGCGTCACCGGAGAAAATCGCAGCACGCATCACACCGGCGGAACGCAGGTGACGCACCAGCTTGCGGGTGTCGATACGGCTGATGCCAACAATCTTGTTGGCTTCCAGATCGTCATCAAGGCTGCCGGTAGCGCGCCAATTACTTACGTTCGGGCTGGGATCGCGCACGACATAGCCGGCAACCCAGATTCGCGTGGATTCCGGATCCTCCCCATTGATTCCCGTGTCCCCAATATGAGGGAACGTCTGTACCACGATCTGACGATCGTAGCTGGGGTCCGTAAGCGTCTCCTGATAACCGGTCATGCCGGTCGCGAAAACGATCTCCCCGCTGGTCGTGCCGATCGCGCCGTAAGGCTCACCCACATACACCTGTCCGTCTTCGAGAACGAGAACGGCATCTTGAGGGTCAAACATCACGGCTTCGGAATCATACTGGTTCACCAAAACCCCCTTATAGTCAAGGTATTCGTACCAAGGATAGCGGCCGGTTAGGACTCGCGACCCGGCCGAATCGCTTAACTTTCAGCTTTATTCAGCTGAAGGTTCGGTCGGTTGCTCATCCACTTGAGCGGCATCCGCATCAGCGCTGACGGCGCTGAGCAGACCGTGGATGAATGCCGGTGATTCGTCATCACACAACGTCTTGGCAAGGCCAAGCGCCTCGTCGATGGCCACCATATTCGGAACATCATCATTGAACATGATCTCCCACGCCGCGATACGCAGAATATTGCGATCGACAACGCCCATACGCTTGACCTTCCAACCAGTGGAATGCTCGTCAAGCGTGGAATCGATGGCTGCGATATGTTCCGCAACGCCACGAACGATTTCGATGGCGTATTCAGGCAGCGGAGTCTGGGCGCCGGGCTGCTCAATGCGCTCAGCAAGAAGGGACAGGATGTCCTGTCCCTTCTCATCCGCTTCATACAACGTATTCAGAGCCCTCTTACGAGCGGTGGAACGTGCCATGAAACTTCTTTCGTCCTTACTCTCAGTTCTCGCGGCCGAGGTAGGAGCCGTCGGTGGTGTTCACCTTGACCTTCTCGCCTTCGCCGATGAACAGCGGAACCTGAATCTCGGCACCAGTCTCAACGGTGGCCGGCTTGGTACCGGCGTTGGAACGGTTACCCTGCAGACCCGGTTCGGTATGGGTGACGGTCAGGATCACGGAAGCCGGCAGTTCGACGGACAGCGGGGTGCCGTCGTGGAAGGACACGACGCAGTCAGTTCCTTCCAGCAGGAACTTGGCCTGGTCGCCGACGAGAGTCTTCGGAATGTAGATCTGATCGTAGGTGGTCATATCCATGAACACGAAATTGTCGCCGTCCTCGTAGGAGTACTGGAGGTTGCGGTTGTCGACGGTTTCGAATTCCATCTTCATGCCGGCATTGAAGGTCTTGTCGACGATCTTGCCCGAGAGCACGTTCTTGATGGTGGTGCGCACGAAAGCAGGGCCCTTGCCCGGCTTGACGTGCTGGAACTTGATGACGGCCCACAGCTGGCCATCGAGGTTCAGGACGGAACCGTTCTTGATGTCATTGGTAGTCTGTGCCAAATTAACTCACCTATTTCTTCGTCTAACAGGGAAAGCTTAAAAAGAGCCTTGCTCATTATGCCACGGTGTGCATACTTTGTCGGTAAGCCTTCCATATATAGGAAAACCTCCCTCAGCAAAAATGCCTTGGGAGGTTTTCCTAAAACGCTAGTTCAAGCGTGTCTTGACATCAAGCAGAAACTACTCGATGATCTTGGTGACACGGCCCGAGCCGACGGTGTGGCCGCCTTCGCGCACTGCGAAGGTCAGGCCCTCTTCCATAGCGATCGGCTGAATCAGCTCAACGCCGAAGGTAGCGTGATCGCCCGGCTGCACCATCTCAACGCCTTCCGGCAGGGTGATAACGCCGGTGACGTCGGTGGTACGGAAGTAGAACTGCGGACGGTAGTTGGAGAAGAACGGCGAGTGACGGCCGCCTTCGTCCTTGGTCAGCACGTAGACTTCGCCCTCGAACTTGGTGTGCGGGGTCACGGAGCCCGGAGCAGCCAGAACCTGGCCACGCTCGACCTGGTCACGGTTGATGCCGCGGAGCAGCAGACCGGTGTTGTCGCCAGCCTCGCACTCGTCCATCTGCTTGTGGAAGGTCTCGATGGAGGTGACGGTGGTGGTCTGGGTCGGACGGATACCAACGATCTCGACGTTGGAGTTGACCGGGAGCTTACCACGCTCGACACGGCCGGTAACCACGGTGCCACGGCCGGAGATGGTGAACACATCTTCGATCGGCATCAGGAACGGCTTGTCCAGATCGTGAGTCGGGGTCGGGATGTACTCATCGACAGCCTTCATGAGTTCCTTGACGGACTCAACCCACTTCTCGTGATCCGGAGCGTCGTCGTGCAGCGCGCCGTAAGCGGAGGTGTGGATGACCGGGCAATCGCGATCGAAGCCGTTCTCGTCGAGGAGGTCACGGACCTCTTCCTCAACGAGCTCGACGAGCTCTTCGTCGTCGACCATATCGCACTTGTTCAGAGCGACGAGGATACGCGGCACGCCCACCTGGCGAGCAAGCAGCACGTGCTCGCGGGTCTGAGCCATCGGACCGTCAGTGGCGGCCACAACGAGGATAGCGCCATCCATCTGGGCAGCGCCGGTGATCATGTTCTTCACGAAGTCGGCGTGGCCCGGGCAGTCGACGTGAGCGTAGTGACGCTCAGCGGTCTGGTACTCGATGTGGGCAATGTTGATGGTGATACCACGCTGCTGCTCTTCCGGAGCGGCGTCGATCTGGTTGAAGTCGTAAGCCGGGTTGATGTCCGGGTACTCCTCGTGCAGGACCTTGGAGATGGCTGCGGTCAGGGTAGTCTTACCGTGATCGACGTGGCCGATGGTACCAATGTTAACGTGCGGCTTAGTACGCTCGTACTTTTCCTTTGCCATGTGTTTTGTCCTCCTGGACGTCTCGTAGTAAGCCTTGAACTCACTTCAAGGCACTCGCTACATTTTACTGGGTTTGACGGGTTTGTGCCACTTTGGAGCCCGAACCCAGTCAGCGCTACAAAATACTAGCGCTGACTGGAGACAGTTTCCACTTAAGCGGCAGCGCGTGTCACTCGCCGCGCTGGGCCTTGATGATCTCCTCGGAGACGTTCTTCGGAACCTCAGCGTAGGAGTCCATCTGCATGGTGAACATTGCACGGCCCTGGGTCTTGGAGCGGAGGTCGCCGATGTAGCCGAACATCTCGGACAGCGGAACCTTGGCATCGATGACCTTGACACCGGTGGAGTCGGTCATGGACTGGATGGAACCACGACGGGCGTTGATATCGCCCATCACGTCGCCCATGTACTCTTCCGGAGTACGCACTTCCACGGCCATGATCGGCTCGAGGATGACCGGCTTAGCCTTCGGAGCAGCTTCCTTGAAGCACATGGAACCTGCGATCTTGAAGGCCATTTCGGAGGAGTCGACGTCGTGGACCTGGCCGTCGGTGACGGTAGCCTTGACGCCAACCACCGGGAAGCCGGCGAGCACGCCGGATTCCATGGCTTCCTGCACACCAGCATCGATGGAAGGAATGAATTCCTTGGTGATGTGGCCGCCAGTGACCTCGTTGACGAACTCGTAGGTCTCGCCCTCTTCGGTGTTGAGCGGCTCGAAGTTCATCAAGACCTTTGCGAACTGGCCGGAACCACCGGTCTGCTTCTTGTGCGTGTATTCCTGGTTCATGACGGCCTTGCGGATCGTCTCGCGGTATGCAACCTGCGGGTTACCCACGTTGCACTCCACCTTGAATTCACGACGCATACGGTCGACGATGATGTCGAGCTGCAGCTCGCCCATGCCGGAGATCAGAGTCTGGCCGGACTCTTCGTCGGTCTTCACCTGGAAGGTCGGATCTTCGTCGGACAGCTTCGCCAAAGCGATGCTCATCTTCTCCTGATCGGCCTTGGTCTTCGGCTCCACGGCCACCTCGATCACCGGATCCGGGAAGGTCATGGATTCGAGGGAGATCGGAGCCTTTTCATCGCACAGGGTGTCACCGGTGGTGATGTTCTTCAGGCCCACGAAGGTGTAGATGTTGCCGGCTTCGGCGGCATCGACCGGGTTCTCCTTGTCGGCGTGCATCTGGAAGATCTTGCCGACGCGTTCCTTCTTGCCCTTGGTGGAGTCAAGCACGGTGTCGCCCGGGGTGACGGCGCCGGAGTAGACGCGCACGAACACGAGCTTGCCGTAGAACGGGTGGGTAGAGATCTTGAAGACCAGAGCAGAGAACGGATCATCGGTGGTCGGCTTGCGATCGATCTCGATGGATTCGTCCTTCGGATCGAAACCGACGATGGACGGAACGTCCTCCGGGCTCGGCAGGTAGTCGACGACGGCGTCCAGCATCGGCTGAACGCCCTTGTCCTTGAAGGCGGAGCCGCAGAGCACCGGGTAGGCTTCACGGTTGATGGTGAGCTTACGGATGCCGCTACGAATCTCGTCCTCAGTCAGTTCGCCGGACTCGAGATACTTCTCAAGCAGCTCTTCATCGGACTCTGCGACCTGGTCGAGCAGCTCTGCACGATACTGCTCAGCCTTGTCCTGCAGGTCGGCCGGGATGTCGGTGGTGTCGTAGTGAGCGCCCATGTCGCCGGAAACGTCGTTCCAGACGTAAGCCTTCATACGAATCAGATCGACAACGCCGGCGAAGTCGTTCTCAGCGCCGATCGGCAGCTGCACGACAAGCGGGGTCGCGCCCAGCTTGGTTTTGATGGTGTCGACGGAGTAGTAGAAGTCAGCGCCGAGCTTATCCATTTTGTTGATGAAGCAGATACGCGGAACGCCGTACTTGTCAGCCTGACGCCAAACGGTCTCGGACTGAGGCTCCACACCTTCCTTGCCGTCGAACACGGCAACAGCACCATCGAGCACACGCAGGGAGCGCTCTACCTCGGCCGTGAAGTCCACGTGGCCCGGGGTATCGATGATGTTGATCTGGAACTTCTGCTTCTCGTCATGGGTCTGACGGTTCCAGAAGCAGGTGGTTGCAGCGGACTGGATGGTGATGCCGCGTTCCTGCTCCTGAGCCATGAAGTCCATCGTCGAGGCACCGTCATGGGTCTCGCCGATCTTGTAGTTCTTGCCGGTGTAGTACAGGATACGTTCGGTGGTAGTGGTCTTACCGGCATCGATGTGAGCCATGATGCCGATGTTACGGATCTGGTTGAGATCATTGAGCACGTCTAGTGCCATGAGTGTTCCTTAACTCTCGTTCTCGACTAATTACCAGCGGTAATGAGCGAAGGCCTTGTTGGCCTCTGCCATCTTATGAGTATCCTCGCGACGCTTGACAGAAGCACCAAGGCCGTTGGAGGCATCGAGGATTTCGTTGGCCAGACGCTCAGCCATGGTCTTCTCACGACGGGCGCGGGAGAAGTCAGTCAGCCAGCGCAGGGACAGGGTGTTCGCACGAGCCGGCTTCACTTCGACCGGAACCTGGTAGGTAGCGCCACCGACGCGGCGGGAGCGAACCTCGAGGGACGGACGGATGTTGTCGAGAGCGCGCTTAAGCACTGCCACCGGCTCCTGATCGGTCTTTTCCTTGACCATATCGAGAGCGGAGTAGACGATGTCTTCGGCGATCGACTTCTTGCCGTCGAGCAGAATCTTGTTGATGAGCTGTGCCACAACAGTGGAACCGTAAATCGGATCCGGCAGCAGCTGATGCTTCTTGGAAGGTCCTTTACGTGACATATCTCTTACTTCGCCTTCTTTGCTCCGTACAGGGAACGACCCTGCTTGCGATCCTTCACACCCTGAGTATCGAGGGCGCCACGAACGATGTGGTAACGAACACCCGGCAGATCCTTGACACGGCCGCCGCGCACGAGCACAATGGAGTGCTCCTGCAGGTTGTGGCCTTCGCCCGGGATGTAAGCGGTGACTTCCACACCGGAGCTCAGGCGCACACGAGCGACCTTACGCAGTGCCGAGTTCGGCTTCTTCGGGGTGGTGGTGTAAACACGGGTGCACACGCCGCGGCGCAGCGGGCTTCCCTTCAGTGCCAAAGTCTTGGACTTCTTCGGCTTTGCCTGACGTCCCTTACGGACGAGCTGTTCAATAGTAGGCAACTTGAATTCTCCGATTCAGTGGTTTCTCTTGCTTTTGTGTGACCGCCGCACTGCACCCACACTCCACGCATCTGAATCGTGAAGATAGCCACAGTCCACCGGCCCGATGGCCCATCCCTCTCTCACCGTCGCATTGCTGCGCGTGATGCAATCGAGTTCCGGGATATCCCAACCCACACGCCTGTCACATAAGGCATGCCGTTGGCACACACGAATTATCAGTATACGGATTCCCAAGACATTCCGACATGCCGTGTCGCAAATCGCAAAAGGAATGGCCCCGAATCCTTTCGAATCCGGGGCCACCCACTCGGGAAGGAGGTTCCCACTTCTTTGCTACGCGCTACCTTACGCGCACTCTTCAGTCTCATTGTCTGTTTTGCATTTGCGGCCCGGCGCCTGCGCCGTACTACCCCATTGCCGCCGTCTCGAATCGCTATTGTTCAGTTATATCTTAAAGGCGTTGCGCATGAACCTCGCGGCCATAGGCGCTTCGTTGCGACCTGACGAATTCTCGACTGATCTACAACTCCGGCCTTCAATTACAGTATACCCCAAAACGAACAAAAAACACGGGTGAAGATGCCCTTAAATCCCAATAATTTCAATCATTTTGCCTGCATCAGCACAAAGCGACAAAACATCACAATGACACGTTTGCACCACTCAAAACAAAACATTCCCTGAATCATTTTGAAAGATTCAGGGAATGCGCAATGTAACAACGAAATCTACTGACGAATGTCAGCTGTTAGCTGTTTCGACGGCGTCTTCGCGGACCTTCTCAGCCGAGCCCTTCTCACCATTGTCGGAATCAGGATGAATCTGATGCCTGTCATCATGCTCACGCCACCAGCTGGACAGCACGGAACCGGAAATGTTGTGCCAAACGCTGAAGAACGTAGACGGCACCGCAGCCAACGGATTGGAAGCGAACGACGTCAACGCCAAAGTCGCCCCCAACGCGGAATCCTGCATGCCGACCTCGAAGGTGATGGCTTTCTGCTGTGCATAACGGAAGCCCTTCGGATACACCTTGTACATAAGTTTGGAGAAGCCGAAGCCCAGCGCGTATCCGCACAGATTGTGCAGAATGACCACCGGGATGGCAAGCAGCGAGGAAGCCACGAACAGCTTCGGACCGTTGGCTGCGACGACCACGCCGATGATAAGCAGGATGGCCACTTGGGACACGATCGGCAGAGCGACCGTGATCTTCTCGATCTTCTCGCCGAAAATAGCATGGCAGATCACGCCAAGAGCGATCGGGAACAGCACCACCTTGACCGCATTGAGGAACAGGGATTCCACCGGAACCGACACATACTGGGAGGCCAGCCACTGCATCAATAGCGGAATCATGAACGGCGCACACAGCGTGGACAAAATGCCGATGGACACGTCCAACGCCACATCGCCACGGCTCAGATAACTCATCACGTTGGACGAGGTTCCGGACGGGCAGCAGCCGACCAGAATCACGCCGACGGCGAGCGCACCATCAAGACGGAAAATCCAGCATAGCAGCACAGCCACCAACGGCATGATGACGAAGTGGGCCACGGTACCGACGATGACCATCAGAGGCTGGGTGAGAATGCGCTTGAAATCGTCGAGGGTCAAGGTAAGACCCATACCGAACAGCACGATACCTAGGAAATAACCGGTATAGGACTTGCCCCACAAGCTTGCCTGCGGCACGAAATAGTTGAACACGGCCCACACAATCACAATCGCGGTGAACCACTTGGTAAGCCAATCACCAAACGCTTTGACCTTCTGCATGAATATCTCTTCCTTCACACTTCACAGCTTTTCGGCTGATGATCCACATACGCCGAAAATACTCCGAGACGGCTCGCACCGCCGTTACCGCACACCCTCCCGCATGCAGCGACTACAAGGTACGCGTGAGTTTCTGCTTTGCGTAGCATGCCGTTCACATAATGAACGTTCCGCAGTGCAAGCCAACGACAGGCACGCGCAACACGCCGATGTAGACATATCTGGAAAATCGTGTATAGTTTTCATCTGTTGCGCTTCTACATGAAGTGAGAACATGGTGGCTATAGCTCAGTTGGTAGAGCATCTGATTGTGGTTCAGAAGGTCGCGCGTTCGAGCCGCGTTAGCCACCCCGGTAGAGACCTCGGAAGAAATTCCGAGGTTTTTTGCTATCTGGACGGCTTGAAATACAGCAAACAGCCGATCAAGTCATCAGCATAAGTCAGACACAAGGAGCGCATCATGCTGTCTTTTGAAAACGACTATTCCTGTACGGCAACGCCGGAAATCATTGAACGCATCGAACAGATCGCACAGAACCAATATCCGGGTTACGGAAATGACAGCATCTGCGAAAGCGCGAAAACCAAGATTCGCGAGGCATGCTCCTGCCCCGACGCCCAGATCTTCTTCCTGGTAGGTGGCACGCAGACCAATCAGACCATCATCGACTCCATCACACCGCAGTATGCCGGCGTGGTCGCGGCAAACACCGGCCATGTGAACGTGCATGAGGCGGGCGCCATCGAATTCACCGGCCACAAGGTGCTGACGCTCCCCCACCATGACGGCAAGATCGATGCGGACGAGCTCGATGAATATTGCGCCACGTTCTATGCGGACGGCAACTACACACATATGGTATTCCCCGGATGCGTGTACATTTCACAGGCCACCGAATATGGCACGCTCTACACGCTCGACGAACTCGAGGCGATTCGCAAGATCTGCACGAAGTACGACATGCCATTGTTCATTGACGGCGCACGACTCGGCTACGCGCTGACCGCAACCGGCAACGACGTGACGCTTGAAGACATCGCGCGCATCGCGGACGTGTTCTACATCGGCGGCACCAAGGTGGGCGCCATGTTCGGCGAAGCGGTGGTGTTCACGCACGGCAACATGCCGAAGAACTTCGTGACGCTCGTCAAGCAGCATGGAGCTTTGCTCGCCAAGGGATGGCTGCTGGGCGTGCAATTCGACACGCTGTTCACCGACAACTTGTACTGCAGAATCGCCCGCCGCGCCAACGATGCGGCCGACCGCATTCGCGAAGTGCTCGTGGAACGCGGCTATACGTTCACCTTCGACGCGCCGACCAACCAGATCTTCATCACGCTTGATAACGAGACGTCCGAACGTTTGCAGCGCAGCGTGCGCCTCGGCTTCATGGAAAAAGCCGACGACACGCACACGGTGATGCGCATCTGCACCAGCTGGGCCACCACCGACAAGCAGGTTGAGCAACTGATCGCACTGCTGTAGCGCATCGCCGATGAGAATAGGCATAGACTAATTCTCAAAAAAACGAACAATAAGAGGCGCGGGACTTGCATCCCACGCCTCTTTTGTTTACACAACAGCCATTAATCGCATACGTGGCTTCATTTACGCCGCGTATTACGCATATTACGCATTACTTTATTTGCTGATATTGTCAGAGATTGCCTCGCGCTCCATCGCAATGAACTTATGCACGGACGCCTCCACCGAATAATGTTCCTTGGTGTGTTCGGCGTAGACTTTGCCCCATTTCGACAATTCGTCGGGGTGGTCGATCCACCAATCGATACGTCTCGCCATCGCTTCCACATCGTCAACGGGGAACAGCGACTCATCTCGCAACGCAAACTGGCCTGCCGCACTCAACGGCGATGAGGCGATCACAGGAACCAAGCCGGCAGCCATACCCTCGATCACACTCACCGACTCAAGATCGGCAATCGAAGGATGCACCAGCAGATCGCCGGAACGCAGCAAAGCCGGCATTTCTGCGTTCTTATGAAATCCAATCGACGCCGGTCTGGAAAGCAAGCGTGACGCAAGTCGCTGCAATTTCTTCTTCAGAGGACCAGTGCCAGCAATCGTCAATTCAATATCTTGCGCATGCCTGCAACGCGCGATCGCCTGAATCAACGCAACATGATTCTTTTCGTTCGTCAATCGTCCGGAAGCGACGATATGGAACGGAACCGGCGCGGACTTCCCTGCATCGCGCTGCGTTTTCGGAGTGAATCGCGCTTCGTATCCGTTGGAAATCACGTGCAGTTTCGCTTTGTATCCGTGGGAACGCAGCAGACTTGCGCCAAGTTCGGTGGGCACATGCACATGGCCGATTTTGCGATACAGCCACAGATTGAACAGCCAGTAGATAAACGAGTCGATACCCGGAATATATTTCAGCGGACCCGCCGAATACGTGATGTTCTCCGGCTGCACATGATAGCCTGCAGTAACCGCGATTCCCATCTGTTTGGCGACTTTGCAAGCATGCTGGCCGAAACGGAACGGGGTGTAGATATGCACCACGTCCACTCCTTGAAACGCAATTCTGAACAGCGTGTCGCTCGGCTCTGCGAACTGCATCTGCTGCTGCTTCGCCACCCAACTGACCAGAGGCACATGGTTGACTCGCGCCGGGTATTCAGGCGCACCAACGCCTACGAGCCTGACCGTGTGGCCTTGCCGTTTCAATTCCTCCGCCCATTGCAATGCCGAATTCGAAGTGCCATTGCCTCGGTTTCCCGACGTGTCGACCACCATGGCGATGGTCAGGGGGCGTTGTGTTTCTTCCTGTTCCGTCTCAGACATGCACTCCATCCTACGCCGATGGCACAATAGGAACCATGACCGAAAAGAATCGTGCCCTCGGCACTCCACTTGGCAATCATCCGACTCGTGTTCTGTTCCTTGGCTCCGGCGAGCTAGGCAAGGAAGTCACCATTGAATTGATGAGACTTGGCGCATGGGTATGCGCGGCCGATTCCTATGAAGGCGCTCCGGCACAGCAGGTGGCGCACGAATACCGTGTGCTCGACATGGCCAATGCCGAACAGTTGCGAACATTGTTCGACGAAATTCAGCCGGACATCATTGTGCCGGAAGTCGAAGCGATTGCCACCAGCGAACTGGCTGTCGCAGCCGAACGTGGCGCCCAAGTGGTACCTAGCGCCGAAATCGCATCCATTTGCATGGATCGCGAACGTTTGCGCGTGCTCGCGCATGAGGAATTGGGTTTGCCGACTACCCCGTACCGCTTCGCAGGCTCGCTGGAAGAGCTTCGCGCTGGGGCAGAAATGGTTGGCTACCCGTGCGTGGTCAAGCCGATTATGAGTTCTTCCGGTCATGGCCAGTCCGTGGTTCGTTCCGCCGATGCGATTGACGCGGCTTGGGTTGAGGCACAGGAAGGTCGTCGCGCACACGACGAGGGTGACGTTTCCCGAGTGATTGTAGAAGCGTTGGCTCCATTGGATTACGAACTGACCGTGCTGACCGTCAGCTCCAGCGCCGGCATCGTGACCTGCGCGCCGATCGGACAGCGTCAGGAAAGCGGCGACTATCGCGAATCCTGGCAGCCTGCTTCCTTCACTCCACAGGTGCTTGAGCAGTCGCAGAAGATCGCACGCCGTGCGGTGGAAGGCTTGGTAAGCAAGGCCAAGGCTTCCGGCGAACATGGCTGGGGCGTATTCGGCGTGGAATTGTTCGTATTGACTGACAGTTCCGTATTGTTCAATGAGGTTTCGCCGCGCCCGCACGACACGGGCATGGTGACGATGGCTTCCCAACGGTTGAGCGAGTTCGCCCTGCATGCGCGTGCGATTCTCGGACTTCCGATCACGCAAGATCATGTTGCGCTGTCGATTCCGGAAGGTTCGGTTGCAGCCAGCCATGCGATTGTGGTGGAAGGCGACGGCGAAGCTGAATTCCGCAATGTCGGTGCGGCATTGGCTGAACCGGGCACCGACCTGCGTATCTTCGCCAAGCCGAAAGTGCACGGCCATCGTCGCATGGCGGTCGCGCTGGCCATCGGAACAGATGAGGCCGACGCGCGTGCCAAAGCCGAGAATGTGTCCGAATCGCTCGAAATCGACATCGCCTGACGCGCTATTGCCGGATACTGACGAAGACTGCCGGAACGCGCCCAAAAACCATACGATTGTAGCCTCCCGTTGGTATCTTGTTAACCGTCAAGTTCACCAAATTATCTACCTCCCAAACACCAGGAAAGGCGAGTAATGGAGAAGTTGGAAAAGCTCTACGAGGGCAAAGCCAAGCAACTGTACGCAACTGACGATCCGGAGGTGCTCTGGGTCGAATACAAGAACTCCGCTACCGCAGGTGATGGCGAGAAGAAGGAAGACTTCGCCGGTAAGGGCAGGCTGAACAACCTCATCACCACGCTGATCTTCGATCTGCTCAAGAAGCGTGGTATCGACAGCCATCTGGTGGCCCGCGTGGGCGAAACCTCCCAGCTGGTCAAGAAGGTCACCATGTTCCCGCTCGAGATTGTGCTGCGTAACACCGCCGCCGGCCACTTCTGCTCTCGCTTGGGCGTGGAAGAGGGCATCGAGCTCAAGGAACCGGTGCTCGAGTACTTCCTGAAGAATGACGATCTGCACGATCCGTTCGTGAACGACGACGATCTGGTTGCGTTGGGCGTCTGCACCCGTGAGGATCTGGCTGAGATCGCGCCTCTCGCACGCCGCATCAATGAGGCCCTGATCGAGATCTTCGCCAAGATCGATGTCAAGCTTGTGGACTTCAAGATCGAAATGGGTCGTACCTCCGACGGCACCCTGCTGCTCGCCGACGAAATCACCCCGGATTCCTGCCGTCTGTGGGATCAACGTGATCATTCCGGCAAGGTGGAGCATCTCGACAAGGATCTGTTCCGCCGTGGCTTGGGCGACATCATCCCGGCCTACGAAGAGATCGAAAGCCGTTTGGCCGAGCTTGCCAAGTCCGAAGGCATTGAAGTAGCCGAATAATACTTGCGATAGCCCGCATCTGCAGTACAAACTCGGATGCGGGCTTCATCGTTTTTGAAAATCTTACTTTTATCAATCTCACCAAGCCCCTCTTTCAAGGAGTCAACCATGGTTTTTCGCGTGTACGTGGAAAAGAAGCAGGGTTTTGATGTCGAGGCCAAGCAGCTCGCCAACGAGCTGAAGACCATTCTTGGCATCGCATCGCTGAAGAATGTACGTCTCGTCAATCGTTATGACGTGGAAGGCATCAGCGAGGAACTGTTCGCACAGGCCACCCCTACCGTGTTCAGTGAGCCGCAGGTCGATAATGTTTCCGCCGATTTGCCTGATTTCGGTTCTGATAATGTGTTTGCTGTGGAGTATCTGCCCGGTCAGTTCGACCAGCGTGCGGATTCCGCCAGCGAATGCATTCAGCTGATCTCCCAGGGCGAGCGCCCGACTGTTCGTTCCGCCAAGGTGTATGCGCTTGAAGGCGAGCTGAGCGACGCCGACATCGCCGCCATTAAGCATTATGTGATCAACCCGGTTGAGGCTCGCGAAGCTTCGCTGGATACCAAGACCACGTTGAAGACGCAGGTGCCGGTACCGGGCAAGGTGGAGGTCATCGAAGGCTTCCGCACCATGAGCGACGCTGATCTTGAGCAGTTCATCGCCGACCGTGGCCTGGCCATGGATTTGGCTGATCTGCAGTTCTGCCGTGCTCACTTCACCGAGGAACAGCGTGATCCGACAATCACGGAAATCAAGGTGATCGACACGTATTGGTCCGATCATTGTCGTCACACCACGTTCGGCACGCAACTTGATGATGTGCAGATTGACGACGCGACCGTGCAGGCCGCATTCGATAAGTATCTTGAGATGCGTCACGAGCTTGGCCGCGACGAAAAGCCCGTATGCCTTATGGATATGGGCACCATCGGTGCGAAGTGGCTCAAGAAGAACGGTATTCTGAAGAATCTTGACGAATCCGAAGAAATCAACGCCTGCACCGTCAAGATGAAGGTTGATGTGAATGGCCATGATGAGGATTGGCTGTTCCTGTTCAAGAACGAAACCCACAACCACCCGACGGAAATCGAACCGTTCGGCGGTGCGGCAACCTGCATCGGCGGCTGCATCCGAGACCCGCTTTCCGGCCGCTCCTACGTGTATCAGGCCATGCGCGTGACCGGTGCCGCCGATCCGACCGTGCCGGTGTCTGAGACACTTGAAGGCAAGCTCCCCCAGCGCAAGCTCGTCACCACCGCCGCCGCCGGTTATTCCTCGTATGGCAACCAGATCGGTCTTGCCACCGGTCAGGTGGACGAGATCTACCACCCCGGATATGTGGCCAAGCGTATGGAGGTCGGTGCGGTTGTGGCCGCGACTCCGGCAGATCATGTGCGCCGCGAAACCCCCGCTCCGAGCGACAAAGTCATCCTGCTCGGCGGTCGTACCGGCCGTGACGGCATTGGTGGCGCCACCGGCTCATCCAAGGCTCACAATGTTGAGTCTCTGGAGCTTGACGGTGCCGAGGTGCAGAAGGGCAATGCTCCCGTCGAACGTAAGCTGCAGCGTCTGTTCCGCCGCGGTGACGCGTGCCGTCTGATCAAGCGCTGCAACGATTTCGGCGCTGGTGGCGTATCCGTGGCGGTCGGCGAGCTGGCTGACGGCCTGTATGTTGATCTCAACAAGGTTTCGAAGAAGTACGAAGGCTTGGACGGCACAGAACTTGCGATTTCCGAATCTCAGGAACGTATGGCTGTGGACGTTGCAGCCGAAGACGTCGACGAGTTCCTCGGCTACGCCAAGGAAGAGAATCTCGAGGCTGAAGTCATCGCGACCGTGACTGAAGATCCGCGCATGACCATGGTGTGGAACGGCGACAAAATCGTTGACCTGTCTCGTGAATTCCTCGCTTCCAACGGTGCTCCGAAGCATCAAGTGGTGCACGTCGAAGCTCAGCAGGCCTACACCACTCCGTGGGCTTCCGGTTCCTTGTCTGATCGCATGCATGCCATGCTCACCGATCTGAACGTGGCTTCCAACAAGGGTCTTTCCGAGCGTTTCGACTCCACCATCGGCGCAGGCACCGTACTCATGCCGTTCGGCGGGCGTAAGCAGCTGACCCCGAACATGGCCATGGTCGCCAAGCTGCCTGTGTTCGGCGAGACCACCACCGCCTCCGCGATGGCTTGGGGTTTCAACCCGTTCATTATGGAGCAGAACCAGTTCACGGGCGCTTATCTGTCTGTGGTCGAATCTCTCTCGAAGCTGGTGGCCGCCGGTTTCGAACATGAGAAAGCGTATCTGAGCTTCCAGGAATACTTCGAGAAGCTGCGCGACGAGCCGGAGCGTTGGGGCAAGCCGATGGCCGCCGTACTGGGCGCTCTGATGGCTCAGGTGGATCTAGGCGCTGGCGCAATCGGCGGCAAGGACTCCATGTCCGGTACGTTCGAACAGCTGGACGTTCCGCCGACCCTGATCTCCTTCGCCGTGGCGGTGGGCAACATGAAGCGTGCCACTTCCCCAGAGTTCAAGGGCGCTGGCCACCGTGTGATCCGCATCGCGCCGCGTTATCAGGCCGACGGCCTCACACCGGACAAGGATTCGCTGCTGGAGGTGTTCTCCGCAGTCGAGGAGCTCACCGATTTCGGCGATGCTTTGGCTGTGTCCACGCCGGGCTATGGCGCGACCGCCGAGGCAATCTTCAAGATGACGGTCGGCAACCAGATTGGCGTGAAGCTGGCCAACGGCATTACCGTAGACGACCTGTTTGTTCCATCCTACGGCTCCTTCATCATCGAGCTTGCGGACAACGCGAAGGTTCCGGCTGTGTCCAACCTGGTCGAGGTCAGCGAGGTCGGCAAGACTACCGAGGCCTACCAGTTCGTGGCAGCCGGTGAGACGCTTGATCTGGCCGAACTGCAGGACGCTTGGGAGGGCGGCATCGAATCCGTGTTCCCGTACCGTTCCAAGGGCGACGAGAAGGGCAAGACCGTTGAGACTGTGTTCTTCGAAGCTCCAAAGAAGACCGTGTACACCGGCACCGGTGTCGCCAAGCCGCATGTGATCATTCCTGTGTTCCCCGGCAACAACTGCGAATACGATTCCGCAGCCGCTTTCGAGCGTGCGGGTGCCGACGTGAGCACGCTCATCGTGAACAACCTCACCCCTGCTGCTGTGGCTGAGTCCACCGCAGCTTTGGTTGAGGAAATCAAGAAGAGCCAGATCATCATGATTCCTGGCGGCTTCTCCGGCGGCGACGAGCCGGATGGTTCCGCCAAGTTCATCACCGCGTTCTTCCGCGCTCCTGCCGTTACCGAAGCGGTGCGTGACCTGTTGAACAACCGTGATGGTCTGATGCTCGGTATCTGCAATGGTTTCCAGGCGCTGATCAAGCTTGGCTTGGTGCCGTACGGCGATATCGTGCCGATGACCGCCGAATGCCCGACGCTGACGTTCAACACCATCGGCCGCCACCAGAGCCGCTTGGTGCGCACCCGTGTTGCTTCGAACCTGTCTCCGTGGCTTTCCAAGACTTCCGTTGGAGACATGCACACCATCGCCATTTCCCATGGTGAAGGCCGTTTCGTGGCTTCCGATGACGTGCTTGAACAGCTCAAGGCCAACGGCCAGATCGCCACGCAGTATGTGGACGAGGCCGGCGTGCCTGGCATGGATCTGGGCGTGAACCCGAACGGTTCGTTGCTGGCCATTGAAGGCATCACCAGCCCGGACGGCCGCGTGTTTGGCAAGATGGGCCACTCCGAGCGTTACAGCAACGGCACGTTCGTGAACGTGCCCGGCGAGAAGGATCAGCCGCTGTTCGCAGCCGGCGTGGAGTACTTCACCGCCTGATCCGCGATCGCATCCATAAAAGCGTTCTGATGGAAAGGGGATGTTTGGCTCGTTCGGATTTTCTTCCGAATGAGCCAAACATCCCCTTTCCATACATCACCGGAAACAATCCTTCCACACACTGGAGGAATCGGTACTCCGAAAGACCCGCCAGCGGGGCAATCCTTCCATTGACTGGAGTTTTCCGGACTCTAAAAGACCTGCCAGCGGGATGATCCCTCCAGTCACTGGAGAAATCAGGACTTTAAAAGGCATGTCAGAGGGCTATATCTTCCAGTGACTGGAGTTTTCCAGACTCTAAACTGCTCATCAGCGGGAATATTCCTCCACTCACTGGAGGAATCGGTACGCTAAAAGACCCGCCGGAGAACCATATCTCCCAACGTGTGGAAGAATCCAGACGTTAAGCCATCTTCTGACGTACTGATTTTTCCAGTGACTGGAGTTTTCCAGACTCTAAGACGACCATCCTGCTCTTTCAGAGAAGCAAGGTTCGTTATCTATAAGCACGTTATGCCGTTTCTTGCTCTGATTTATCTATTGTCTATCTTTCCTTGAAGAAAATGAACAGGTGACGTTCTTTGATCACAAGTGTGCACGCTAACGTCCCCAAAAAGTATGACGCGCATCCGGTGATGGATGGACATAAGGCGGCAAGCAACACCTGCTGTCTATCTATTGCATCAATGTACTGTATGACTGCCATATCAGCCAGGGAAATGGTAATCACAGCAGCTATCAAGATGATAAGAAGAGATTCGATACATATCTGCAGCAATAGGGCGACTTTGGATACCCCACAATGTAAGGCAGACGCAATTCCCAGACGCCGTATACGTATTATCGCGTAGCCCAAAGCGAATCCCACACATGCCGCCATTGCTGGGAGCATTTTAGATGTGCGAGCGCGATATAGGGATTGCCCGTCAAATATTGTTCCCAAAGATGAATTAAGCTGTCCCAATGTTATTGAACTATTCTTGTCGGATTTTGCCGATGGTGTGAGAACCGACCAAATCGCACTCTGTGTAGAGTCCGTTTGCGGCCAAACACTGACCCAGCATGAATCAAATGTTCCAGCGGAAGCAGTAGGTGAGAGAATCGCATACGAATACCCTGGAGTGCGACCGTCATCAGGATACGCATAAGTTCCTCGAATACGAGCGTGCCTGCCATCCTTCAAAGCAAGTTCATTGCCCGCTTGAAGCCCCAACGTCTTCGCAAGTTCGTCTGAAATAAGAACGCCCTGTGATTCGGTATGTTCCCTCGCATGAAGTACTTGTGCGAAACCAGCCGTGACAGTATAGCTAGGAATCTTGGTGTCGGGAAGCGCTGATGCGATCAGCTGATCACTTTCCCTGATTGCTCCGGACGCCTGCACGTCATTGAGTTCGGACAGATGCTCGCAGGCCTGGCCGTCCACGCCTCCTTCGGCACTGAGAACCATGATATTCCCACCTGAGGCCTTGTATTGGCTGGCTTGGCGGAGAATATTCGCCGATGTCAGGATTTCGAAAGACGAAGATCCGACCGTAAGAAAGGTAAGCACTAGAATCGCAAGAACGCAATGTGAGGAACCATTGAGTATATTGCGCCACGCTTCGGAACAAATGGAAGATAGTTTCATTGGAAAAACTCCAGATTGATGATGTCGGTGCATGCATCACGAGTTCGGGAATCATGAGTGGCAACGACGACAATGGTGTCGAATTGCGCGATACGGGCTAATGCGTCGCTAACTGTTGCGGCGGTGCGGATATCAAGTTGCGCAGTAGGCTCATCAACCAGCATCAATGAGGGATGTGATATAACAGCACGGGCAAGCATAAGACGCTGAGCCTCACCACCGGAGAGTTCAGAAAACCGATGATTGCGCAAGCCTTCCAATCCAAAACGGCGCAGCAGGGGGATTGCTTCGCGCTCGGCCTGCGCGCGGGTGAGTCCTCTGGCGAGCAGAGGAAGTACAACGTGATCCAATACAGTACGTTGCGGCGTGCCATATGGATTTTGAAACACCCATCGCATCGATATCACGTTCTGTGCGATAACGTTACCGTTTGCTGGTCGTATCCAGCCTGCGAGGATGCCCAGCAATGTCGATTTTCCCGATCCGCTAGGGCCGGTAAGCGCATAGACATGACCGGGAATAAGAGTCGCATTCAAATCATGAAACAGCCATGGCCCATCGCTGTAACGGTGTCCGATATGGTCTAGTTCAATGCGCATCACAGCTTGTCTTTCTTGGATTCGCTTGGATGCTAGACGGAGGCTTGCCGGTCAATGTAATCAACGTACGCCCCAAGGAACTGCCGACGACGTGAATTTTCCTGACAGTTCCCTTGCCGCTGACAACGCAACCGTCTGACTGTGTAAGTCCGACAAGCGATTCTGCGGGAACTGAGTACACGTCAATCGCCTGTTTGAGACGATAGCTCACGGAGACATCAGTGGTTTGTTCACCATCCTTGCGGTTTCCCGTATATCCGTCCCAAGAGTTCATTGCTTGGAGGGCTTCCTGATCGGTTATATTGCCATCATCATCTATGGGATATTCCCAACCCTTGATTTCGACAACACGTTCACCAGCCAGGCGATCTGTCGGCAGGGCTGTCGCCTTAATAGACAGAATTCCTTCAACGGTTGTGAATGCTGCCGTGACGGAATCGTCGGATACGGTCGACCCTAACTTGGCGATGCAGCCTGTGGTGGCCAAGCTTTCAGCGGGAATCCAAATCACAAGTGTTCTATCGAATGTCTTCTCCTGAACGACTCCACCATATTCAGCATAGAGTCGACGCCAGGCGTCCCATGTGTTCCAATCGAAGATTCCTGTTTGTGACGTTCCATACCCAAGCCGTATCAATTCATTTTGCAAAGCTTCGACATCGGAGCCTTTATCCCCGAAGGAAAGATCCCGATATAGCGGCGTTTCCGTGTACAGAGTCACCAATGGAGTTCCATCCATATCATATTCCCGCGATCCTGAAGTGATTATGCCGTCTGTTGGACATACGACCTGTGTGATCTGTCCGGTTTTCCCGAACGATATGTTTTGCGCCTGTGATGAGGAAACCTTTACCGTTATGGTGCGTTCATCATCAAAATGCTCGGTGCTTAGAGGGAGATTGCCAGTATTTGACGATGGCTTAAGTGACGTTGGCGTGCTGGAATGAGTAAGGCCAAAGGCAAGTCCGGCACCGGCGCAGAGACATGCGACCATGCACATGACTATGAATCCCACACTTCGGGTTTTGCATGCTTTGATGAACGTAGAAAATATGGAAGTACGCATTATCTCACTTATTCGGGTTTGCCAAGCATTGAGAGAATAATTCCGAACTGGTATCTAGCTTCGAACTGCCGTCTGGCTTGGCGGATTCCGTCAAATAATCCTGTTTGGTAAACGATTCTGGTACTAGTTTCTTACGTTTCAAGCAGCTTACGATCAGCTCGATTTCATCGGAATTCGAAGGATTGGTGGCCATTCGTTCGTAAAGATCGCGAATCAACAGATTCGTTCCCTCGGCGCAGGCGATACTATCCGAATTCACCTTGTCGGAATCGTAATTCTGATCATCAACATTCATGCTTTCCTGCATCAGACCGGTGGACTGATCCGTGCTGAACGTTATCGGATCTCCTTTGGCAATCATGCATTGCTGATATTTTTCGTTGGCTTCACGGTAATCTGAATCGCTGATTTTCCCTGTTTTGATTGCTTTCTTGAGTACCTGTTTTTCAAAGTCACTGGTAGCTGATTGCAATGCCTGCTTCAACTGCGATTCGTACGATGTGGCTGTTTCAGAGTTTTCAGAAGAAGACGAAGATGCATCATGGTTTGCTGCATTTGTTGAGCAAGCACTCAATGGCAGCAAAAAACAAATGACTGCAGACGCCAGAATGATTCGTGGTGATTTAGACATAATACGTGTTCTTTCCTTTGATATAGAGGCACTTGTGCAACGAGTTGATTCGTGAAAGTGCCCCTCTCAAAAAACTTATGAAACTGCCATTACTTCAGCAGTCCACGTGCATACCAGCTGGAACCATTTGAGGCAGATGCGTAGGCGTATCCGTGTTTCCACCCGTTGTAGTAAACCACCCGCTTTCCGTTGATAACACGTCCGACTTCGGCACGAGCATAACCCCCATTGCCTGCGGTAGCCATAGCAGGAGCCGTGAGCCCAGCCACTCCGGTGCATGCGACTATGATGCTGAGCGCGCCTGTTGCGATTTTTCTGTTGATATTCATTCTTTTTCCTTTTCTGTTTTTGGAGGAGGAATGCTCCACCTTTTCAGCAATATAGGGAGTTGCTTGTGGCGCAATGTGTTTTTGCCTTGAAGCTGACGGAATCTGACCTATTCCTGACTTTGCTGGCTATGACTGCTAAGGTGTGAGTCACAGTAAGAAGGGTGGTAGCTGTGCGCATTCTGATTGTGGAAGACAACGCGAATCTGGCTGATGTCATCAAACATGGGATTAAGCATGGAAGGCTTACAGACCAAAGCTGTGTATGACGGACGCGATGCCGTCGAAGAATTAAATAATGGCGGATACGATATGGTCATTCTGGACCGAGATCTTCCGGGAATACATGGTGATGATATAGCTCGAATGCTTAGCGAGAGACACGATTCCACATATGTTTTGATGCTTACTGCATCCTCACAGATAGAGGATATTGTTCAGGGCTTGAACCTCGGTGCCGATGATTACCTGACAAAGCCTTTTGACTATGCCGTTTTGTTGGCAAGAGTCAATGCGGTACGACGCAGAAGAAGTCTAAGTAGCGATTCGGTATTCCATCGCGGAGCATTCAAGGCGGATCTTCATACGGGTATCGTCACGGTCGATGGACGCCGCCTGAGGTTCGGGGCTAGGGAGCTTGCTGTGCTGAAAGTATTGATAGAAGCGAATGGGGGTGTAGTGAGCACGGAAAGTCTGTACACGGGAATATGGCATGATGACCATGCTCATACTCGGGGAATCGTTAAGACCACCATTTATGCGTTGAGAACGAAAATCGGGATTCCTGATTTCATTGAGACTATTCCAGGGCAGGGGTATCGGATTCCATGAAGAAGATGAAAGGAAATGTACGTTTCCGATGGTCTACGCGGAGAAGACTCGTCGTAATCATCATGTCCGTATTCGTTGCATTGACGGTAGTCGTTTCCGTGGCAACGTTCATTATTGTCGACCAGCAAATCGATACGGTAACCATAGGGCGCTTCACACCAGAGCATGTCGCTGATGAACAGTACCAACAGCAGGATTCCGCCGGACCACCTTCAGGTGAGGCGTATGTCTTGACTGGGAAAGACTCTCACGCGAATGGATTCGCTGTCACAGCTTCCCGCGGCAACGACACAGCTCGTAATCTGCTGCTTCTCACCAGCGTGGTGCCGATTCTGATATTCGGAGCCCTATCGGCCATAGCTGCTTGGAGCATATGCACTCGTTCGCAACGCAGGATTGATACGGTCGCGCAACAGATACGAACTTCAGATTCTGACTTGTCTCGGCATCCCATACATATTTCCGAAGAAAACGATGCCGCATCTGTAATAGCCAGCGCATACAATGACGCGATCGATGATGTCAATGCGGTCATCGCGAGAGAAAAACGCTTCATAGCTAACGCATCGCATGAACTCAAAAATCCACTGGCAGCGACCTCCGCCGCACTGGAGATACCTATGCATAACGGATTGTTGGACGCAAAGACTCTTCCCTTCGTCGAGAAGGCTCTAGCGTCCAACAAATCGTGTATCGCCTTGGTTGGTAGTCTTTTAAATCTGGCTAAAGTGCAACAGTTGGAACAAGAAGGGACGTCCGAAATTGCCGTAGACACCGTTGTTGAGGAAGTCCTTGAAAAGAATCTTGACGGAGGAATTCCAGAGGATATAACTGTGCATAAACAGTTGGAAGCTGTTCGAATACATGGTGATCCACTGCTGTTTACCCAACTTGTGAAGAATCTGATGCTCAATGCCATACAGCATAATGTGGATGGCGGGACGATATGGGTGTCAGTCAGGAAAACCCTTGAATCAGATGGTCATATGATGACGCTTGAGATTGAAAACACTGGAGAGAGTCTGCAAAACATGAATCTTGATGACCTGTTCACACCGTTCAACAAAGGCAGAAATAGCAGAATCATGGAGCACGGCTTTTCGGTGGGAACGGCGCAAACAATCGAAAACCACGGTCTGGGATTATCTATCGCCAAGGAAATCGTATCACTGCATGATGGGCGGATACAGCTTCATGCCAGAAAAGATGGTGGGCTTCGTGTTGTTGTCAGCATTCCGGTATCAGCGTAAGTCGGAACGGAAAGCAAACGCAGGAATCAAGACTCTAAGCCGACCATTAGCGGGGTAATTCTTCCACTGACTGGGAAAGAGATGTTACGATACTTGATTGTCTATACAGTTCGGGCTTTCCGACTGATATTTTTTGCCAGCCAACCGACGAATCACAGCAACTGGTGGCCTGCTAGGCAGAGAGGTAGCCTTCGGAGAGATTGACAGGGGTATTGGCGCGTTCTACTGCTTCGTTGGAATGGGTGGCGGTTTGTTTGATGATGTCATCGTAGCCGGTGAGAGCGGCGAAAGGCATGAATTGCGCGGCACGGTTGTGCATGCTCATGTGCGGGCGCGTGCGCGAGCGATGATGAGGCAAGTTGATGATGTCATCGTAACGGTCGGTTTGCTGCAAACTCATGCTGCATGACCTCCAATCTGTCGGTTGCGCTGTTGACCTGTGGCATCAGCGAACATGTCCATCCCTTTGATGACGGCGTTTTTGCCGAACTTGCGTTTGATGTCAAGAATCGTCTGCTGCACATGCTGTTCGGAAATCTCATCGACAACCTGCATATCGTCAGCGTAGGAAGACCGCGCGTTGTTATCGACGTTATCACTGCAATCGTTGCTATCGCTTCCATTTGAGACTTCCTGCATATCCGAAAACAGATCAGGTTGAACGTAATTCGCTACAGCATCCCGCTCAGCCAGCTGTTCGACCGTTTGCAAATCAGAAGCAACCACATTCAATCGGCGTACCAACAGCCGATGATCGACGATTCTGCAGAACAATTCGTCAACCGCATCACAGATGCGCGTGGTGGATGACGTATGGTCGCCCAGACCAATCGACCCTGTAGCCGGCTTGGGTACACGCCGACCATACCTATCAAGAGTTACGGGACCGCTATATTCGGCAATGGCTCGCTCAGCTATCGCCTTCAATTCCGGAGTGTCACACTCCCCTAGCCGCTTTGGATCAAGACTGGCGGTATCGTAACCGACCATCAACCCCATATGGCCGGCCTTCACACCTTTGGTAACCAAGTCCAAAGACAAGGTGTCCGCCATTTCTCTCACAATCAGCCTCGCCGAGTCAAAACCGACCGCGCCCGTAAGCACCTGCCCCGAACTCATACTATGACCAGCTGGCTTATACGCTTTGATGTCGGCGATAGTGCATGGTTCCCAACCCCACGCATGGTCGATAAGCAGTTCGGCATTCACACCGAACATCTTGTGCAACAGACCCTCGTTGTAATATTCGTCGACACGACCGATGGAACACCTAGCCACATCGCCCATTGTCATTAGACCTTGGGCTTCGAGCTTCTTCGCATACCCTCGTCCCACACGCCAGAAATCAGTCAACGGCCTGTGCGCCCATAACAGCCGGCGATACGACACCTCATCCAATTGCGCGATACGCACGCCATCCTTATCCGCGGAAATATGCTTGGCGACCACATCCATAGCCACTTTCGCCAAATACATATTCGTACCGATACCGGCCGTTGCGGTGATACCCGTCTCCCGGAGAATCTGCTGAATCATTTCACGGGCCATATCATGCGCGCTTTTGCCATAGGCACGAAGATAGCCGGTAACATCCATGAACACTTCGTCCACCGAATAGACATGAATATCAGCTTCGGACACATACCTTAGGTATATGCCGTAGATCTTCGCACTGACGTTGAGATAATGCGACATTCGCGGCTTGGCTATATACACGCCAGCAGCCAGATTCGGATCTGCTGCGAGCGCGTTCGCATCATACGATTCACCTCTCAGCGCACCGCCCGGCGCTGCCGCCCGCCGTGCCGCATTGACTTCTTTAAGCTTCGCTTTGACTTCGAACAGTCTCGCCCGCCCCGGCAGTCCATATGCTTTGAGCGATGGCGACACGGCAAGACAGATGGTTTTGTCGGTGCGCGATTGGTCGGCCACTACCAGATGCGTGGATAGAGGGTCGAATCCGAGTTCCGCACATTCCGAAGACGCATAGAAGGATTTCAGATCGATAGCGATATAGGTACGTTCGGCCATCTTCAGACTCCTTCCATGATTTGGCTCCATCTTGAAACGTCAACGAGCACTTCGCCTCGCAAAGCACCGACAAAGCATCGCCGATGCACCGCACTGTATTTTCCTGCATTCAGCATATCAGAGAGTTCGAACAATTGTTCGACACACCCGACATGCCAAGTGCCCCTAAGGACTCCACGAAAACCGCCAATTGTAGCCTCCGGTTGGTAGGGTTGAACGGTAGCGAATCCCTTGTCTCCATGGTTTTGGAAGGAGCTTTGGCTTGTCAGCTGAACTCGAAGACATCCACGAGGAATGCGGTATTTTCGGCGTCTGGGGCCACCCGGACGCCGCCCGACTCACCTACTTCGGCTTGCACGCGTTGCAGCATCGCGGTCAGGAGGGTGCCGGCATTGTCTCCAACGATAATGGTCATCTCATCGGTCATCGCGGAACGGGTCTGTTGACCCAGGTGTTCAGCGACGAGCGAGAAATCGAACGTCTGAAGGGAGACAGGGCGATTGGCCATGTGCGCTACGCCACTGCCGGCTCTGGCGGCACCGACAACATTCAGCCGTTCATCTTCCGTTTCCATGATGGAGATATGGCCCTGTGCCACAACGGCAACCTCACCAACTGCCCGTCCCTGCGCCGCAAGCTGGAGGACGAAGGTGCGATCTTCCACTCCAATTCCGACACCGAAGTGCTTATGCACCTCATCCGCCGTTCCTCGAAGCGCACTTTCATGGAGAAACTCAAGGAAGCGCTCAACACCGTTCATGGCGGCTTCGCCTATCTGATCATGACCGAGAACGCCATGATCGGCGCGCTCGATCCGAACGGCTTCCGTCCGCTCTCCCTTGGCAAGATGAAGAACGGCGCATATGTGCTCGCTTCCGAAACCTGCGCGCTCGACATCGTCGGCGCCGAGCTGGTTCGCAACATCCGCCCGGGCGAAATCGTGGTCGTGGATGATCACGGATACAAGATCGTGCAGTACACGAACCAGACCCAACTGGCCATCTGCTCGATGGAATTCATCTACTTCGCACGCCCGGATTCCGATATTTACGACGTGAACGTGCATTCCGCCCGCAAGCGTATGGGTGCGCGTCTGGCCCAAGAATCGCCGGTCGATGCCGATATGGTCATTGGCGTGCCGAATTCCTCGCTGTCAGCGGCCTCCGGCTATGCGGAAGCGACAGGCCTGCCGAACGAGATGGGCCTGATCAAGAACCAGTATGTGGCTCGAACCTTCATCCAGCCGACGCAGGAACTGCGCGAGCAGGGCGTGCGTATGAAGCTTTCCGCCGTTCATAGCGTGGTCAAAGGCAAGCGCGTGATTGTCATCGACGATTCCATCGTGCGCGGCACCACGTCCAAGCGCATCGTGCAGCTGCTTAAGGAAGCCGGCGCAGCCGAAGTGCACATGCGTATCAGCTCGCCGCCGCTGAAATACCCATGCTTCTACGGCATCGACATCTCCACCACCAAGGAGCTCATCGCCGCAAAGAAGTCCGTTGAAGAAATTCGCGATTTCATCGGCGCCGATTCCCTGGCCTTCCTTTCGCTTGACGGCTTGGTCGATTCCATTGGTCTAGGAGCGGACGCCCCGTATGGAGGTCTGTGCGTAGCCTACTTCAATGGCGACTACCCGACCGCACTCGACGATTATGAAAGTGATTTTTTGAAGTCCCTCACTCCTGAAGATCGCGTGCGTCTGCCTGAATTCGCCTTGTATAAGAGCAAGTACGAGGGCAACGAATACACCACTACTTCATCCCAAGAAGAACACTGAACCCGAGAAAGGTTTGATATGCCAAAAGCATATGAGGAAGCCGGCGTAAGCGTCGAAGCCGGTTATGAAGTCGTCAAGCGCATCAAGTCCCATGTGGCGCGCACCAACCGTCCGGGCGTAGTCGGCGGTATCGGCGGCTTCGGCGGCCTGTTCGATCTGGCTTCCCTCGGATACAAGGAGCCGGTGCTGATTTCCGGCACCGATGGCGTCGGCACCAAGCTGGTCGTTGCCAAGATGTCCAACAAGCACAACACCATCGGCATCGACTGCGTGGCCATGTGCGTCAACGATATTGCCGCTCAGGGTGCGGAACCGTTGTTCTTCCTGGATTACATCGCCTGCGGCAAGAACGATCCAGCACTGCTCGAGCAGGTTGTGGCTGGCGTTGCCGACGGCTGTGTACAGGCTGGTTCCGGTCTGATCGGTGGCGAAACCGCTGAAATGCCGGGCATGTATGACGAAGACGAGTACGATCTGGCTGGTTTCGCGGTCGGCGTTGCCGAGAAGTCCGCAATCGTGGACGGCTCCACCATCGCTGAAGGCGATGTGCTCATTGGCCTGCCGTCCACCGGCGTGCATTCCAATGGCTTCTCTCTAGTGCGCAAGGCTCTGTTCGAGAAGGCCGGCTACACGGTCGACACCGTGCTTGACGAACTCGACGGCGAAAAGCTCGGCGACGTGCTCCTTACCCCGACGAAGATCTATGTGAAGGCTCTTTCCCCGCTATTCAAGGCCGGCGTGGTCAAGGGCGTCGCCCATATCACCGGCGGCGGCTTCATCGAAAACATTCCGCGTATGATTCCGGACGGCTTGGCTGCGCACATCAATCTCGGCTCTTGGCCGGTGCTGCCGATTTTCGACGTGCTCGAAAAGGCCGGCGAAATCGATCATATGGAAATGTTCAACATCTTCAATATGGGTATTGGCATGGTGCTGGCGGTCAACGCCGAAGATGCTGATAAGACCATGGAATTGCTCAAGTCCAATGGCGAAGCCGGTTATGTGCTCGGCAATATCGTCAAGAAGACCGATAGCGACGTCGAACTGCAGTAAATACATATACGGGGGTGAGCCATAACGGCCACCCCCTTTTATTTCCAAAGGCTTTCCTGAACATAGGATTTTCCCAGAAGGGACATAACAGGAGGAAACATGAAGGTTCTGGTCATCGGTTCCGGCGCACGCGAGCATGCCATCGCTCATGCGCTTATGCGTGGCGGCAGCGTCAGCGAAGTCACAGTGGCTCCGGGCAATCCAGGTATGGAACTTGACGGCATCCGCATCACGCAGATCAACCCGTCCAATCATGCCGCGCTGATTGATTTCGTAAAGAACAACGGCTATGACTGGGTGTTCGTCGGTCCGGAAGTGCCGCTTATCGAGGGTATCGTTGACGATTTCGCTCAGGCTGGCATCAAGGCGTTCGGTCCGAGCAAGGCCGCCGCACAGATCGAGGGGTCCAAGGATTTCGCCAAGCAGCTGATGGAGCGTCACAGCATTCCGACCGCAAAGTATCAGACATTCGGCGATTTGGAGCGTTCCACGACTTATGTTCGTGAGCATGGCGCTCCGATTGTGATCAAGGCTGATGGTTTGGCCGCCGGCAAGGGCGTGACCGTTGCCATGGATGAGGAAACCGCCATCGCCGCTCTTGAAGACATTTTCGTCGATCATCGTTTCGGCAACGCCGGTGCGAAGGTTGTTATCGAGGACTTCCTGGAGGGTCAGGAGTTCTCACTGATGAGCTTTGTGAACGGCACTGATTTCTGGCCAATGCCGATTTCGCAGGATCATAAGCGCGCATATGATGGCGATAAGGGTCCGAATACCGGTGGCATGGGTGCGTATAGCCCGGTTCCGCAGATCGGTCAGGATGTGGTTGATACCGCTATTGAGACCATTGTAAAGCCGACCGTTCAGGCTATGGCTGATGAGGGAACGCCGTTCACTGGCATTCTGTACGCTGGCTTGATTGCCACCGCTGACGGTCCGAAGGTCATCGAGTTCAATGCTCGTTTTGGCGATCCGGAAACGGAAGTCGTGCTGCCGAAGCTCACGTCTGATCTCGGCGCTGGCATCAGCGCTCTGCTCAATGGCGAGACTCCGGAATTCACTTGGGATAACGACAATGCCACGCTTGGTGTGGTACTCGCCGCCGACGGCTATCCTGTCGATGTGATCAAGGGCGCTGCGATTCCTGAGATTCCAGTCGACGAGGATTCCCACGTGTATTACGCTGGCGTTGCTCGTAGCGAGGAAGGCCTGGTTGCCAATTCCGGTCGTGTGCTGCTGGTCGAGACCTCTGCCGCCGATATCAAGACCGCTCAAGACAAGGTGTATGCGATTATCGACAAGCTTGACACCAAGGGCATGTTCTACCGTCACGACATTGGCGCCAAGGCATTGCAGTAATACAGCGAGCGCAATATAAACGCGCAATCAATTGCCGATCAAAGAAGACCTGTGCCCAATCAGCACAGGTCTTCTTTGTATTATTATTGGCAATCCCACAAATCATCAATTATTCATAATTGACAGTTATTCAGATTATGTTCGAATATTTGATAGCATTCGCACGTACTACCAAATATCACGGCAATTGCATGAAATCCGTATCTTTCAGATAGTTCTTTCCTGACGTAATGTCATATTGGATAAGCTGATAATCCGCCAGCAGCTGCTTGGTTTCCGTATCGAAATCGCTTTCAGCCATGGGATTACCGTCAGCATCAAGATAAATGTTCTGGCCTTCAGGAATACGGTCCCATCCTTGGATATTGTTGACGACTGGCGGCTCCATGGCGGAGATCTTCTCATGCATTTGCGTGAGGAACGCCAGATATGGGGACACCTTGGCGTTCATATGCTCGGCGGCCTGCGCCACGAAGAAGTTCGGCGACGAATAGTCGGCGTTGTCAATCTCGTTGCCTTGCGAGCTGGACGCCTTGTTGGACCAGATGAAATAATCTGTCAGGTGCAAGGCAAGCGAATTGTTATCGTTTTCGGAAGCGGACGAATAAATGCCCGGCAAATGATCGCCGTAGAATACTACGGTGATCGGCTTGTCGATGGCGTCGAGCTTGTCAAGGAAGTCAGCGGTCGCTTCGTCGGTCAGAGCCACACCTTTCTGATAGGTTTCGATGGACTCCTTCTCATCGTCCTCCAAAGGAGTGTCCGTAGTGGATTCGGCCTTGAAATCGTTGTTCTTATACCAATCGTGGTATGGCATGTGATTCTGCATGGTGATGACCTGCAGGAACTGGTTGCCGTCGGTTTTCTCAACCTCTTCAATGGTGCTCTTATACGTGGCCTCATCGGACACATACGGCGAATCGTCGATCTTGTCTTGATGCGAGATGACGTCCGGACCGGTCAACGTATAGAAGTGCGAGAATCCGAACTTCTTATAGTTGGTGGCACGTGAATACATGGACGATTCATACGGATGAAGTCCGATGGAATTCTTCGCCGCACCCCACAGCTGGTTGATGGTCGGCGTCCAATGCTCACTCGGCACGAGCTGCTGGTATGGGCTGGTAAGCGACGAATCGAAATTCGCCATACTCAAACCGGTCAATCCCATATATTCAAGATTGGCGGTTCCACCACCATATCCGGACGAAAGCATCAAACCGGAAGTTGTGTCCTCTTTGATGGAGCGGATGTTGGGCATGGAATCCTTGTTGACCTTCAATCCCGGCACACGAGACGGGTCGGAGAACGATTCAGACAACACATAGATCACTGTACTGTCGGTCATATTCGCGGAGCGTTTCGAGTTGATCTTCTTCGCTTCCTTCGTATAGCGGGCCGCGACATCCTTCATGGTTTCCTCGGAATAATTATCCGGCTTGACCATGACTCTCGGATTGAGCTGGCGGGTAAACGCCACCAGCGGACCATTACGCTGAGCATCGTATACGGAATCCCACATGGAAGGCATATCGCCCATTGCGGAAGAAAAGTTTTTCGCCCAAGATCCAACGGTGCTTACCTGCATGGAATACAGTGTGAAGAACGTTCCCGGCACGATGATCAGCAACAGGCGCACAATCGCATTCAACGAACGCGACTGCTTGTCGTCCCCACGAAACAGCTTGCCATGACGTCCATCGCGGTGATTCAAAAACACGAACAATGAGACAAAACAGGCAAAAATTCCAACCGCAAGCAAAATCGTCCATTGCGCTCCGGCCGGCATGAAGCTCATGAGGTTGCCCGCGTCGGCTTTCAGGAAGTTCAAGTCACTGGGCAGAATCGCCTCATATCGTATGGATACTTTGAAATGTTCAATCACCGCGCTAATGAACGTCACCGCCAAAAATATGGGAGTGGCAATCCAGAAACGGTTGATGAGCATGAGCAGTATCACATAGAGCATGCCCCACAGAATCAGGTTGAGCACGGCCACGAAGTTGAGGCTGGTGAACATTTTGGTGACGAAGCCCCAACCAGTCAGCCACATGTTGTTCGATAGCTTGACGCGTGTGGTGGCTTGGCTAACGCCGATCTGTAGCGCGGCCACGCCGATGATATCGAATACCACAAACAGTACGCCGTACAACCACCCGGGGAATTCCTTACGTTCCTTGGCGGGTGCGTTTGGATCGATCGTCGAGATCCTCAGTTCCTCAATCGTCTCGTTATTCACGGATTCGTTCGTCAAGTGCGTCTCTCCACTCGTAACGTGTCAGTTCACTTCGTTTCCCGCCTTACGGCGACACTAAGGCACCATTTTCGCGACTATATCTGACAAAAAGATATAATGATCGATTTCATCCACAGTTTCTTCTGATTTTCTTATGGATATATCGATGAAAACGCAAAAACATAATGGGGTACAGGCAGTTTGGATGGCGATATCTCATTTCGTATGATTTCGCCATTCGAGTACATTCTCACTACGATTGCTGGAATTACTAACGCACCTTGTTCTGGCAGTCGGAGCAGAGTCCGAATACTTCCAGCGTATGCCGTTCGATGGTAAAACCATATTTTGTACTGATGCCACGTAGCCATGTTTCGGATGGTGATTCGATTTCCACGGTTTTGCCGCAGTTCGTGCATACGAGATGATGGTGATGTCCATCATCGCCGCACAGACGGAACAGCTGCTGACCTTCCAAACGCACAGTGTCGGCTTCCCCAGCCTCAGCCAACGCGTTCAACTGACGATATACGGTGGCGAGTCCCACTTTCACGTCTTCGTCTTCCAGCTTGCGATGCAGATCCTGTGCGGAAATGAATTCATCACTCGCCTTCAGAGCATCATAAATCAGTTCTTTTTGTTTGGTATTGCGCTCCACGCGTCCGTCTGC